>Ga0210400_10000649_pt1 | contig 37318 bp, 30 predicted proteins | sample IncBWH26MmetaG_FD_155456 | JGI IMG/M metagenome (GOLD analysis project Ga0210400, IMG submission 155456) | Forest soil microbial communities from Barre Woods Harvard Forest LTER site, Petersham, Massachusetts, United States - Inc-BW-H-26-M | ecosystem: Environmental > Terrestrial > Soil >... | reverse complement strand
GCCGCCGCGGGCCCGACTCACGGTAACTACACGCGCAGCTTTACCGCCCTGGAGACGCTGTTCCCGAAATCCACGACCGGCGATGCCCCAACCGTGTATCCGGGTTCCTTGAGCCTCTATTTCAGCCAAATTTATACTCTGGATGGCGGCAGCATCTCCATGATCACACCGGGCGGCAGCGTCAACGTCGGTCTGTCGACGCCTCCGCAATCTTTCGGCATCTCGAAGGCTCCTTCGCAACTCGGCATCGTCGCGCAGAGCGTGGGCGACATCAATTCGGTGTCCAGTGGGGACTTCTTGGTGAATCAATCGCGCGTGTTCGCGGCCAATGGCGGCAATATCTTGGTTTGGTCGACCGACGGCAACATCGACGCAGGTCGGGGCGCTAAGACGGCGATCTCGGCGCCCCCGCCGACGATTACCTTCAACGCACAGGGTCAGATTCAAACGACGTTCCCGGCGGCACTGGTCGGCAGCGGAATTCAAGCGCTCGCGACCAGCGCCGGCGTTACGCCAGGCGATGTGGATCTGTACGCCCCGCGCGGTGTGGTGAACGCCAGCGATGCCGGCATTGTCGCCGGGAATCTGACGATCGGCGCCACCGCCGTCTTGGGCCGCGACAACATCACCGTCAGCGGCATCTCCGTGGGCGTGCCTGTCGATGCTTCGGGCCTGGGCGCCAATCTCGCGAGCTCGAGTTCGGTGGGCAGCAGCGCCACCAGCGCCGCGGCGCTCGCAGTCGAGTCCGGCGCCAAGGGTGAAGCTGCGACGCCTCTTGGCCAAGGCGCGCTGGCATTTCTTGACGTGTTCGTTCTGGGCCTGGGCGAGGAGGTTTGCAAACAGGACGATCTCGATTGCCTCAAACGTCAAAAGGCCAAGTAATTCAAAGCGATTTTGAGGTGCCCCGGGGGGCGTTGCGCCCTATCGAAATCAAATCGTCATCGAGATTGCGTACTGTCGCGGGTTCAACGATCCACACACGAGAAGACTCGAACCATGCTGCCAGTGATGCTGCGCCAACCTGCTTTTGCCTTCCTTGTCGGATTGTCTCTGATGACCGCTCATGCCATTGCAGCCGAGCCGGCCAGTTCAACCGAGCCGGCCGACAACGCGCCGGTCGCGACCGTCAAGGGACACGTCATTTCCTATGCCGAGTTGCAATCTCAGATTCGAGGCAAGCTCGATCAGCAGCAAGAGCTTCACGACGCGCAACTACAGCAACTGAACGCATCGTTTGCGCGTAATCGCCGCGCCACGATGCAAGAGGAGGCGGGCAAACTGGTGGACAATCGAGTGCTGGAACTGGAAGCGGCGTCGCGCAAAACCACCGTAGCGGCATTGCAGAGTTCCATCAAAACCGCCCCGATCACCGATGCGCAAGTAGAAGCCTTTTACAATGAGCGAGCGGCGAGGATCGGGCAGCCGCTGGTGAAGGTTGCGCCAAAAATCAAGGAGTACCTGCAGACGCAGGCCTCCGACAAAGCCAAACGCGCCTACTTCGATTCCTTGCGCGCGAAATACCAGGCCTCGGTCAGCATCGAACCCTTGCGCGAACAGGTTGCGGCGACCGGACCGGCACGCGGATCCGAGAATGCCCGGATCACGATCGTGGAATTCTCGGACTTCGAGTGTCCTTACTGCGGGCAATTCGAGCCTGAGTTGAAGAAACTCCTCGAAGCCTATCCAACCCAGGTGCGGCTCATCTACCGCAACATGCCGATTCCCAGCCTGCATCCAGCAGCGCAAAAAGCGGCAGAAGCGGCTATTTGTGCCGACAAACAGGGGAAGTTTTGGGAAATGCACGACACGCTCTTTTCCGAACAGAGCACTCTGGATGTGGCCGCACTCAAGGAAAAGGCGAAGCGACTCGGTCTTGACGGCGCCAAGTTCGACGTCTGTTTGGACAAAGGCGAGGCCGTGCCGGCGCTCAATGACGACCTGCGCGAGGCGCAGCGTCTGGGGCTCGAAGCCACGCCCGCCACGTTCATCAATGGACGGTTTGTGAACGGCGCGGTGAGCTACGATGAGCTGAACGCGCTGATCAAGGACGAGCTCGGGAAAGCATCGGCCACCGCGCGCCTGTGATGAGCTACGCCGGGATTCGGGATACCCAGCGTCCGTAAGCTAACACTCTAAACTCGTAAGCTAATTTTGACCTGCGTACTAGGCGCAGCCCACGGGCTCTGCGCTTCGCATTCGGCTGCCCGCATTGCGCGCGCCGTTCGTCTCCTCTCTCTCTCTCTCTCTCTCTCCTCTCAATCTAATCATTCGCGCCGTCCCGCGCTCTGGCAGCCCGCCTTTAGCCGGCGCTCGCGCCGATCGATTCCGATCGCCTGACGAATACATCCACAACAAAGCCACGGACCATCAATGGACTGATGACGCAACATGTTAAATTCGTCATAGAAACGCCATTCCTACGACACACTTTCTTACTACGATAGCCACTGTTCGGTCCTACAAACGAATTATTTAGGGAGTGGATGTGCTCGACCAACGAAAACAAGCAGTTTCGATCCGCTTAGGAGACAGCGACATCCGAAATATCAAGCGAATGGCGAAACGCCTCGGCGTTCGGGACTCGGACGTCATTCGTTTTGCGATCAAATCAACCTTGAATCGCGTCGCCCCATTGGGTGATCAGGCGATTCGCGGGCGAAATCTCGTGCCGGTTCTCGTCGAATCCGGGGATGAGCTCATTCGCTACTTCGAGTTGGATGCCTTCCGGCTTGAAACCATCATCAATGAACACGTGGAAGCGGCGCGGCAAGTCGATCGAGATGACATTGCCTTGCTGGCGATGAGCGGTTTGCGGGACGAGTACTTGATGATGCGCCTCAACGAAGGGGAAGGGGCATCAGGGGACTCAGCTCTTCCCGCGCGCTCGCTGCGTCACTACTTGTACGACAAGTACGTGTACCGGCACGCAGAACAACGTCCAGATGGCCAGGCCGAGAGCGAAAACGACAGCGTTGCGCCCCAAGAGCTGCGGCAATTGCGGCAACCCGCGATCTAGATATCAATTTTCAACTTTTGAGGAAGGGGAATACCGTGCAATCGAGATATCTGTGGGCAGCAGCCATGATCTTGGCTTTGGGGTTCTGCGCGTTGCCGATGACCCGTGCCCATGCCGATACCGTGCTTTACGACGGCGCCGGGTTCATGACCGGTACGCAGTCCTTCACTGACACTTTTAACCTGACGGCGCCTGGCACTCTGACGGTAACTCTGTCGGATGTCGCTTGGCCACAGCAGCTTGCGAGCCTGAATTTTCTCTTAAGTACGGACAACGGGACGATGGGACCGGAAGTAGGCGCCGGTACGTATAGCTATAACATTGTGACCAGCGGCAATGTATTTGCGCAGTGGTTTGGAACCGCGCAAGGACCGCTCAATGCCGGCGTGTACGCGCTGAAGATTGAGTTTCAGCCGGTTGGCGGGACAACCGTACCGCTACCTACGTCAGCGGGGTTACTGCTGTCCGGGCTGGCGCTGTTACTGTGGCAGCGTCGCCAGCCAAACAGCACGTTCGGACGAGTACCGGGACCCATCTAGCTCACACTTCAGTCACTATGTTGCCGGCGATAGGGGGCGATGAGCCCCTTTGCCATACGTTCGTATGCACATTGTCCACGTCTGCAATCAAATTCTCACATATCGCCTTTAGACTCTTCTCGATTTCCAATCGCGGCAGTACTTGCTGCGCCGCAAAAAAGAGTATCGCCCTTAAATGATGCGCGTGGTTCAGCTGTTGTTCATTTACTTACTGATCTGCACAGGGGCGTTGGCCGCCGACTCATTGGCTCTTGCCGACGGCTATAAATTGCAGCCGGGCGATGTGCTGCAAGTCGTGGTGTGGAAGGAGACGGATCTGCAAAGTGAGGTGTTGATACGGCCAGACGGCGGCATCTCCTTTGCCTTGGCGGGCGACATGCAGGCGGCCGGGCGCACCACCGATGAGTTGCGCCAGGAACTGGAAACGCGGGTGCGAAAACTGGTGCCGGGCGCAGTCGTCACCGTGTCGGTGAAGGCAGCAAACGGCAATCGGGTCTACGTGATCGGCAAAGTGAACCGGCCGGGCGACTTTGCGTTGAATCGTCCGATCGATGTGATGCAGGCCATCAGTATGGCCGGCGGCGTCACCGCCTTTGCGAGCGCCGACCGAATCCGGGTCCTGCATCGCGATGGAGCGAAGCAAAACTCCATTCGCTTCCGCTACAGCGAGGTGGCGAGGGGCCGCAATCTATCGCAAAACATTCTGCTGCAAAGTGGGGACACGGTAATCGTGCCGTGAAGGCATCATTACTCATCTATATGAGCGGGATGCTATCAATCATTGCGGGCTCGGCCTCCGCCGAGCCGTGGAGCATCGAGCCGCGGCTGGGGGCATCTGCCAACTACGACACCAATCCGGCCCTGATTGAATTGAATCCGGGTTCCGAGGAACATATTGCCGCGTTGGTTGCCTTGCCGCTGCGCTACGATGCTGACGGCCTGGCACTGTCTCTATCGCCCGGCGCGCGGATCAGCAACAGCTCAGGCTACTCTTCGCTGGCATCGAGCTACACGCACATCGACGGCAGCGCGCAGTTTACCAATGAATTAGGATCCACCACGCTGCAGGGCGGATTGGCACGGGACTCGTCTCTCTATCACGTCGGTGGACTCGTTAATGGCATCGGCGTACGGCGCGACACCGCTTCGACCGGCGCTGATTGGACGCGGTCGCTGACGGAGCGCAGCGTGCTGCAACTGGACGCAAGCTGGAGTCGCGTGAACTACGGCCAGAATGCCATTTTACTGACCGACTACAAGTATCTCAGTGCGGGACCGACATTCGCATTTGACTTAAGCGAACGCAACACGATCAAAGTGCTGAGCAACTACGGGCGCTACCAGTCTCTGAACGGGATCACCGAGTCCACCTCGGAAAATTTACAGGTGGGATTCGTGCGGCAGCTGAATGAGCTGTGGACTTTATCGACGACGGCCGGCTATACGCGATCGACGAACTCCGAAAAATTCTTCGTCGGGCCGTTTTTTCTTGGCAGCGTGTCATCGAGTCTGAACGGCGCAGTCTATTCCGCCACCCTGACCCGTCAAAGCGAGCAATTCAACTTTAGCGGCGGCGTTTCCCGGTCATTGCAACCGGCGGGGTTCGCTTTCTTGTCGCGGCAAGATAGCGTCAATCTTACCGCGACGTACATGAGATCGGAGCGCTGGGATTTCGCGCTGAACACCGTCTGGAACCAAGCCCGCAATCCCATGCCCATCGGTGGACCGGGGGCCTTGGGCACAGCCAACATCGACGTACGTTATTTCTATGCGCAGCTCACGGCGAATTGGCATTGGACGCAGCAGTGGGTCATTTCAATGCATGCGACACGCGTCTCTGAGCAATCTCACCCGCCCCCCTTCAGCGCCGCATCAAGCGGCGTAAGCGTTGATATCGTGCGCCACTTCCTGCGGATCGACCTGTGAATACGATCGCAACCATGACGGCACCCGTGCGCTCGGCGGATTTGCGCGAAAAAATGCGCGGCTATTTGCGCCGGCGCGGCATCTTCTTCGTTGTGGCTGGAATTCTAACAGGGTGCACCGTCGCGCTGGCGCTGGTCCTGCCGCCCACATACATCGCGGGCGCCACGATCTTGATCGAACAGCAGGAAATTCCCCAAGAGCTGGTGCGCTCGGCGGTCACTTCGTTTGCCGATCAACGCGTGCAAGTGATCAGTCAGCGGGTCATGACCACGCAGAACCTGTTGGGCCTGATCGAACGCTACAACTTATATCCAGAGATACGGCTTACCCAGCCGCGCGAAGTACTGGTGCTCAAGATGCGCGGGGACATTGCCCTGAAAATGATCAGCGCCGACGTGATCGATCCGCGCAGTGGCCGTCCCACCCAGGCCACGATCGCATTCAACGTGTCCTACAAGAATCATTCACCGGAGTTGGCATTGAAGGTGGCCAACGATTTGACGTCCCTGTACTTAAACGAAAATTTGACCTCGCGCACGCAAATGGCAGAGCAAACTTCTTCGTTCTTCTCTCAGGAGGCCGAACGCCTCCAGACGCACATCGTGGAATTGGATAAGGCTTTATCCGAGTTCAAACAAAAGAACCACGAGAAACTTCCCGACCTCTCGCAGCTCAACATTCAAATCAGCGAACGCACCGAACTGGAGGTTCGAGATGCGGAGAATCGAATCGGTGCTTTGGACGCGCAACGTGTGCTGCTGGAAGCGCAACTCGCCCAACTCAATCCGACGATGCAGGTGTTCTCAGACACGGGACTGCGTGTAATGAGCGCGGAGGATCGCCTCAAGTCGCTCAAATCGCAACTGGCGGGACTCAAGGCGCGCTATGCCCCAGATCACCCCGACGTGGTCAACACAGAGCGAGAAGTGGCGGGACTTGAAAAAGAGGTCAAGGCCGACGATGGCACCAGCGATCTGGCCCGTCAGCTCGATGAAGCCAAAGCCCAACTGGCGCGCGCCGGTGAGAAGTACGCTCCAGACCACCCGGACGTCGTGCGCTTGTCGCGGCTGGTGGAGGAGTTGGAGAAGAGCATAGCGTCCGCGCCGACGCCCGCTGAAGGGGTCAGAGCCAAGGAGCGATTGCACGCCGACAATCCAGTCTATATCCAAGTCAAAGGCCAGCTGGATTCGCTCGGCGTCGAACGTGAGAGCGCGATCAAGAAGCGCGATGAACTGCGAGCCAAGCTGGAGGATTACGAAAGAAGGCTGGCACAAGCGCCGGCGGTCGAACGCCAGTACCGAGAGCTCACGCGCGATTTGGACACCGCGCAACTAAAATACCAGGAAATGCGCTCCAAGCAGTCCGAGGTGCAGGTATCGCAAAATTTGGAGACCGAGCACAAGGGCGAGCGGTTCACCATGATCGAGCCGCCGCTGCCTCCCGAGAAGCCGATCAGTCCGAATCGCAGGCTCATTCTGGCACTGGGATTCGTCTTGAGTCTCGGCGCCGGCGCCGGCGCCGCAGTGCTTCGCGACAGTCTCGACGGCTCGGTGCGCGGAGTTCGCGATATGCGCGCGCTATTGAGCGTGCCGCCGCTCGCTGCTATTCCGGTGATAGTCACGCGCGCAGACTCTCGAAAACGCCGGCGCGTCGTGGCATTTTCTTGGTTGGGGTCGGTCGTGGGCCTGGTCACTTTCACGTCCTTCGTGCACTTTTATGTGCGGCCGCTGGATGTCGTGTGGGTCAGTCTATTGCACCGGTTCGGGATGTGAGCGTGGACCGTATACGCAGGGCGCTCGATCTTGCGCGGCAAGAGCGTGATCGGTCCTTGGAGCGGACGGCTGAGGAGCCGCGGTCGCTCGAATCAAAATCGGACGCCCGGCTGCCGGCGGCCATCGAGTACACGAGGACAAAATCGTTTTCCGCGTCCGCCGACTTGCTGGAATCAAACCGTATCGTCAGCGTGCAGAGTGCCGGCGCGGCTGCTGGCGCCTTTCGCATGCTACGGACTCAAGTGCTGCAGCGCATGATGGAAAACAACTGGCGTTCACTCGCCATCTTTAGCCCCTGCCGCGATGACGGCAAGACGACAACCGCGATCAACCTGGCGATCAGTCTTGCCAACGATCACTTGCACACCGTGTTGTTGGTGGATTTCGATCTGAAGCAACCCTCTGTAGGAGACAAGCTGGGCATCAGCCCTCAAAAGGGCGCGGATGACCTGTTGCGCGGCGAGGCCGAGGTTGAGGATTGCCTCTATCATCCCGAGGGATTCGACCGGCTGGTGCTGCTGCCGGCGCGGTCTGCGATGCACGATTCCTCGGAAGCACTTGCCGGGAGGCGAGGGCGCGAATTGGTGGCCGAGCTGCGCGGCCGCTATCCCGATCGGATCGTGCTCTTCGATTTGCCGCCGATACTCGAGGCGGATGACGCGCTGGCCTTTGCGCCGCTGGTCGAATGTGGATTAGTGGTTGTCGCGGAAGGTTTGACATCACGCGAAGACCTGCTGCGGAGCATGGAGTTGTTGCATAAAACCCCGATCGTCGGCACGGTGTTGAATCGGGCCGCCGACGCGGCCTCCGCATACGGCTAGAGAGCAAACAAATGTACTTGCGCCATTTCAACTTCAAAACAAAGCCATTCGCCATGAATCCGGATCCGGCGTTTCTGTTCCCTTCGGAGCAGCATTCCAAAGCGCTGACGATGCTCGAGTACGCCATGGAGTCGCAAGCGGCGTTCTGCGTCCTGACCGGTGACATCGGCTCCGGGAAAACTACCCTGATCCGCCACTTGATCCGCACGTTCGGTGACCGCGTGACCGTGGGTTTGATCAGCAATACGCATGAGCATTTCCGCTCCATTCATCCGTGGGCGCTTTCCGCGCTGGGGATTGCCTCGCTCGATAAGTCCGAGATTGCGCAATACGAGGCGTTGACCGAGTTCTTCATCCGTGAGTACGCCAAAGGCCGACGCACATTGCTGATTTTCGATGAAGCCCAGAACCTATCGATCCAAACCTTGGAGGAGCTGCGGCTTTTGTCGAACGTGAACTCTGAAGAAGATGTGGCCCTGCAGACCTTGCTGGTCGGACAGCCCGAGTTGCGCCTGAAGATGGCGCGACCGGAGCTTCGGCAATTTTCGCAGCGCGTAGCCGTCGATTTTCATTTGCAGCCCCTGTCTGAGTCCGAGACGGAAGCCTACATTCGTCATCGTTTGACGGTGGCCGGTGGTAGCGACGCCATCTTCCGGCCCTTGGCGATCGCGTATATTCATAAGTTTTCAGGCGGGATCCCGCGCCTGGTCAATCGATTGTGTGACCTGTCGCTGGTATACGCCTTTGCCGACGGTTGCGAGCGCATTGACGCCGCGTTGGTAGCGCAGGTGCTGCAGGACCGCAGCACCGGGAGCGCGAGCCAGATGGCCGGCACCGAGGCTGCCCCCGCCGATATCGAAATACCGATCGATCCCGTTGCCCCGACGCCCAAAGACGGATCCCTGCTCGAGCGCGCCTGAGTTTTGTTGTTTCGCTCCATGCTTGCATTGGCCGGTACGCTTCTGTTTTGCCATGCGCAAGCGGAAGGCCTGAACGCGGACCGCCTGGGCGTTCTGTTCAATCTAGACGACGCCGCCAGCCGACAAGTCGCGCTTTACTACGCCGAGCAACGCGCGATTCCTCGCGAAAACGTCATTGGAATACACCTGCCGGATTCCAAGGTCATGACGCCCGAGGTGTTTTCGCCCATCAGGACGCGCGTATTGGATCAGCTGCCCGCGGCGGTGCAATCCCTGGCGCTGGTATGGTCACGGCCCTATGCGGTCGGCTGCATGTCGATCACCTCGGCCTTTGCGGCCGGGTACCGTGCCGCGTTTTGTCAGCCAGGCTGCGTCGCCACGCCGCCAAATCCGCTGTTCAACGGAGACGGCTGGTTGCCTGCGGACACGGTGGGATGGTGGCCCGCGATGCTGCTGCCGAGCGCAGACCCCGCGCTTGCCCGCGCCTTGATCGAGCGCGGCAAGGCCGCCGACTTCAGCGCACCGCCAGGCACGCTGTACTTGGTTCGCACTGCCGACGCGGCGCGCAACGTACGCGCGGCGACCTATCCTGACGTGGCGCTCAAGCTAGCGCATCGCCTGCGGATCGAGCAGACTTCAACGCCGATGGAGCGAGACACTCCGGATGTGCTGGGATATTTCACCGGTGCACGGGAGGTCGCGGAGTTGCCTCTCATCCATTTTCGCGCTGGAGCGCTTGCCGATCATTTGACCTCGACCGGCGGCGTGCTCGAGGGTGGCAACCAGATGTCGGCGCTGTCCTGGATCGTCCAAGGCGCCACGGCTACCTACGGTTCCGTATCCGAGCCGTGCAATATCCTGGAAAAATTTCCGAACGTCAGTGTTCTGTTCGAGCACTACACGCACGGGGAAACCGCTCTCGAGGCCTATTGGAAAAGCGTTGCCATGCCGGGCCAGGGATTGTTCATCGGCGAACCGTTGGCGCGGCCCTACGCAGCGGGTCCTCATTGATCGTCTTCGTCAACCGCTATTTTTACCCCGATCAGTCGGCAACCAGCCAGTTGCTGACCGATCTTGCGCGGGCGCTCGCCGGATCCGGATTCACAGTCCATGTGATTTGTTCGCGTCAGCGCTATGACGACCCCGCCGCGCGCCTGCCGCCGCAAGAATCCAGCGACGGGGTCACAGTGCACCGCATCTGGACGACCCGCTTCGGCCGCGACCGCCTTTTGGGCCGTGCCCTCGACTATGCGAGCTTTTATTGTTCGAGCGCAGTCGCAATGCTACGGCTGCTGCGCCGGGGCGACACGGTGATCGCGAAGACGGATCCTCCGCTCATTTCCATCGTGGCGATGGCCGCGGCGAAATTAAAAGGCGCATACCTGGTCAATTGGCTGCAGGATATTTTTCCCGAGGTCGCTTCGTTGCTGGGGGCGAATCCTTTGCCACGTCCGCTGGATGCGCTGCTGCGCAATTGCCGCGACCGGTCGCTGCGCAGCGCGCGTGTGAATGTCGTGCTTGGAGAGTGCATGCGCGATCGATTGTTGGGGCTCGGAATTCCGGCAAACAGAATCGAGATCATCGAGAATTGGGCGGAATGCAGCCAAGAAGCGCCGACAAAGGCATCGCAAAGTGTTCTGCGAGCGAACATTGCGCTGATGGATAAATTTGTCGTCGGTTATTCTGGAAATCTGGGAAGAGCGCATGAATTTCAAACGCTGCTTGGCGCGGCGGAAACTCTGAAGAACGACGCGGAAATCGTCTTCTTGATGATCGGCGGAGGGGCTGGAATGCTCAAGCTCTCGAAGGTCACGGCCGAGCGCGGACTCAACAATTTTCTGTTTCTGCCCTATCAACCGCGGGAGAATCTATGCGACAGCCTGGCCGCATCCGATGCTCATTGGGTAAGTCTATTGCCCGAACTCGAAGGGCTGATCGTTCCGAGCAAATTCTATGGGATTCTGGCTGCCGCTCGCCCGGCGGTGTTTATTGGCGATCCTGACGGGGAACTCGCACGCGCTATTCGCATGGGGCAGTGCGGTGTTACGGTCGCGGTCGGCGATGTCGAGGCACTCGTCGGTGCCGTTCGCCATCTAAAGAGCGACCCGGCGCATCGCGAGCGCTTGGGCAGCAATGCCTATCAGCGTTATTGCCAGCATTATTCGGCGCCGCGAGCTTTCGATCGATGGGCCAGGATCCTCAGACCGGTAACCCACGTTCCCGGCGCTCGAGCTCCGTGATCTTCAAATCAATCATCATTTCGTAGGCAGCGCGCATCCTGCTGAAATAGAATCCCGCACGACCGTCCAGAATGCCCATTCGAACAATATATAAGTAAATAAAAACCAGCAGAGGGCGCATCGGCATCCGGTTGGCAATCTGTTTCAGCCTTCGTCGGCGCTCGATTGCATCCGCGACAAAGAGGTTGAATGAGGAGACGGGGACACTGCGCATTTTCAGGGTCAATGCCGCCTCCATGCTCGAATAGCGATTGTGCCGCTCGTACCAATAATCAATCCCTTTGTTGAGCGGCAGGTGATGCAGGTGCGCTTTCAGGTGCGCTACCTCTCCATCCGCTATGTATTCTTCGTTGCACTCGCGTTGCACGTGAACCCGGCCCAGCAGCACGAGGCGACCGAACCAGGTGGGATAGCCGCTGCTGCGTTTCAGCCATTTACCGAGGAAAAAATCCTTGCGGCGCATGCGGAACATGACTACCCGGTCATTTACCGTGCGTATCGAGTCCGCGATCTCCGCGGCGAGATCGGCGGGCACTCGTTCATCTGCATCCACCATCAGCACCCAGGGATGTGCATAGGCGACGGTTGAAAGGGCCGCATTGCGTTGCGCCGCATAATTGTCGAAGGCGCGCTCGAACACTCGCACACCCTTGGCCAAGGCGATTTCGCGGGTTCGATCGCTGCTGCACGAATCGAAAACGACAAGATCATCGCTCCATCGGCACGAGTCGATGCATGCGCCGATGTTGATCTCCTCGTTCAACGTCAGGATCAACACCGACACGCCGCTCATATGGCGCAATTTTCATTCGGAGAAAAAATTTGCCCAGCGCGCCGCGTGAAATGCGCGAACGTGAATTCGCCGTCGCCCACGACGGTGGAGCGACCGCGTTCGCGCAGATGTTCACGCAGGACAGCGTCGCCGATCAAGCGCTCGATCGCCCTCTTGATTGCCATCGAATCCCCGAACCGCACCAGGAGGCCGGTCTCGCCGTCTCTGACCACGTCCAAGGCGCCTTTCTCCGCCGCAGCGATTACCGGGGCACCAAAATACATTGCCTCCAAAAATACGAGGCCGAATCCTTCATTGCCGCTGGGCAGCACAAAAGCCTTGCACTGCGCGTACATGCTCACGAGCTCAGCGTCGCTGATTCCGTGCAAGAAATGCACGCGTTGCGCAACGCCGCAACGAGCGGCGACCTCTCGCAAGAACACCGTGTCGTTTCCATGACCGACGACGATGTAATGAAGGGAGGGGTCGTCCAGCTGGCTCAGGGCTTCGATGACGGTCACGATGCCCTTGTAACGATCGCCGCGTTCCAGACGCGACACCGACAGGACAAAAGGCGCATCGGGTACAGGCCGCTGCGGCGAGGGATTCAAACCGGTCCACGTACTGCCCAGGCAGTTTGGAAAAATCGCCAAGCGGTCATGGTGAAGTTTGGGAACTTGTTCCAGAACCCGCCGACGCGTGTAACGGCTGACGCATAAGGTCGTATGCAGACGGAGGAACGCGAGACGGCGCAACCGGCCGATGTGGCCCCACACCTCGATTCCATGCGCGATCAGCACCGCCCGAGTTCTCGAGAAAGGCTTGAGCAGCAAGGTTGCGATCGCGAAAACCAGCAGGTTGACGTGACCAATCAATATCCAGTCATAACGATTGCCCACGATGTTCCTGAAGGCGCACTGTGAGAATTTCCAGCGCGAGCCGGCGAAACCTCGAATGCTCGTTCTCGTTCCGAAACCAGGCGGTGCGGTCGATTGGAGCGAGTCGTGCATGGACAGGACGTCACATTCAAGGTCGAGCGCGCTCAGGGCGGCCAACAAGGTGTGATTGAACCGCTGGATACCGCCGTTCACAAAAACGCCGGTAACAAGCAACAAAATCCTAGCAGGCGCGCGCTTGCCGACCATCACGCGACTTCGCGATAGGAAGGCACGCGTAGAGATTGGTTGGCTTGGTATTTCTGGACGAAACACAGAAGCATCAACACGCTCCACAACAAAGGGTGTGCCTTACGCCTGCCACTGATGTATTGCTGCCATAGGTCGCGCACACGCTCTCGCGATAGCGGGACTCGGAGCATCAAGGTTTCGTCGTATAACAATGCCTCGGCCCAGTCGCGCAGGGGACCGCGCAGCCACTGCGCGATCGGAACGCCGAAACCCATCTTGGGGCGGTACACCCGGTCCTTCGGTAAGTATCGGCACGCTACTTTCTTGAGCAGGTACTTGGACTCGCCGTCCCTATACTTAAAATGCGCGGGCAGACGCATGGCCCATTCCACCAGGCGATAGTCGGTCATCGGGCAGCGGGCTTCCAGTGAATACGCCATCGTCGCGATGTCTACCTTTTGCAAGAACAGGTCGGGCAGAGTGAATCCCGCATCCAGCCGCATTGCGGTTTCCGACCCGGAGAGATCCATCGCGAAGTCCGCCGCGTACTGATCGAACCAGCTTCTCGAGCTCGACGTCGTCCTCAAGATGTCTTCACTGACCAATTCGGGATAGTCTTTTGAGACGCTGCGCAGGTAGTGGAACAGTTCTACCGTGTCCGCACATTTCACGGCGCCGGCTAACAGCTTGGCGCGATGCAGGGGTATGGCAGAGCAGAGATGACCCGCGAGTCGCTTCGTACTCGCGCGCCAGTGGGTTACGGCGTCGAGCTTGCTGATCAGAGGGTAGTAGTGATACCCGCCGAACAGTTCATCCGCACCATCACCCGTAAGGGCGACGGTGACATGCTGATGTGCGAGCCGCGCGACCGCCATCGTCGGGAAGGCCGAGCTGTCCGAAAAGGGCTCGTCGTATTGGTCTATATACGTCGGCAAGAGGTCGAGCAAGCTATCGGAATCCAGAGTTTCGTGCACGTGCTCGACACCGAGATCCCGCGCTATGGCAGCTGCGGCCTCGACTTCGTCATATTTCTTTTCCTTGAATGCGATGGTGAACGCCTTCGGCCGTTCAACCCCCGCGGCCTTCATCGCGGCAACGACGACCGCGCTGTCCACGCCGCCCGACAGAAAGGCCCCCAGCGGTACGTCGCTCATGAGTCGAAGCTTGACGGCGCTCCGAATCAACGCATCCAGTTCCTCGACCAGATCCTCTTCAGGCCGGTCAGACATTGCGGTGTCCGGAGCAATGGAGCGAAAGTCCCAGTATCGAACGACACGCACGCCACGGCTGTTTGCAATGACATAGTGGCCGGGCGGCACTTTCCGCATTGAGCCGTGGAACGAGAGCGGCGCCGGGACGTATCCGAGCTCCAAATAAATCCGCAAGGCCTCCGGATTGACGTCCAAGGTGGTATTGCCGAGCGCGACCGCCAGCGCACCCGGCCTGGATGCGAAGGCAAAGGTCCCCCCTTCGGGCGAATAATACAGTGGCTTGACACCCATTCGATCACGCGCCAGGAACATCGTCCGCTCAACCTTGTCCCAGATGGCGAATGCGAACATTCCATTGAGATGCTGCAGGCACTCGGCTCCCCAGGTGCGAAAGGCCTCCAACAAGGTTTCCGTGTCCGAAGTCCCACGCCAGCCATGGTGGGGGTTCAGCCGGGCCCGCAGTTCTTGGTGATTGTAAATCTCGCCGTTGAACACGATGACGAAACGCCGGTTGCCGGAGACCATGGGCTGGTGTCCAGAGGGTGAAAGGTCAACGATCGCCAGCCGCTGGTGACCGAGTCGGGCGTGTTCGTCTTGCCAAATTCCCGAATCATCGGGTCCACGCCGCTCCAATAGGCTCAGCGCTCTCTTGAAATCCGCTTGGTCCGGATCGATTCCGCCAAGGCAAAACATACCCAAGATTCCACACATAGCGCACCAGTCTCCCAAACCTGTATGACGTCTGTGTGATACCCGGGACAATTACGGCGGCGCGTTCATGGAAAGTAACCCGAATTGTAACGATTCCAAGATATGTTGAAACCAGTACGACCAGGGGCCACCGATGCTCAAACATGCCAGCAGTCAATACACGCTAACCGACGATATCGGGGAAAGACTCGCTGTTCCGGTGAGTTGTGCGGACGACTTCGCCTATTTTCTGCCGGCCGAAACCGACGCCATCAAATCGTACTGTCTTCGCGTAGATTGTGCCTATCATTGCAGGTAATACCCCGGTTACCCCCGTGCCCGCGGCGCACTCTGGAAGTGCGCCTGCCGTTCAATCCGATATCGTAACGCCGTCTCGCGCTCCGCCTCCGCTCGCTTGGCCGGCGCGGTATGAGTTGCTCGACGGCATACGCGGTGTTGCCGCACTGGCCGTTGTGTTGCATCACCTCGGCGTCGGCCAGACCGTACAGATCGGTCATTTTGCCGTAATGATATTCTTTGTGATCAGCGGATATTGCATTACCGCCTCCGTCGAATCGTGCCGCCGCAGCGGTGCCGGTTTCCGCGAATTCATGTTGAAGCGGCTAAGACGAATTTATCCTCCGTATATTCTGGCGATCGTATTCTTCGCCGTCACCCGTTGGGTGAAATCGGCTCGAAATCCGAGCTTTGAATTCAAGCCCCCCTTCCTCGATTGGGTGCAGAACCTCACCCTCACTCAATGGGTGTCCACTCTATTCCATCCGACTCAGTGGCCCGCGCAGAATCATAAGGTGTTCGTCGCGGCGTTTTGGTCGCTGAATTACGAAGAGCAGTTCTACCTGGTCATGGGACTTGCACTCGTGGTTGCAAGCCTGTCACGCGTTCCCATAATAATTTCCGTGCTCACCGTGAGCATTGTTGGCCTGGTCTGGAACTGGCTCATTCCCGGCAATTGGATTTGCGGACTATTCACCGAGTATTGGCTGCATTTTGCGCTGGGCTCAACCTTGTTTTACGTTCTATGCCGCTTCACGAGCAAAGCGCATCGAGCGGCCTTCCTGATTGTCATCGCCGTGCTCGGAATCGCCTGCCTCAGCCGAGTGTTGCTGCACACAGCAAACGTTTTGTTCGACATGCGCGCGATGATCGAACTCTCTTTTCTATCGGCGATCACACTGATGCTGTATTTTCTGCGGCCGTTGAGCCGGGGAATCAGTAGATTGCAACTCTGGCGGCCGTTCGCCGCGCTGGGTGCAATTTCATACAGCCTATATCTCATTCATCAATTCAATTTGACTCTGGTCGATGCGACAGCACACAAACTGTTGCCGGCAAACCCGCCGCAGGTACTTCTCGTCATGTGTTCGTTGGCGCTGTTTCTTCTGCTGGCTACCATGTTTTGGGCTTTATGCGAGCGTCCATTCTTGCGAAAGAACCTTAAGGACCGCGACCTAATCTCGTCCGTTCGACAGGACGTACGTACCGCGTAGATTGTGTTGAAAAAGCTCGCAACAATCTTGCTGTTGTCTCTGGCGAGTTTCGCGACTACGGCGCGTTCCGCGGCGCCGCGTCTTTACCGACAGCCCGCGAATGAAAGCCCGGTGCGCGCCGACCCCGACGATTTGCTATTGCTGGCGGGCTACGGTTTTTCTGCAGGCGACGTGGTCGTTTACCAAGCGGTCGCGGACACCGCGAAGGCATTGCATCCACCTGCGCAGGTGCCGACGCAGTCGACCGCGGACATGGGCGTTGCGCCAATCGTCAGCGTAGCGAACGTACCTGATTCATTGACGATCAAATTGCCGATGCAGCTTCGGATGAATCAGACCTATGCGTTGTGGGTGCGGACGGCACGCGGCGAGTGGAGTGAAGCGGTCATGATCAACGATGCGCGTCCGTTGTGGATCAGCCCGGCCTATGAGTACGCAACGCGTTCGGTTGGCAACCTGGCGCGCGAAATCAAAGTTGTCGGGCGCAACTTGCAACCCACACCCGGAGGCACGACGAGGGTTCGACTCGCGGGCCCGGAGGTCGTCACGGGCATAGCGATCGTCGATGCGCAGACTTCGGATACCATGAATAGGTACGTCGCTCGCTTGAAGCTCCCGGCGCGGCTGTCTCCGGGTAGCTATCGTGTAGGCGTCAGTCGCGACGGCCGGAGCTGGGTTGAAATTTCCGACCAAGTGCTCGATGTCCGGCCAGATGCAATCACGCCGAAGCAATACGCAGCAAGCGACCCACAGTTCGGCGGATGCAAGCCCGATGATGGCCGCGACGATACTGTTTGCATTTTGCGCGCTATCGATGCGGCGAAGCGTGCAGGAGGAGGCGTCGTTTATTTTGGGCCGGGAACTTGGGATCTCATCAACAGCGCGCCGCAACCCGGATTGCTTGCAAACGAGGGGATAATCGTGCCCGATGGAGTGTCGCTGCAGGGTGCGGGAAGCGGATTGACCCGCATCGATCGGCATCCTGAATGGAATCAGCAGGCGCCAAATCGGGCATTTACTCTTCTAGGACATACGGTCGTCAGCGGATTGAGCTTTCGGGATCTAAAGGTCTACGGACCGCAGGACAATGGGGGACCCTTTCTGCAGCTAGGGGAATCCTACGAAAAGCTGGCCACGGCGACGCAGTCGGCTCCGGTGCTCTCAGCGGTCGATGAAGTCGTCATCACTCGGAACAGATTCGACAAGACGTTCATCGCGGTTGCGGATGCGGGATTGCCCATCAATCGGTTGTTTATCACCGATAACGAGTTTGGCGCCTATTCCGAAGCGCTGAGCCTGGGGGGAAATCGCTACAATATGACCGTTCCCTTCCGCATCGATGACTCGGTGATCGACAATAATGTGTTCATGGCAGGTAGCTACCTGGACATTGTCCGGAAAACGGGCAGTACCGCCTCCGAGCTCGGCGCCAGCCGCCGGGTCGATTTCAGTGGGAATGTCGCGGACGGCAGCTCCTCGGACTATCTCTATCGTCCAGACGATGCACGCGGATGGCGCGCAGCTTTCTTCTGGAATATGAACAACAACGTCGAGGAACTGCTGGTTTCGAGGAATAAGGCAACGTGTACGGGCGACAAGGTCGGAGATGGAGAGGCGATTTCACTCGATAACAATGCCAATACGTTTGGACTGGCGTCGGTGTCCGACGTGGCCTTTGCCGCAGCATCAAGCATTACCGTGTCAGCACCGCTGCTGACACGCCAGAATTCTCGTGACGTGCCGGTGGCAACCTATTATTCAGATCATTGGATACAGGTCGCCTCGGGGCCAGGCCTAGGTCAGGTTCGGAAAATAAACGGGTACAGCTTCGATCCGCGGACGGGAACGACGACTTTCAAGATCTCGCCCGATTGGGACGTGGTGCCTGTCTCCGGCAAGACGCGAGTGGCGGTCGGTCGGGAATACTGGCAAGTCTACACAATCGACAACGAGATCGATCATCGTCAGCCGCTATGTCTGAAGAGCAACCGAAGTCGCCACGATGGCGGCGGCATCATGCTGTGGGCGCAAAGCGCCGATTCGGTCATCGAAGGGAACCGTCAATTCGACAGCGATGGAATTCTTTTGCAGCAAAACTATGAGCTTCCCGAGAGACCCTGCCAAGACTGCAGCATGGATAGTTTTTTCCAGTATTTCCTTGAGATCCGCAAAAACACAATCGACGGCGAGTATGACTGGGACACCGATTGCAGTGCTTCCGGCATAACGGCGGGGATGGCGGCTGTGCCTTGGAACGACCCGACTCCGCCCACCGTGGGATATGGAGTTTCGATCGCTCACAATGTCATAAGGCGCGCCGATGCGGCGCATGGCGGCGCCATCGCGCAGACGTCTTCTTGGTACCCCGGACCGGAGCCGCATCGCTGGGCGCTGAGCAACAACATGCTGATTCATCATAATTCGCTGCGCGACATCGATGGACCGGCCGCGCTCAGAATATGCGGTGGCGGTCAAGCGCGCATCGGTATCAATTTCCCGCTGCCGGATATTGCGTGGCGCACAGTTCTCTACGCCAATTCCTGCGACAAGGTTTCGCAGCCGCTCGGAAATCCGACCGGAGTCGATACGATTCGTGTCTGCCCATCGGGCTCAGCAAGCTCCTGCGAATGCCTAGGCCAAGGAGCGCCCTGACGTTCAAGGCGCCGCGCCTCCCAGATCTCAAAGCCAGACGCTGCCAACCAATACTTGCGGCGCTTTACTCAAGCGCGTTTGAATCTCGTGCGCGTCGCGAACGAACAGCGTATTGCCGGACGAGCAATCATGACGACTGACGCCTATCAGTTCCCTCGAGAAAGGTTCGTAGCGAAACGTCGAAAACCCAAAGCTGCTCATGTAATCGATTATCTGACTGTCCTCGAATCCATATCGCCGACCGCTGCCGTTTAATTCCATTATCACGGAATGAAGACCCCGCTTGCCCAGGGTTCTGCGGGCACCTTCGAGCACGGGCGTCTCAAAACCTTCGATATCGATTTTGAGCAAGGAGGGAGTTCCGTCGGATAAAACCGCATCCAGTGGCAATACTCTCACCCTGACAACATTGGATGCCGTTTCGCCGCGGGCGACAATGTGATTGGTGGTATCTTCAGCAGAAGTAAATGAGAGTTCACCCTCTCGATCCGACAGGCCGATATTTTTCGCCTCGACACGCTCGGAAAGATTGTTGATTCGGAGATTGTCCATCAGCCTCTCGAAGGTCGAAGGCACTGGTTCGAAGCAAATGCCTTTGGCCCCTTTGGCCGCACAGGCGAGAATCGTGTACGAGCCTACATTGGCTCCAATATCGACAAACAAGTCGTCCGGGCTCAGCACGTGCAGCAGGTAGGCCATATCTCCGAAATCATGCAGAGAGCAATACAGATTGCCCGTGACGCCGGTTTCACCGCGCCGCACAATGATTCGTGACCCGTTGATCCAATTATAGATTACCTGCCCGGGCACCAGCCGACTGCCGATTTGCCACTTGAAATAATCAGCTAAAGCCCGGACTTTGCGGCCCCTGTTTAGCGGATGATTTGCTACGAACGCGAGGGTCTTCAAGAGAGGCATTGAAAGCTTCTTTTGCGCCGCACACACGCGCCTTTGCGACAGTTGCTCTTCATCTGTCGGCGCCGACGGATTGGATGGAATCTAAGGAAGCGACTGCTTGTCAAACGCTCGTACGAGGGCTGGGGCTACCTTGCCCTCTCTGCACCATTCGCGGACCGTCATTTGCGCCAACGCATCTCGACGATTCGGTGGTGAGGCGCTCTTGAGTACGTTCAGAGCGATAGAAGCGGCCAGGTCATGGGTCGAATACGACATCCGCATTTTACTCAAATCTGTCGCGATTCGAACCAGAGCAAGTTCATCGAAGATACCGCCCAATAATTCATCGCCCGCCAGTGTAGCGGCCTCATTCACGTCTGCGGTCCTTCCGGGCAGCTGCTCAACACTTTGCTGATCGTGGCCGGTGGTGCTCATCCCGCGATTCCACAGGTTATCTGTATCAGCAGTGTTACGGTGGCGTGAAACATGTGCTCCGTCGACCTCAGTTCAGGTCACCTCCGCGACTCGGGGCCTGGCATCGCTTGCCGAGGTGTGGCGCAGCGTTTCCGCGAGCACCCCCTGGTGCTCGGGCTTGGCCATCACGTATTGTCCGAGACACAACGCATCCAACCCCGTCCGCAGGAAGCACTGCAGCGCCTGATGCGGAGTATCGACAATGGGCTCGTTCTCATTAAAGCTCGTGTTGAGTACGATCGGGATGCCGGATAAGCGGCCAAAGGCCTCGATCAGATCGAAATAGAGGGGGTTCGTTTCGCGCTCGATGCTCTGCAGGCGGCCGGTGCCGTCAACATGGGTAATCGCGGGGAGCCGCTCGCGCCACTCTGGCTTGATTTTCACCACGTGCATCATGAACGGGCTGAACACGTCTTGTTCAAAGTAAGTCGATACTGCATGACGAAGCACGGTGGGCGCGAATGGCCGGAACATTTCGCGTCGCTTGATCTTGTCGTTGATGAGATCCTTCATCTGCGGTTGAGTGGGATCCGCGAGAATCGAGCGGTTGCCGAGCGCACGAGGGCCCCATTCGGAGCGTCCTTGGTACCAACCGAGGACCAATCCCGCGCGGATCAATTTGGCTCCGACGGCCGGGAGCAACGCGCGCGGCACTTCGAAGACTTCCATGCCGGACGATCTGGCAGCTGCCTCGATGGTCGCTGCATTGTGTTCCGGCCCCCAATACGCATGTTTCATGTGGAAGCGTTTCGTGCCTCGGGCTATGTTGTGATACGCCCACATGGCCGCGCCAACGCTGAGCCCATCGTCCGCCGAGGCTGCCTGCAAATATGTTTCCTTGAATGGTGTGTCGCGAAGCACCCGCGCATTGGCGACTCCGTTGAGCGCGCAGCCGCCGGCTGAAACCAATCGTCCGGTCGGCACCAGTTCGTGGAGCTGGCTCAGGCAATGCAGGGCGGCGGATTCGAACCGAACCTGGCAGGAGCGTGCGATATCCATTTCGCGTTGTGTGAGCTCACTACCCCTGGTGCGCGGTTCGCCGAGCGCCTCCTTCCAGCGCTCGGTAAATATGTGCGCCTGTGCGACGTGATGGTTTTCGTCGAGTACGCCGCTTTCGCCTCCACTGTGCATCGCGAAAAGGCCGCGACCTAACTTAAACCAATCTGACTTGCCCAAGTGGACAGCCTGGTTCATGAAATCGGCGTAGCGGTCTTCCCCGTAGGGCGCGAGCCCCATGACCTTGTATTCCTCGCCAAATCCGTCAAATCCGATGAACTGACAGGCGGCCGTGTAGAAGAAGCCGAGACTCTCGGGCAGGTTGATCCGGTTGAGCACCTCGATTCTGGTTCCTTCGCAGCGTGCCGCCATGGCACTGACAAAGTCGCCGCTTGCATCGAAGGAGAACCCTGCCGTCAGCCCATCGAACGGCGAACAATAGTAGGCACTGGCTATGTGAGCCAGGTGGTGTTCCACCGGCACCACCGCGGCATGCACGCCATCCGGTGCAAGCCCGGCCGCCACCGCGACGTCCGCCGCAATGCCCTGCTCTCCGCGCCGCCGGCGGCGATTCTCGACGATGGCGCCCACGCTTGATATCGGGTGCGAGAGGACATAACGAGCCTTGGCCCGAAGATTGGCATTGGCGTCATGCGGAATCGCAATGTGAGTCAGCTCTTTCGCGCTGATACCGCCCGCCGCAAGGACCGCTTGGATGGCTTGAGAAGGAAAGCTTGGGTCGTGCTTGAGCCGCCGTCCGAGGCGCTCTTCCGCAACAGCGGCGATCAATTGACCATCCAAAACCAATGCCGCCGATGCGTCCGGGTGGTGGGAATTGAGCCCAAGAATCGCTGTCACGTATGCTACCTCGCTGGCAAACAACCCGGCCGCTGACAATGCTTGACCGCCCCCACGAAGCATAAGGGCCTTGTATGACAGAACGAGGCAAGCCTGCCCGGTGTGTGTAACGAATTTGTAACCGAAAGGGCTTTATCTACCAATCCGTTGATCCCAGAGGAACATCGATGCGGTGGCTGCCCCCTACACCTCGGATAATTCTGTACGCGGCGTTGAATGCAGCCTTCGTCGTGGCGGTTCTTTTGCTCGCGAGTATTGGAGGGTCTGCGAACCCGCGCATCGTGTATCTGATCCTGCTGTTCGCGGTCTGCAGTGCACCTATCATCGATTTCGACGGGCTCAATGGTAGATTTATCATGCCAAGCCTGTATCTGGGCTTTTACTTCGTCTCCTTCGGCTTACTTGATTTTGCCAACTTGGCGACAGGTATTTCATCGGAGACGGTCTCGAGCATTTTCAGCGCGACCGAGGGAGTCATTCTCGCGGGTAGCATCATGATGACCATCGGCTGCCGTACGGCGATGGCTCTGGGGAAGAGAGCTCCGCAGGCGTTGCCGGCCCGGGATTGGTCCATGAAAACGATTCTCGGCATCGGAATTCCGTGGTGGATCATCGGCACGGCTGCGACGTACATTCTCAACGTCTACATCGTTACCGACAACTCCATTGAAGCGTCAAAGAAAGGGTTCGAGACAATGGGGCCGTACGGCACGACGGCGTTCATGCTGGCCACAATTATTCAGCCGATTGGCATCCTGCTAATAGCCTATGCGTGGCGGCTACGCCGTTCAAAGTTTTTGCTGGCGCTTGTGATTACGGTAGTCATAGTGCAGGTACTTCTAGGCTTTGTCATCAACGTCAAAAGTACGGCGATGATCGGCGGGATTCTCGTGATCTTGACCTTCATTCTCGTCGAAGGTCGACTGCCGATACCGTGGCTCGTTGCCGCTGTACTGTACGGGATCGTTATTTATCCGATATTCGTTGCAGCCCGTGCTGAAATTCACGGTAAAGGCACGATTGCGCGCGCATCGATATTGGGGAATCTCGAGCACGTGGTCGAATTGGCCATCGCCGCGGAAAATCGCGACAACGGTCGCGGTGAGCACGCGCAGTCGCTGCTCGAGCGTACATCGGTGCGGGGCAGCGTACAGATGATCGTGCAACATACAGGCGTGGATGTGAATTTCGAGTACGGCGCCACGTTGACGCCTTTGCTTGCCACGTTCGTGCCGAGAATCATCTGGTCGGACAAACCGACCGTCGAAACTGGCCGCGTGGTCAACAAGGTGTTTCACGTCACGGAGGTGGACTTCTGGGATACCTATATCTCCCCGGCAATCCCGGGCGAGTTGTACTGGAATTTTGGCTGGCCTGGTCTATTAATCGGTATGACCGTCATTGGAGGTGCGCTGGGAACGCTCGGCCGGCGCTGCAATTTGGCTGAAAGAAGAAGTGTCACCAACTTGTTGGTCGTCGCGGTGACCATCAAGCAAGTCATCGTCGGAATCGAGGGTACGTTCTCACCGGAGTACGTCGTATGGTTCCGCTCGCTTGGTGCGATCGGTATTCTTCATCTGATGTTCGCGAAGGTTCCGATTCCCGATCGATTCTCGATAAATGTCGAGCAGCCGGCTTCGCCGGCGCAGCCGCGATTGTCGCCTCTGAAACCCTTTCCGAATCTATTGAAATAATGTCGTACTTGACCGACGACGTGAAACCACACTTTCAAAGCCGTGTTACGACGATCAGTGGTTTAACGTCTCATGCACGGGCATTGTTCTACCTGGCGCTGTGGGGGGTGCTGGCCGGAGCGTCTGCGGCCGGCTGTCAAGGGGTCACAAGCCCTACGATACCCACTGCGGCGGCCCCCAATTCCGCACCCGCTCCGCCCTCGACCCCGAGTCCGCCTCCAACTCCGAGTCCCGCACCGACGCCGTCCCCCACTCCGACTCCGAGTCCATCGCCGACGCCGTCACCGACTCGTTTCGTACGACCTCTTCAACGAGCTATCTGGATCGGTGATAGCTTGGCCGCGGGCGGATTTCCGCTTGGAGGCACCGCCCCGACGACCGCTGGGTCTTTCGTCGTGAGCGGCGGCCCTCAAAATCCAATTGCCACCGTTACCACGGGTGATCCTCATGCTTTGATTTCGGGCAATTACGTACAGATCTACAATGTAGGTGATGTGAACTATGAAGCGGCGGTGAACGGCGCGGTTGTGCGCGTTTTGACTACTCCCACTTCGACGCGCCTCACCGCAGCAGCGGGCTTCGGAAGTTTAATTACGCCCAATGGCGACTATAGCGGCGGATATTTGAATTCTCAGTGGCAAGTCAGAGCCATGAACCAGATGCTCGGAACCAGCTGGTTGAGTTGGCTGAATGCTTACATGAACGGCTACTTCATCGTAGTCGCGAATTACGCTCAGGGCGGCACGAGCTCGCAGGTTGGTGTGGCGCTGCTGCCCAAGATAAAGGCGGGTCCTGCGGCAGACTACGCGTTCATTCAATATTGTACGAATGATGTGAATGCTATGGTGCCGCCAGACGTCAACGGCTGTCTCGCTCACATCAACAGCATTGTTTCCGCTGTACTTGCGATGGGCATGGTGCCGATCGTATCCACGCCGCTGGCCATAGGTGACGTAAACGCGATGCCGAGTGATCCGGCCAGTTCGGAAAAAGCCGCTGCCTTGAAGAGTATCCGAAGCGCGTTGCTGCAGCTGGCGGTAACGAATCCCAATGTAATCGTGCTGGACACCTACAGCGCCAGCGTGGATCCTCAAGATCCACTGGGGCGGTTCAAACTTAACTTCGCTCCGATCGACGGAATCCATCCATCAACCTTCGGTGCGGCAGGCATCGCTCAGGTGATGTCAACTTACCTGAAAACGTTCTTGACACCGGTGGACACATTCCCAACTTCCGTCAGCGACGATCAAACGATCAATCCGAACGCGAGCAACATTATTCAGAATGGGTTGATGGCGGGTTCTGGTGGCAACGTTGGCACGGATGTTTACAACTCTATTATCGGGAGTCCACCCACCGGGTGGGAAATCTCGGCGTCTGGAGGTACTGCGAGCGCACCCCTCAGTTTCGCAATTTCAGGGAACAATACGCACGCAAACTTTCCTGGCTACACGCTAGACCTCGAGATTCAAACTGCTTTTCCGACTCAAACTTTTCAAATTGGAACCAATGGAATAGGAGGATCGAGCTTCGCATCTCGGATGCAAGCGAACCAATGGTACCGCTGCGGTTTCCAGGCATTTTCGCAGTCGGACCTCAATGGACTCAGCTTGTCCGGCGCAGCATTCTTGAATTTCGGGCCGGGCGCAACGCCCACCGTCTACTTTTTGTCAACCCAAGGCGCGGTTCGCGACAATGGCCTACCGCTGCAGGCGGGCCAAGTCGTCACCTTTGAGTCGCAGCCGTTTTACGTACCCACTGCACCCGTCGCGGGCAGCTACCTATTCATAAACGGCCGGTTCTCGAGCTCAGCGAATAATCAAAAAATCTCGATCGGTCGTGCATTCTGCAGAATCGCCCCGAACCCATACCAATGACGGTGCAACTTTGAAGGTCGACACACGCAGCCGGCGGCGGCTAGCCTTGAGAGCGGTTGTGCCCCCGCTGGTGCTTCGCTCCGGTTCTTCTGGCGCCGCCGCCTCGGTGTCACGAAGTTGACTCACTGCTCATACTATTATCCCGTGATCTTTGGGCAAGCCGCTGAGCTGGTAGAGGCTTCCGCCCACCTAGCGCGGACAGCGTTGGTCAGGCAATCGTGGTCACAGTAATGGTGTCATGTGCTGCAATTGCGGCGTACTGCAAGAAAACGCGGCCGCACGCGGAGCAGGCGGGATGCACCTGCGTGCCAGCGGCGATGACGACGGCTAAGGCCAATTCGTCGTGACGCCTAGATCTATCGAACGTACCTGGCTGAGCGCACTCGTCGTGAACGCTGCAACTCTCGGGTGCGGCGTATTGACGGGGATTCTCGCCGCCAGAATTCTCGCCCCAGAAGGACGCGGCGCGCTGGCTGCCGTCGTGTTCTGGCCTCAACTCTTCTTAACTATTGGGCTTTGCAGCCTCCAAGAAGCCGTGACTTATCATGTTAGCCAGGAGGCCGGCAAGCGCGACTCTCCGTATTCGACAGCCCTCTGTGTGGCGCTCGGACTGGCCGCCGTCACCTGTGTCGTCGGCTATCCGCTACTGCCGTATCTGCTCAAGCAAGAGAATATGGCCTGGTTGCCGACCGTCCGCATCTATCTTCTGCTCTACGTGCCGATCGGGTTCATTTCCATTAGCCTGCTGGGCATCGAACTCGGCAAGCTGCAATTTAGACGTTTCAACCTCTATCAACTCGTCAATCCGCTGACGTACCTGGCTGTGCTGTTGGTGCTCTGGTCGATTCACGCAGTAACCATAGCCAACGTCATTTGGGCGAGTCTCGCGGGAACTGTTTCCGTCACCCTGCTCCTGCTATTTCACCTGCGAATACAGGTGTTTCGGCAGCGCCCCATCCTGAGCGAGGCACGTGGGATTCTGCGGACGGCCTGGAGTTTCCACGTCACCGCGTTGCTGGTGCTCGTGACGACCCAAGTTGATCGGTTTGTCGCGATTACTCTTCTGGATAATCGTTCCGTTGGGCTGTATGTCGCCGCCTTGGCGATTGCCAGCGCGGGCATCGGAATAATCAGCACCAGCTTCCACACCCTGATGTTTCCGAGCATTGCTCGACGTGAGAAAGACGCGCAATGCGACTATCTCGCGAAAGGTCTGCGGTACGCGATGTTCCTTATTGTGACGTGCTCGCTGCTGCTCGCGGCGTCGATTCCCATCATATTGCCACTGCTATTTGGGCCCGACTTTCGGGCCGCGACGGTACCCGCCATGTTGCTGGTCATGGCCTATGTTCCGCTGGCGCTCCGCCAAATTATTGTCAGGACCCTCCGTGGAATTGGCGACGCCAAGGCGGGAACGGCAGCGGAAAGCATATCAATCGCAATATTTCTCTTGCTCTGCTGGCCGCTAACATTGCGCTGGCAGCTCAACGGCCTCAGCGTGGCTCTTGTGGTCGGCAATTGCGCCGCGCTCGCCTATCTTACGTGGCACATGTCAGAACGGCTGGGCATTTCCCCAAAACGCTGGTGGGGTCTCGATGTCGTGACGCTGACCGAGGCATTCCAGCGAATGCGCTCCGCACTGTCCATGAAAAGTATTCCGTAATCGCCATTAGACAAAACAAACCGCCCCACGCAAGACTCCTTGAAATTATGACGCTCAGATTTGCGCAAATTGAAAATCACACCTTATGCACGTCCTTTCTGGGTCCAACTTCCACAGTGTTGGATCTAGGCTGCAACAAGGGAGCATTCATTCGCTCAATGCGGCAGTCCTACGGATGCAATTGCTTCGCGGTAGAGCCGAATCCCAGATTGTTCGAGCGTCTGAGTCTCATGTCAGATATCCACGCCTTTAACTACGCGGTGGCTGGATCCGCGGGCGAGGTCGATTTTTGCCTGACGGATAACGATGAAGCCTCAAGCATCGTGCCAACTAGCGGCGCTGTTATTGGCGACATTGTAAAGGTAAAAGCAATCGGCTTGGCGGGTCTGCTGGAGCAGATGCGTGTCGAGTACGTGGACCTTCTGAAGGTCGACATTGAAGGAGCCGAAATTGAGATGTTCGATGCAATGCCCGACAGCATTGCGCCCGCGTTTGGTCAGCTGACTGTCGAATTCCATGATTTCTGCGGCGTTCCCGTCGCGGCGATAGAGCGTGTGAGCAAGAGGCTCGGCAAACTTGGATATGCCGCCATCAAGTTTTCGCGACATTCGTACGGCAACGTCTGGTTCGTCAATACTCGTCGGCTGAACGTCTCGCAACTGGATCTCGCACATGCGAAGTACATCTATCGCAACCTAGCCGGCGCGGGACGGATCCTCGCACGCGCGCTAACGGCGCGTCCGTAGCCATGCGGAAATATGTCGTCGCGGGGCCCGGAGCGCGCATGCACTACGCGATTCCGCGTATGCTCAATGAGGCGGGTATGTTGACGCACTTCTATACGGACATCTGCGCAAATGTTGGATGGCCTCGCCTCGCAAGACTGGTTCCCGAACGCCACCGACCGTTGTCACTGCGTCGTTTGTTGGGCCGAATACCACAAGGTATTCCCGTTGACCGGATCACGACGTTTCCGGGATTCGCATTGCAGTACTGGCGGCGCGAGCGGCGCTGTCGATCTGATGCGGAAGCCAACGAAGTCTATCTCTGGGCAGGACAACGGTTTTGCCAGCTTGTCGCGCGTCAAGGTTTTGCCGGGGCCACGGGCGTGTACGTGTTCGAAAGCGCCGGATTGGAAATTCTCCAGCACGCCAAGCGTCTTGGGCTCAAAACCGTAACAGAGCAGTCGATCGCCCCTCGCGAAATCACGTTCCGCATCCTCGCCGAGGAGTGCGACAGGTACCCGGGCTGGGCGACACCGATACCAAATGCTGAAGAGGTCGCCGTTTTGACGGCGAGGGAGCGAGAGGAGTGGGCGTTATCGGACGTGATTTTGTGCGGATCCGAATTCGTTGCCAGCGGGATCGGCGAATGCGGAGGCCCCAGGATGCGTGCTGTCGTCGTCCCCTACGGGGTTGACAGTCGGTTTGCCGGCGACGCGCCTCGGGTGCGGCGCGGGGCGAGATTGCGTGTCCTGACCGTTGGAGAAGTGGGCCTGCGAAAAGGGTCTCAGTACGTTCTGGAGGCCGCGCAAAGCCTCGGTGCTGCCGCGGAGTTTCGCATGGTTGGACAGACCAGCTTGCCGGAGGAGGCGACGCGGACGCTGTCCAAGTACGTACAGCTGACTGGGCCCATCCCCCGCGCCGAAATGCAAAAGCAGTTTGACTGGGCCGACGTATTCTTGCTTCCCTCTCTTTGCGAGGGATCGGCGACCGTAGTGTATGAAGCGCTCTCCGCTGGATTGCCGGTGATTTGCACATTCAACACCGGAAGTGTCGTTAGCGATAACGTTGAAGGTTTTATAGTTCCCATACGAGATGCGAACGCCATCGTTGAGAAACTTCTGTATCTGGCAGAGAAACCGATCGTGCTCTCTGAGATGAGCGCGAGCGCGATCGCCCGCGCAAGACAATTCTCCTTGACCGCCTATCGAGATCGATTACTGGACGCGATTCCATAGTGGTGCCGGACCGCCAGCCAGGATGCGTGACGACCCGCGAGATTCGCATAGTCGCTGTGAAGAAAGTGAAGCTTGCCATCGTCTGCACCCACCCGATCCAATATTACGCGCCGGTATTTCGGGCGCTTGCACAGTCCGATGCGGTCGAGCCCCGAGTTTTTTACACCTGGTCGCAAACCGCCGAAGCGGCACCGTTCGATCCCGATTTCGGCATGCGCTTCGCTTGGGATATTCCGTTACTGGAGGGCTACAAATATCTGTTCGTCGAGAACACTGCCAAGCGCCCCTGGCCAGGCCGATTTTTCGGCGTTAAAACACCCACCCTGTCGCGCGAGATCGCCACTTGGGGCGCGGACGCGGTGCTCGTCTTTGGATGGCCGATGTACTCTCATTTGCGCTTGCTCGTGGAATCCAAGGGCAAACTGCCGGTATTGTTTCGAGGTGATTCGACCTTGCTCGATCCAATTAGGCCGGTGCGCAGGTTGGCAAGGCAGGTCTTGCTTCGATGGGTTTACTCGCACGTCGACATGGCCATCGCGGTGGGGCAGAACAGCCGGGACTATTTCCGGTGGTGCGGTCTATCATCCGAGCGCATCGCTTTTGCACCGCACTCCATCGATACCCTGCGTTTCGGGGATCCTACGGGCGAGCATGATCGCAAGGCCTCGCAATGGAGAGCGGAGCTCGGTATTCCCGATGCATCACCGGCGCTCCTGTTTGCCGGCAAGTTCACCGAGAAAAAAGACCCTCTGTCGTTGCTCGAAGCATTCGCCAAATTGAAATCATCCGCACATCTCGTCTTCGTGGGTAGTGGTCAGCTCGAAGGCAAGTTGCGCGAGCGCGCTCGCGAGCGGGCCAACGTGCATTTTATACAGTTCCAAAACCAGAGCGAGATGCCGTCGGTGTATCGATTGGCCGACTTGTTTGTCTTGCCGTCACGCGGCCCCGGGGAGACGTGGGGTTTGGCCATGAACGAGGCTATGGCGAGCGGCCGGCCGGTGATCGCCGGCTCGCGTGTCGGCGGCGCGCGCGATCTGATCGAGGTCGGTTCGACCGGTTGGGTGTTCGATTCGGGAAATACGGCGGCCCTTACCGATGTCCTTGGTAGTGCAATCGCCTTGGGGCGCGAGGGGCTATTGAAAATGGGCGAGACGGCACGGAAGTCGATCTCGAATTGGTCGACCCCGGCGGCGGCTAAGGGAATCGAGAGCGCGACCTTGCGTGCAATATCGGCTTTCAACGCAAAATGATGAGAACCCTTGCCATAGGCACGTCTGCCGGACCGGAACCTGCGGATCGCAACCTGATGCCGCGAGCATCGTCGCCCCGGGCGGTCGAAATCGACGGGATTCGCGGCTGGGCATCGCTCATCGTTCTTCTGTTCCACGCATTCCGAGAAATGCTAAGGGGGATCGTTCCGCAGGTGGACAGCCCACTGCTCGCGCCCCTGTTCGCGTCAGATCTCGCGGTTGCGGTATTCTTTGTCCTGTCGGGGGACGCATTGAGTCTCAGCTTCTTCCACAGTGGTCAGCCGGGTGCGATTGATCGCCTGGTCGTGAGACGATACTTCAGGCTCACCGTTCCGATCCTGATGTCATGCCTTGTCACTTATTTGATCATGATTGCCGGCCTTGATTACCACTTTGAGGCGGCGCAGATTCTGGGCAACCAGAGCTGGCTGGACCGCTTTCTGCATTTTTCTCCGTCGCTTTACGAATGCTTGAAGTATTCATTGATGAAGGTTTACGTGGCCCACACCACGGATCTTTCTTACAACCCCTTTCTGTGGACGATGTCGATCGAGATGATCGGATCGATGCTGGTGTTCCTGGCATGCTACCTCTGGTCCCGGCTGAAAAGCGGCGAACAAGTATGCATCTATCTGGTCGTCGGTTTGACGGCACTGGGCTCCTTCTTCTCCTTGTTTTTCGCGGGACTCCTCTTTTCACACTGGCGCCAGCGCGGAGTATTTGAACGGCTCCTGGCAAGCCGGCGTCACCAATATATCGCGCTCCTGGCGACGGCTTCCTGTGTCGCGGTTTACGTGCTGGCGGGAGGTCTGAATTCCACGCATGAGGTAGTCCACCGGCTCCTGACTCCGATCCTGTCGATTGCGTTAGTTTTTTGCGCTTACACTCAGCGCCGGCTAAAGGCCTTCTTTTCCTGCGCTGCATCGCGCTTTCTGGGCGTCATCTCCTTTCCGGTTTACCTGCTTCAATTTCAGGTGTTGATCTCGCTGATGTCCTGGCTGGCCGTTCGGGACTCTGCGGCAAACCGCCAACTCGAGCACAGCACTCTGCTGGGGTTCGCCGTCATCACGGTGGCTGTCACGATTGCGGCGGCGTGGGTTTTCAGCAAGGTGGAGCGGCTCGCTTTGACGACGATAGATCGCCACGTGCTGCGCATACTCAAATAGATTGAGTGCCTCGCGTTTCACTACTCGCTACTCCGCCCGATGAGCGCCTGGACGACAAGAGCCAGGCGTTTTCAGGCTCTTCGCACGAGAACTGACTTCAGACAGGCCTGGCGGCGTGTTGCGATGGCAGCCGCATACATTGGTGCTGAAGCTGCACTCAGTGCATAGCGCAGAATCTTGGCCCTAACGCCGAAGCCGCGCAGTGGCGGCGCGGCAAATTCTGCGGTGAGCGCTTGATGCGTACTTCGCCCTCTAGTCGAACTCAATAAAATCGATTTGACTGCGGACAATGCGGAAGCAGCAAATTCGAATGGATATTCCGACGAGCTGTGATGCACTTGGGCCACGCCATCCAATTCAAAATGATCGTAGGCGCTGGCGCCTATCATCGAGACATGATCGACCGGCTTTAACATTGGCCACGCCTTGCCAACTGCCCGTGCGAGAAGAGATTCGTTGTTAGGCGTGATTACGATCAGCGCGCCGCCAGGCTTCAATACACTTACGAGTTCGTGAATAAAGCGTTTTGGATCGTAGATATGCTCTATGACGTGCGACAAAATAACCAGGTCGAATTTCTTGCCTGCAACGCGATCAGCGGAGAAATAATCGGTTATAACCGGGAGGTGAAAATGCTGAACTGCGACTCGTGCATGATTGAGGCTAGGTTCAAAGCCCAGTACGTCAAAGCCCAGCCGCTGAGCCGCAATAAGGTATCTCCCCATTCCACAACCGACATCTAGAAAAGACCGCACCGAGCCGCCTGATTCCTTGCTGACTAGATGCCTGGTGATGGCGTCGGATAGAACTTCGGTCGCGCCGCGTATGTCTATGAAGGTTTCTATTTGCTTTAAATCGCAGGAATCAAGAAAGTCACCGGGATCATAGGTTGGATTCAAATCTTGATATTGTTGGCGCGTCAAAAGCTTTTGGGTCGAAAGGCACGTTCGACACCGAAACCAAGTGAAGCTATTAGCCGAAAAGACCTGCCCAGTGTTGCTGCCGCAGATTCGGCATCGAGGCGAACTAACGGCTACGTCCTCATCCATTTTTGAAGCAGTCATAAAACCTTACTCATTAAAAGTTTCTCGTTATTTGTTCGCTTCACGGTACTCCATAGCTTGTGTACTCGTACTATATTACGATTGGTTGAACGTCCCCCTCGCCTTCAGCGGGGTCGAGCAGCTGGCATTGAACCCATAGACGGTCACACGCGGCGCATGCTCAATTAGACTGAATGCTGCGTTCGCTCGGGATCACCGACCGGTATACCGCGGTAAGCTGCGCGGCGACAGCGTCCCAAGAAAGCTTTTCCCTGACCGCCTGCCGCCCGGCAGACCCAAGCCGCTTGCGTTTGGCCTCATCGCTGCGCAATTCGTTGATGTCTTTTGCCAGCAAGGCAGGCTCACCATCGGCCACCACGCCCGCGCCCGTCTCAAGCACCAACGACGCAAGTCCCACCTCCCTCGTCACGACGACCGGGCAAGCGACGGCCATCGCTTCCGCAACGACATTGCCGAAATTCTCGGAATACGAGGGCAGGATGAACATAGTGGCGTTTTCGTATAGTGCCCATTTGTGCTCATCGCTAACGGCACCGATGAACTGCAGCCGGCCCATTACGCCTTCGCTTTCGGCGAGGGCCTTGAGCTTCGGCAGATAGTCCTCCTCATCGTTGCCGGCAATGACGAGTGTCAGATCCGGAACCCACTTCCAGGACTTGATCAGGCGATCGAGGCCCTTCTTCCAGCTGATACGGCTCAAGAAAAGTGCGTAAGGGCGCGGCAGTTGCGCAAAAGGTCCGCGTTGCAGGGGCGCGTAGTTTGCCGGACTAGTTACGCCGTTGGGTACACAACAGAGCCTGGGCAGCTTAAGTCCCAAGGATCTGATTTCTTCGCCCTCGAGCTCGCTTGTGATGTGCACTGCGGCAGATTCGCGCAGCGTCCTCTCCTCGATGAGGCGAATCCACGCCGATTTCACGAATCGACTCTTGCGGCGGATGACGTCGGGTCCCAGCATGCCGCGCGGCGACACCAAGAACGGAACTCCCGAGGATCGGGCGACGCGCGCGGCGGCCCAAGTGGGCCATAAAAAAACCGAGTGCAGATGGATTACGTCGAAACTCGACACCTCCGATTTCAGGGCAGCTGCCATCGATGGGCACCAGCACAAGCGGCGCATGAATGGCACGCGAAAATAGCGGACCAGCACGCCGTCTAGATTGACGGGCGTTCCTTCCGGTACGTCCAGGTCCGTCCGACCATCCATGGATGACGTGAAAACATGCACCTCGTGGCCCATTCCCACGAGCGCCGTCGACAGAGCGTGCACCGACCTTATCGGACCGCCGTATCGGACCGAGGGATAGTAGTTGGGAACGATTTGCAGGATTTTCATGGAAGCGGACAGGCCGTCGCGTGAATGAAGTGGGCAAGGCGCAACGCGAGCGCCATCGCCGTGAAAGTCGGATTGGCCGCGCCCATCGAAGGAAAAACCGACGAGCCGGCCACGTAGACGTTGCTGGTTCCATGCACCTTCAGATTCACATCGACGACGCCGTCCGCAGGATCTATCGACATACGCGTCGTACCGGCTGGGTGGTAAAGGTCGTAGACGTTGCGGCCCCAACCATCCGCGTCTTGCTGGAAATCAAGCGTACCGATCTGATTCAGATCATTACGCACCCAAAACCGCTCGAAGTAGCAGCGCACCGCTTGGATGATTCTCGGCGCGTCTTCCTCCACGTCCCAGTCAATGTGAAGGGGCCGCCGCGCCGCGCCGTTGGGGGGACCCAGGTAGACGCGATTCGCGTGCCTGGGCGCTTGTTCGACATCGATGTGCAAATAGAATTCGCTGGCTTTGGGGTACGCGAGCCGTTGCTTTACGAACCGCGCATAAGCCAGCCTGGTGATATCGGGCAACGCGCTCGGTAGCTTGAACGCTGCGCCCAGGGCCGGACCAAAGGCGCGGCGCTGTGCGAAGCGTAAGCAATCGCGCACCCGCGCAAAGCCCGATGTGCTCGGTGCAATCGCTATGAAGTGTGCGTAGAGCGCCGGTATGCCGGTGCTTTCCAATATTTCCGGCGGCAATTCCAAGCGCAATGTTCGCATGGTGGAGCCCTCAAAGAAAGGCGCAAACCTTTCTTCGAAGCCCGACGGGTCGGTGATGTGCAACCGGGCAATTCGCAGCGATAAATGATCATGCAGAAACCGGCCCGCCAACTCGCTGACACCGCTGCTTAAGGGTCCGGCCTGATCATTGAGTTCAAGCACGGTGCGTGCAGATTCGAGCGCTCCGCCGGCGATCACGAGCGCTTTCGGCTGCACTCGCAACGAAGCCCCTCGGGGCGACACGGCGACGAGTTCTCGCACAGTACGATCGCCGCTGGATCCGGAGACCTGCCAGCCTCGCGTTTCGGCGTTCACCCAAACACTGATTCCGGGGTGGCGGCGCAACTGCGCACCCCATGCCGTGGCAATGTTGCGTTTGCCGAACGCCAGCCATCTCGATAGCCGCGGCGTCCAATCGGTAAAGTCGAGCGACGACAGGGCGTGGGTGTGCTCTCGCAGGGAGGCGATATCGAAGCTTGCCGTGCTGATGCCAAGATACTCCTGCAAGAACCGGAAATAGGGTTCGATGTCGGCATACACGAGCGGCCAGGCCGGCGATTGAATCTGAGGGCGTGCCAAAAGGTCCGCCGCGCGAACTGGCAACAATTGTGCACCCCACAGCGCGGAAGTGCCGCCGAGTCCGAACGCTCTGCCCACGGTGGCACCGCGGTACTCGCGGCGATCAAAGCGTGCTGTCGGCCATGCGGTACCGGGAGCGGCGGTCGATCCGCCGATCTCCAGAATCGTCACGCGATGGTTTTTCTCGGCCAGACTTCGGGCGAGTGTCAGGCCGACGGGGCCCGCTCCTAAGATGCAGACATCGGTCTCGATGGGCGTCTCGGGTGCTCCCGCATCGAGGTCATGAATCCATCCGCTCAATTCGGTTCCAGGGTCGACAGGAGCTTGACCATTGCCCTTACATGTGCGGGGTGGCGCGTGGAGAATAGAATGACGCCGTCTCGGTTCGCTCGTACGGATGTTGCGAGTAAGCTGGCGATCGGCTCCTTTTTGTCGCGGAAGTGCCCATACGAACTTTGGAATGGGACGGACTGTGCGCTGAAGAGCTCCAGCTCCACAGGCCCCGGCGCGGCGTTGAGTTGTACCAACCAGTGTTGAGCAGGATAGCGGCGTATGATCGCCAAACAGTCTCGAGCACCGCCGGCAAGACCAAGGAAGCGAACCTTGCCCTGAGACTGAAGTCCCTGCAGTGTGTCGAAAAGACGATCGGGCTCCGCCATTCGCTCCAGCGTCGGGTCGTGCAGAAATAGAATATCGACATAATCGGTGCGTAGTGCACGCAACGAGCGATAGAGGCTCGCCACAGCGCTCGTCCCCCGATAATCGTAATTTCTCTTAACCTCGAAGCTCTGTCGTTTGGTAAGACGACGCAGTGCCGCATTAGCTGCTAAACGCGAATACATCAGCACGGGAATCCGATTCAGCCAGGGATTGGCAGGAATGCCGAATTTAGTCGCGATGACGATGCTGTGGCGGCGCACGTTTGCGAACACGCCCAGCTCGCGCTCCGCCAGCCCGTGACCATAATAAGGAGAGGTGTCGAAATAAGTAATACCGGCGTCAAATGCGGTTGAAAGCAAGTTCTGGCGATTGGTCGAGCGAACGAGATGGTGCAGTCCCGACAGTCCAAATCCCAGACGCGACGCCGAGAGACCCGAGCCCGCCAGTTCAACCGTTCTCATTGTCACCCAGGTGCTAGGCGCGAATACCACCCCAACCGGGGCGTCGCAGTATCCCGCAACCTTGATGACGGGCGTATGACACGACGGCCCCCCGCCGCGGCACACCAGGGGACTTCCGGTGTCGTCTCCACCGGTACGCCGTAACCACTGTGCAACATTGAGTTGCCATCGTGTGCCCCTCATGTCAGTCGAGTCCCTCCATGGTTTCAACGCCTCCGGCACCGTTTGGAGATTCCCGTGGTCGGCGATTCTCGCGGCGGCGGCTGCCCTAGCAGTTTGCATTTGGCTTTTTTGGGATGGACTCAACGCCATGTGGGGGTGGTGGTTGGAGGCCCCCGAGTACAGCCACGCTCTGCTGATTCCTCCGCTCGCCGCATTTTTGATATGGCAGCAGAAGGACCGCTTGGAGACGTTGAATTTTCAGGGCAGTTGGCGCGGCGTCGCTCTTGTATTGCACGGTGGAATTCTCCTGCTGC
>Ga0210400_10000648_pt1 | contig 37358 bp, 32 predicted proteins | sample IncBWH26MmetaG_FD_155456 | JGI IMG/M metagenome (GOLD analysis project Ga0210400, IMG submission 155456) | Forest soil microbial communities from Barre Woods Harvard Forest LTER site, Petersham, Massachusetts, United States - Inc-BW-H-26-M | ecosystem: Environmental > Terrestrial > Soil >... | reverse complement strand
TCCTGATTGCCAAGTGCTTTTTATTGGCGAAGCGCCTGGAGCTGTTGAAGATCAGCAGGTGCGACCGTTTGTGGGACGAAGCGGTCAGCTACTACGAAAAAATATCCGTGAACTCGGGTGGAAAGAAGAAGATGTGTATATTACCAACATTGTAAAGCGCCGGCCGCCTGAAAATCGCGACCCGTTACCAGAAGAAATTATTGTTTACAAGCCTTATTTAACCCGCCAGATTGAAATTATCACGCCCCAAATTATCGTACCGCTGGGGCGCTTTTCCATGAACTATTTTTTACCGGAAGCCAAGATTACCCGCGACCAAGGACATTTATTTGAAGTGAATTTATCAAAGGAGGGGAAAACGTGGTTTGTAGCTCCCATGTTTCATCCTTCAGCAGCCCTTCGCGCGCCAGCTATGATGCAAGAATTCCAAAGAAATTTTAAAAACCTGCCGCAGATGTTGAAAAAAATCAACGACATGAAAAAATAAAAGGGCATTAAGCCCTTTTTGATTTTAGGATATAAAGCAGGGTGAGACCTTGCAAGGGCTTAGTATTTTTGATAAAGTTATTTGGAATCGGCCAAACAGTTTGGCCGAAATGGGTAACACAGCAACTTGACAAGTGAAAGGATTAATCAATGACTGAACAAATCCGGTTAAACGAAGGTAAAACCAAAATAGTTTGGCAAAATGAGAAGAATGTAGAGCACGTTGATATGGAGCACAAGGATGTCATCACCGCAGGCGATGGCAAAAAACGCGATGAGGTGCCGGGCAAGGGGAAGCTTTCCAACCAGACGGCATCAAATGTGTTTAACTTGCTACAACGGTCCGGCGTGCCAGTGGCGTTCATCGAAAAAACAAGCCCAACGCGGTTCCTGGCAAAGAAATCTGACATGACGTTACTGGAAGTAGTGGTGAGACGCGAAGTCCATGGCAGCGAAGGAGAGCGCAAGCCCCATCTTGAAAAAGGACACTTGTATCCCAACCTGGAACTCCAATACTTTGCCAAAACCACTGGTAAAAAATTGGGTAACCGTAATATCCCGATGGATGACCCGCTCTTAGATTTTAAGGGAGACCGGATTGATTTTTACCTCCCGCATTGGACCGATGAGCAAAAAGCGGAATCCAAAAAAACGGGTGCTAAAAGTTTTCTGGTCGGCCAAAAACCGTTTTTCTCTGAATTACGCGGAGAATTCTTCCGACAAGCCAACATCACCGAAAAAGACTTGCCACAAATGGGCCACATTGCCAAATGGACTTTCTTGATTCTTGAGAAAGCATTGAGCTTGGAGGGCCTGCGGCTGGTTGATTTAAAAGTGGAATTTGGTAAGAACGCCAAAGGAAAGTTGGAACTTTCCGATGTCATTGATAGCGATTCGTGGCGCGTGCTTGACAAGGATGGCAAGTATATGGACAAACAGCGCTACCGTCAGGGGGATGATCCTACTTCGGTTATGAAACTGTTTGAAATTGTGGCTGACCTCACCGAAAGATTCAAGATACCCGACCAGCAAATCATCCTGTTTCGGGCATCGCAGAATGACCACCCCTTCGTCTTTGAGCAGGCATTTTCTTCCTATGGACTTGGAGAAGTTTGCAGGTTGAAAATAGTTACCTGTTCTGCTCATAAAGAACCGGTGCGTGCTTACCGGGAAATTACCCAACTAGTGCATGAAGTACCAGACTCGGTGATCATTGCTTATGTTGGAAGAAGCAACGGACTCGGCCCCATGCTCGCAGACCAAGTTACATGTCCAGTCATTACCGTACCGGCCAGCTGGGAGAAGTTTGCCGAAGGACGTGTGGTCATCGCTCCGCACACCAAGTGATACGCCAGTAATGACTGTGCTTGACCCCAAAAATGCTATGCTTGCGGCCTTACAAATTCTTGCCATGTGCAATCCAGCTATTTACGCCAAACTTCGGCTAGAACAAGAACCACGACTTTGCAACATTCTCCAACTGTAAAACAGTTAGCGCTCAAGCGTACCTCTTACCCAGGTACGCCTTTTTTATAATAGCTTTGAATCACAAAATGCTTTCGAGGTACTTGCGGTTAATATTATGAATAACTCTTGAAAAAAGCGGTGTAATTTGATAATATCCACCATACCCAAAAATTTAATGAAATATTAATGAACCATTGTGGAAGATGTAGGAATCGACTTAAGTTTTCAATTAAAAAATAATCTAAAAAATTATGAAAAAAATACTTACGTTGTTAGTGGTAGGAGGTATTGCGTGCGTGGTATTGTTGGGAATAATGGGTACTTTTGCCCAAGAAGCCAATGCGGTGTATTGTGCACCAAGAGCCTCAAAACAGTGTATTAGCAATATCGTGTATTGGTATAACTCGTGTGGCGTGTTGCAAAGCGTAGCTCAAAATTGCAACCGAACCAACCAAATTTGCCAAAACGGCCAATGCGTTAACAAAATAACCCAAACCGATAGTCACTCCATAAAAAGTTGCTACAACAACAATCTCTACTGGTACAATGCCCAGGGTATGGTGCAAGATATCGCCCAAAACTGTAACGATAACAACCAATGCACCCTTGACGGCTGCCAAACCAACGCCTGCACTAATGTATTAAAATGCGACGGGTCAACTTGCGCTATTAATTCTCCCGACTACATAAAATACTGCCAAAACAATCCCCAAAATCAAATGCAAAACATGCAAAATGGGGGATTAAACAACGGAATGAATAATGGAATGAGTGGGGGATTAAGTATTGCATTGTTCGGCCAAAAAGAAAATACCACGTTGCCATGGACAAAAAACATTACGGCTGCTAATAACGACAAAATTGATTTTCTTATGGTGCTAAGAAACGCTTCCAGCGCACCCATTGATAATGTTTCAGTGAAAACCGATATTCCCAATGACATTTCCTATTTTGGTAATTTAAAAATTGATGGCACGCCATCAGCTGGTAATGTGACTTCTGGAATTGACCTTGGCACGTTGCCTCCAAAAACTTCCAAAACAATATTTTTTACCGGTTCTATCCAATCATCAGCCGCCGATAACGTGCAAGTGGTGGGCAATATTAATTCTGGCCAAACCACCAATGATTCAGATTACGTAGCTCTGGCTATTGCTGCGCCGGCAACCTCTTCACGGGCCACCGCCGCGGTGGGAAATTCACTGGTGAATAATATCAAGAAGAATTGGTATCTTTGGATTATCATTATTGCCGTACTGGCAATCGTATTTGTTATTATATTTAGGAAGCTCTCTTCTGACGTATAAATTATTTTCGCTATCTGTTATAATATAGAAAAATCATGCAAACAAAAGCTACTGTTTTTGAATTTATCTCGTACATCTTTGAACCTGATAAAAAAAGGATTCTTTTTAATTACAAAACAGTATTTTCGGGCGGCAGCTCCCTTTTTTTTACAGAAACTATTTTGTTACCAAGTATTCTAAATCTTAGCCACGTTCCACCGCAATTACTAAAAAAACTATTAGAAAGTTTGCATGTGATGTTGGGCATCAGTTATTACAAGTTTTATTGTGCGACAAAAGTAGCCTTGCCTTATGCATTATCAAAACAAGAAGCTGATTTTTGGAATACCGTGTATAAAAAAGGCTTGGGAGAATTTTTTTATCAAAATCATTTAGATCCAAAAATCTCGCCAATCTTTCCTTATAATAAAAACTCTACACCAAAACCTATAACCTATAAGCTATCAGATAGAAGCTTGGTGGCAATTGGAGGAGGGAAGGACTCTATTGTTTCTGCAGAGCTTTTAAAAGAGTATGGCTTTGATATTACCGCTTTTTCGGTTCACACCAATGACTCAAACCTGATTGATGAAATTATTCAAAAAATCGGCCTGAAAAATCTAAAAATCCGGCGATTGTTAGACGAAAAAGTGCACCAAGAACACCGATATAATGGCCATATTCCCATTTCGGCAATCTACGCATTTTTGGGCATTTTTTCAGCGACAATCTACAACTACTCCAAGGTGATTGTCAGTAATGAACACAGCAGCAATTTTGGAAATATAAAGTATAAAGGGCTTGAAATTAACCACCAATGGTCAAAGTCTTTGGAATTTGAAACGCTGTTTGGGCAATACGTAAAAGATGTTATTACTCCAGATGTAACCTATTTTTCGTTGCTTCGCCCTTTCTATGAAATACGAATCGTAAAAATATTTGCCCGATACAAAAAATATTTTCCACATTTTTCCAGCTGCAATAATAATTTCAAATTTATGAAAGAGGATGGGGGATTGTGGCCTGCCAACCGTAGCCTTGGCGGAGGTTGGTGCGGACACTGTCCAAAATGCGTCTTTGTATTTACCTTACTTTCTGCATATGTAAGCAAAAAAGAATTAGTATCTATATTTGGAAAAAATTTATATGAAGAAAAAAATCTTCTGCCATTATTCAACGATATTTTAGGCTTTGGAAACATGAAACCATTTGATTGCGTGGGAACTTTCCAAGAAGCACAAACAGCATTATTTTTAGCCAAGAAAAAATTCGCTAAGACTTTTATTGTGCGACACTTGGGTGAAAAAGCCAAATATTATCAAGAAGTTTTTAGTACGAACCAGTCTCGTGTTCCAGAACCGTTCAAATTTTTGGGCATGGAAAATGCTTTGATATTAGGATACGGCAAAGAAGGTAACGTAAGCAAAAAGTATCTTGAAAAGGAATACCCAAAACTAAAGGTTGGCATTGCCGCCGCGTCACAGGGAAAAAATTATTTAAACAAACAAAAAGATTTTGATATTGCCATAAAAACGCCGGGAATTAAAAAAGAGCTGGTAAAAATTCCATACACTACGGCTACCAACATTTTTTTTGCAGCAATAAAAGGGAAGTATCCTATTATTGGCGTAACCGGCAGCAAGGGCAAAAGCACCACGGCATCGCTCATTTTTGCTATGCTTAAGGCCGCGAGCAAAAACACTGTGTTGGCAGGAAACATTGGCACTCCCATGCTTTCATGTTTATTGAAACCCATAAAAAAGGGCACTATTTTTGTGCTGGAACTTTCCAGCTACCAGCTTGATGACATTGCATATTCTCCCGATATTGCCGTGGTCACCAATTTATTTCCCGAACACATGGATTTTCATGGCGGATTGAAAAGCTACTATGAAGCTAAAAAAAATATCATACGGGCACAAAAAAGCAATGACTATTTTGTATACCATAAAAAAATTACCGCATGGTTGAAAAACTATCACGGAAAAGCCATGCCATTTTCGAAAACCAAATACCGCCATACCTTGCTTGGTGAACATAATGAGCAAAATATTGGAGCCGCAATCGCCGCTGTAAAAATATTGGGCGTTCATGATCCAGCTATTAAAAAAGCGTTAGAGAATTTTAAGGGTTTGGCGCATCGATTAGAATTTGTGGGAGAATTTAAGGGTATTACATTTTATGACGACGCCATTTCCACCACGCCCGAGTCTACCATTATGGCAATCAAAGCACTAAAAAATGTGGATACCATTTTTTTGGGCGGTGAAGATAGGGGATACGATTTTTCCCAGTTGGAAAAAATCATAAAAAAATATAAGATAAAGAATGCAGTGTTGTTTCCTGAAAGCGGCGACAGAATTAACGTAAAGGGCTTGAACCTCTTAAAAACTAAACGTATGGAAAAGGCTGTAGCTTTTGCCTATAAGCACACAAAAACGGGAAGCGTGTGCCTGCTCTCATGCGCATCTCCCAGCTATTCATTGTGGAAAAATTTTGAAGAAAAAGGAGACCAATTTAAAAAATATGTTAAAAAATTAGGCACCTAATGTAATGAAGCGCGCTATTAATTACTACTTTTTATGCTTAGCAATTTTTTTAACCGCTTTTGGATTATTATTTTTATCAACACTTTCGGCCATAGCTTCTTTGCAGGTTTTCGGCAACACTAACTACTACTTATTCCACCAGCTCATTGCCCTTGCCATAGGAGTGGCATGCGGGCTCATCTTTTTTGCCATTCCCTTGCATGTGTTAAAAAAAATGACGCCCATTCTTTTTTTTGTTAATATATTGGCGTTAGTAGTAGTTTTTTTACCCATTATAGGAACTAAATTTTGGGGAGCTTCACGGTGGATTAGCATTGGAAATAACACGTTTCAGCCATCAGAATTTTTCAAAATCACCACCATTTTATACCTTTCAGCCTGGCTTTCTAATAAGTTTTCCAACAGTTCCAGAAAGGGTTGGGCCGGGCTTGCAAAAAAAGGATACGATACTTTTACAAAAGTATATGTGCCATTTCTCATTTTTTTAGGAATTATTTCGGTCATATTTTTCCTGCAAAAAGACATCAGTACCTTAGGAATTATCAGCGTTGCCCTTATTGCTATTTACTTTGCCGCCGAAACTCCGCTGTGGAATACCGTGCTCACTATTGCTGCGGGCATTGGCGGCGTATTTGCACTTATTAAAATTGAACCTTATCGAGCCCAGCGCCTGTTAACCTTTTTGCACCCCAACCAAGATCCCTTGGGAATGGGATTGCAATTAAAACAGTCTCTCATTGCCCTTGGATCTGGCGGATTTTTTGGCAAAGGGTTGGGCATGTCAACGCAGAAATTCGGCTTTTTGCCGCAGGCGATGTCAGATTCTATGTTTGCCATTTTGGGCGAAGAAACGGGAATTATCGGGTGCGTTATTTTAATCATATTATTTTTGTTCTTTTTATGGCTGGGATTTAAAATAGCCAACGCATCAACCGACCGGTTTTCAAAATTAACCGCTATTGGAATCACCACCTGGATTGTATTTCAGGCCTTTGTGAACATTGCATCAACCATTGGCTTATTCCCGTTGAGCGGAATCCCGCTGCCATTTTTTTCTTACGGCGGCTCGCACATCATTGCAGAAATGATCGGGGTCGGGTTATTATTAAACATATCCAAGAACGGATAAGATAAATAGTGAGTAGAACAAACAATAATCCTATTCTATCCACTACCAACTACAAACTCACTATGAAAATACTCTTTACCGGCGGGGGAACGCAAGGCCACATTATGCCCATTATCGCCATCTCGCAAGAACTACGAAAGCTCTACCAAGATGACAATATAGCGCTGCACTACATGGGCCCCAAAGACGACCTTGGATTTTTACGTTTATCCCAAGAAGATTTTACTATCCATCGCATTGCGTCAGGAAAAATCCGCCGCTATTTTTCTCTTGAAAATATCACTGACGTGCTTTTTAAAATTCCGTTTGGATTTTTGGAGAGTTTTTTTATTCTGCTCTTGGTGCGGCCTAATCTGGTTTTTAGCAAAGGCGGGTCAGGGTCGGCAGTGGTGTGCCTGTGCGCCAATCTATTGGGTATTTCCGTTTTTTTGCATGAGTCAGACAGTGTGCCAGGATTATCAAACAAAATCGTGGCGCGCTTTGCAAAAAAAATATTCATCTCATTCCCAAAAACCGACTATTTTGACGAGTCAAAAACCATATTGGTGGGAAATCCTATTAAAGAAGACTTGTTGCAGGGAAATAAAAATACCGCACAAGAACTGTTTCATGTAACTTTTGAAAAACCTATTTTGTTATTTTTAGGCGGATCTCAAGGCGCCCAGTCCATCAACGACTTTGTCTTAAATATATTAACTACCTTGTTGCAAAAATACGAAATTATTCATATGTGCGGCAAAAAAAATTATACCCAAGTGCTGGCAGAATCAAAAGCTATTATCACCAAAGATGTTGAACCATACTACCACCTGTATGGCATTTTAGATGAAATAGAGTTAAAACATGCGTTAGCTGCCGCCGATTTTATCATTTCGCGCGCAGGGTCAGGAAGTATTTTTGAAATTGCCGGCGTGGGAAAGCCCAGCATCCTCGTTCCGCTGCCTTTGTCGGCCCATGGACACCAATCAAAAAATGCCTACGAGTATGCCTCAACGGGAGCAGCTATTGTTATAGAACAGGAAAATTTACAGCCAAATTTCTTTATGGAAAAAATACAATTTGTTTTGCATAACCAAGAAGAATTACAGAACATGCGCCAAAGTGCTTTGAATTTTGCAAAACCGCTAGCGGCCAAAGCCATAGCAAGGGAAATCTTAGAATACCTCCATGTTTAAAACTAAAAAAACACAACAAGACATTCGTGTTCGCTTTGCACCATCTCCAACCGGACCTCTGCACATCGGCGGTGCCAGAACCGCGCTTTTTAACTATTTATTTGCCAAACAACATAAGGGAAGTTTTATTTTGCGTATTGAAGACACCGATAAAGAACGCTCTGATCAAAAATGGACCGACGAAATTATAGAAGAATTGCATTGGTTGGGGATTGAATGGAATGAAGGCCCAGATATCGACGGAAAATTTGGGCCGTACAAACAATCGCAACGCTTAGATATTTACAAAAAATATTTAGAAAAATTGTTGGCAGAAAAAAAAGCTTATTATTGTAATTGCACATCAGAAGAATTGGAAGCCAAGCGCCAAGACCAAATGAGCAGGGGATTGGCTCCAAAATATGATGGTACCTGCCGCGACAAAAACCGTACCAGCGGTGTTATTCGTTTTAAGATAGAGAACAAAAGAATTAAATTTAATGATCTTGTTCGTGGCCAAGTGGAATTTGATGCAGGCCTTTTAGGCGACATTGTCATTGCCAAAAATTTAGACACTCCGTTGTTTCACTTTGCCGTGGTCGTTGATGATTTTTTAATGCGCATCAGCCATGTCATTAGGGGTGAAGAGCATTTATCAAATACTCCGCGCCAAATACTGCTTCAAGAAGCGCTGGGTTTTTATCATCCCGCATATGCTCACATTCCATTATTTTTAAATACCGATAAAAGCAAAATGTCTAAACGCCAGGGCGATGTGGCACTGAGCGACTACCACAAGCAAGGCTATTTACCAGAAGCTTTGATTAACTTTATGGTATTGCTTGGCTGGAATCCTGGCACCGATCGCGAGCTGTTTACCTTAGACCAGTTAGTAAAAGAATTTTCACTGGAAAAGGTGCAAAAATCCGGTGCGGTGTTTAATGTGCAAAAATTGGATTTTATTAATGGCCACTACATTAAAGAAAAACCCATTGATAAGCTCACCAAACTATGTTTACCGTATTTAACAAATTTTGATACCAAGCAATTTTCCAAAAAACAACTGGAAAACATTATTGAAGTTTCGCGCACGCGCATGAAAAAACTTTCCGACCTGCCTTTATTATGCGACTTTTTCTTTGTCGAAAAATTAACGTACGATAAACATTTATTGGCATGGAAAGAAATGGGGGATAGGGAAGTGAAAGAATCTTTAGAACGTTCGGTTAGCATATTATCTGCCGCCAAAAAATTTGATAAAAAAAGTTTAGAAACTCTTTTGGTAAAAGAAGCCGAGTCTTTTAATCCAAAAAACAGGGGATACCTTTTGTGGCCCTTGCGTGTAGCGCTTTCAGGCAAACAGAACTCACCAAGCCCATTTGAAATCGCCGAAATTTTAGGCAAAGAAAAAACTCTGCAACGAATCCAAGATGGGATATCGGATTTTGTGGTTGTTAAATAACCATAGAAACAAACCAACATAGTCCGTCGTTTCAGTGGCGGGCTTTTTTCTTGTGTAAAATTTTATGGTAAAATAATGGAATAAGTAAATATTTATTATGCGACATTTACATGAAAGATAATAATGGGAGATTTACGCAAAATATCGTCATAATAGCTACTGTGTTGGCCGTAGTTTTTTTGAGTCAGAATGCAAGTTTTAGGCCAATTACCAAACAATTCTATATTAAAGCCGAAAAACAAATAACGCCCTATTGGGTAAAAACTGATACTTGGTTTAAGGTGAATGTGTACCCGCGGGTAGCCTCGGAGGTGCAAAAGAGGGGAGCGACAGCAACGCAACAAATAGCCACCCAAAAAAATAATGTGGTGCAAAATATCTGGCAGGGAATTAAGCAATACATTGCAAATATTTTTTCAAAAATATCGGGCACACAGGTTAAGTAATCCACAGATCAGGTTTGACACAGGCTTTTAGCTTGATACTATGGATATAGGAAACGTCGTAAAATGATAGTAAAGCGACGTTATAGAACAAAAAAATTAAATTATACTATGAACGAATCAACCAAACCAATCATTGAGCATCTTCGCGATTTTATTGATTTTTGCGCCGTAGAAAAAGGATTGCGTAACAATACTCAAAAAAATTATGAATGGTATTTAAAAAAGTTTTTCGGATGGCTAACATCCAAGGATTTACAGGGCTTACTTCCCCACCAATTAACCAGCGAATACATTTGGGATTACCGATTATGGCTTTCAAGAACTAAAAACCCTAAAAACGGCCAACCGTTGCAAAAAAGCACCCAAAACTACTATTTAATCGCTTTAAGAGCCTTTTTAGGCTATTTTGTGGCTAAAGACATACTTTCATTGCCTCCTAGTAAAATCGCTCTTCCTAAGGCTAATAAAAGCGAAAAAACGGTAAAATTCCTCTCTTTAGAGCAAGTTGACAAGCTTTTACAAGCTGTCCAGCCTAATGATGCTATAAGCATTAGGAATCGAGCCATTTTGGAGGCTTTTTTTTCCACCGGCTTGCGTATTGCTGAGCTGGTATCACTTGATATTGACCAATTTGCCAGTATGAAAAATAAAAATGATTTAGAGCTTGGAATTATCGGCAAGGGCGGAAATCCGCGCACGGTCTATTTTTCACAGCGGGCATTGGATTGGATTAAAAAATATTTGTCGCTACGCAACTCAAAAGAAAAAGCGCTGTTTATTAATTTCCGCGACAAAGATGGCAAGGGGGCCAGGCTAACGCCGCGTTCGGTTGAACGAATTGTAAAAAAATATGCCATACAGGCAGGCATTCCCATATTTACCACCCCGCACACTTTGCGACATTCCTATGCAACTGATTTGTTAACCCAAGGCGTCGACTTGCGCACCATCCAGGAATTTTTAGGACACAAAAATATTGCCACCACCCAAATTTACACCCACGTGACCAACAAGCGCTTGCGCGACATTCATCGGCAATTTCACGGCGGCAAGAATTTGAAATCGTAGTTCCCTACTCTCCTGTTTTGGCCGCCGGCTAAATTCTGTCGCATAATAGAATATTAAAATAAAAACCCGTTCAAGAATTGCACCTAAGCGCAATCCCAAAACGGGCGGGAATCGTTTTTTTGAAAAAGAACTAATGGGCGGCGCCATTTCCTATCAAACCGTACTTGTGAAGCTTTTTGTAGAGCCCCATCCGGCTGATGCCGAGCTCGGCGGCAGCCCGTATGCGATTATTGCCATGCTTTTTGAGAGCTGCTTTGATACGACTGATATCGGCTTCTTTCCGACCTGCGGCCAGAGTGGTATCTAAATCACCAATCACGGAAGATTCCACTAGTTGTTGGGAAGCTAAAGCCTGCGTCAAATCCTCTGCCGGTCCTGTGCAAGGACGTGAGACTGGATGGGGAATAATCTTCTTAAGTACCTGTTTTGGCAGATGCTTAAAGTCAAATACTTCACCCTCGATACCATTGGCTATGGCGAGGCGCACCAAACTTTCCAGTTGGCGGCTGTTACCGGTCCAGGGAAACATTTGCAATACTTCAAGTACGCCCGACCCAAAGGTTTTCACCTTGGTGCCATGACGCGCGAAGAATTGCAGCGCTAGGGGCCCTATTTCTTCTAGACGGTCACGCAGGGGAGGAACAGTGATTTCAAACACCGCAAGCCGATGATAAAGATCTTCCCTGAATCGGCCTTGTGCTACCATGTCGCAAAGTCGCTGGTTGGTAATTGAAATAACCCGGGTATCAATAACAGACTCCTTATCTGCTCCCACCGGCCGAACTACGCGCTTCTCAACGACCCGCAGAACCTTGGGTTGAAGGAAGAGCGGCAGTTCTCCAACTTCGTCAAGAATGAGAGTGCCTCCGCTGGTATTAGAAAAAATACCTTCGCGATGCTGGGTGGACCCACTAAATGATCCGTGCACGTGGCCAAAAAAATCGCTTTCGGCAAGCATGGGACTGATTGCCGAACAATTGACAACCGCCAAACATTCTTTAGGCCTTCCACTAAGGTTATGGATGACTTTGGCGACCTCCTCTTTACCAACTCCAGTTTCACCTTCAACGAGCACCGGGAAGTCATGCCGACTGGCTTTCAGAGCTTGCAAGAACACCTGGCGCATAGTCTGGCTTGACGCAACCACACCTAAATCGTTCAAGCAGGCAGCCAAGCGTAGTTTTTCTTTCTCTTCCTGCTCTTTTTCCCCGGCCAGATGCACCAGTGCATTCGCCAGCTCACCAGGGAATACCGGATTACTGGCATCAAAAAATTCAGTAACGCCCAAGAGCGTCAATTGGACACGTTCGGCAACAGAAATGCTGGCAACATTGCCATACAGCATTACGCCAGCCGACGAATGCATGTTTTGCAGAAATTTAATGGCAACCTCCGTGCCACTTTCCGTTCCATTGAAAAAGATGAGGATTGCCAGCGGAGGCGACTCTTGGCAGCCCCAGTCCATTTCAAATGTTTCCTGGATAACCGTAAAAAATCCCGAGCATGCCGCTCGGATACGTTGGACACGATCACTGACAGAATCGCAGACGATGACATTCTTTTGCATGACCCTTCCCCTTTCGTAAGGCTAAATGAGTGTCTGGGTTTTTCGTATTGTCAACGAACCAATACCTACTTACAGTTAGTATATCAACATTTGAAGATAAAAAAAGAGGGATTGTCGCATAATAAACTCTGCTTATGAACGACTTGTCGCATAATCTAATATTTGCTACAATGGCTACATGATAAAAAAAGAAAAATTTAGTGTGGTTCAATTGGCAAACAGTGACGGCTGTTTTGATTTGCAATTCAGAAAAGATACCCGACATGAACGAACCGGCTCCCCCACTTACTATCGATGGAAGGCCCAATTTGTACTGACAGCTCCCAAAGAAAATATGGCGATGTTGGAAAAAGTTAAAAAAATAATGAAATGCGGAAATGTATCGGTTACCAATGGCCAAGCGCGTTTTTCGGTGCAAAAAATTGACGACATTATAGAAATCATTATCCCCTATTTTAATAAAAACAAATTAGCTAATAATAAAAAGAGAGACTTTGATTTATGGCAGAAAGCAGCAGAAATTATTTATAAAAACAAAGGCATTTATTTGGCAAAATGGAAAAAGCATGATTTGCATGCATTAGTAGAAATTCACAAATCATGTATGAAATATAAACATAACCCCAGAAAACAAAAGTGGATAGATATGGCCAAGGCCGTGACCAAAAAAAGTTAAAAAAGAAACCGCTGGACTTGGCGGTTTTTTCGTAAGGCATGTTTACTGCTGTTTTCTTACTTTGACAATGGGATGCCATCCATAGTTATGGCGGCCTAATAATTTTTCCATTCCCATATAGCGCAGTGATGCAAGGAGCTGACGTTCTGCCAAAGATTTATTTTCTTGCTGGTCTGCAGTAGTCAGAGAATCGACAACTGAAACAATCACATAGATTCTTTTTTCTTCCTGCAATTCAAAAGAATCATCTAGCAACTCTGAATCTCTAACATTGTTTGAAAAATCTATCGGCGTGTGATTACTGTTCTCCAATTCTTGCGACAACTTGCGGTGCAGGCGCAGAACATCAATGTAGGTATTAATGTAGGGAGTTGCGTAGTACGTTAACAAAATGGTCAAGATAAAAGCTGACGTAACGATAAGCCGCTTCTTGTTGAACATGGCAATTCTCCTTAGGGACCGTTTATTAATCCTCTTTTGAGGATAAACTTCTGTTTTCTGAGCGAAAATTTGATAGAATTTTGAGGTTTGCACATAGTGCAAGCCGAGAAATTATAGTGAATTTGCAGCCAGAAAACAGAAGTTTAGACCAAATATGGGGTTAATAAACGGTCCCTTATTGTAAGAGCTACGGTTATTTTACCATATAATGCAGGCAATAAAAAAGAGTAGTTATAAAAACTGCTTATTTTCCATATCGGCGTTGGCGCGAATCAAATTCTTCGAGGGCTGCATAAAAATCTTGCTTTGAAAAATCGGGCCACAATTTTGGTGAAAAATATAATTCCGAATAGGCTGCCTGCCATAATAGAAAATTAGAAAGACGCATTTCGCCTCCTGCACGGATAACCAAATCGGGAGTGGGTAAACCAGCCGTTGATAAATGGCTTTCAAAGTATTCTTCGGTAATATCCTTTGCACTGGTTTTTTCTTCCACAATTTCTTTTACGGCATTGATAATATCCCACTTTCCTCCGTAGCTTACCGCCAAATTCAAGTGCATTTTTTTATTGTGCGCCGTAGCTTTTTCTACGGTTTCTATCACTTCTTGCAAAGTTTTTGGTAATACATACTTTTGGCCAATAATTTTTACTCGCACCTGCTCTCTGTTAAAGTCATCAATTCCCTCCCCTAAATTTTTTTCAAACATTTCCATTAAGTAATTAACTTCTTCTGGAGAACGTTTCCAATTTTCACTTGAAAATCCAAATACGGTGATGACTTTCACCCCTGCTTGCTTGCACCAGCCAAGAAAATCATTAAATTTATTTTTTCCTGCAAGGTGGCCTTCAAATGATGACAAGCCTTTTTCTTGTGCCCACCTTCGGTTGCCATCGGGGAATAATACAATATGTTCAGGAATGTGTTTCATAGTATTTTGACAAATTGAAGTATTTTTGTTAACATTGGAGTAAAGTTCTGCAATAGCAGGACGAACGACAACCCCGCCCTCTATACAGATTGAGGGTGTGTGAAAAATAATAAAATTAAATAACAAAATTGTTCATTCTGCCCTTTTGCAAACAGCTTAGAGGGCGGGGTGCTCACTTCGTTTGCATGTCAACAAGTAAATCATCAGGTTCATCTCGGTTAGGCAGGGATTCTGCCGCCCAACGGCTGGGCATTAAAATGTATGCAGGAGAAACGGTAAAGACAGGAATGATCATCGTGCGCCAACGAGGCACCCGGTACTTAGCCGGAAAAAACGTGAAACGAGGATCAGACGATACCCTGTATGCCGGTAAAGATGGTATGGTCCGCTTTTCCACAAAGTTAAAAAAGTTATTTAACGGTTCTCAACGGAGGGTAAAAGTGGTAAGCGTAGATCAAAAATAGAACTCGTAAAAAATAAGTTTCCTAATAAGAGACTTATTTTTTTATGGCAGCTTGCACAAATGCCCTAAACAAAGGATGTGGTTTTAAAGGACGAGATTTAAACTCCGGATGAAACTGAGTTGCCACAAAAAAGGGATGAGAAGGTATTTCAATAATTTCCACTAAATTTTTTTCGGGATTTACTCCCGCCATCACCATACCGTTTTTTTCAAGCGTTTGGCGGTAAGCATTATTAAGTTCGTAGCGGTGGCGATGGCGCTCGGTAATATTTGCCTGGCCGTAAGCCTTCTTGCTAATAGTTTTTTCTTGCAAGGCGCAATCATATGACCCTAATCTCATTGTGCCGCCATACCTTTTTTCTTTCAAAAGCACTTTTTGCTCTTCCATGACATCAATTACGATGTTCTTTGACGGTTGTTTAAATTCGGCTGAAGTGGCATCGGTTAATCCGCACACATGTCTGGCAAACTCAATCGTGGCCAGCTGCATACCAAGGCATAAACCGAAAAAAGGAATAGCATGGGTGCGGCAATATTCAATGGCTTTTATTTTTCCCTCTATTCCCCGATTACCAAAACCCCCTGGCACAATAATGCCGTCAAAATTTTTTAAGTTAGCCAGCAATTTGGGATTTCCCTCAAATTCTTCCGCAGAAATCCAGGTAATATTTGGTTTTCGATGTTGGGAAAAAGCAGCGTGTTTTACCGCCTCAATAACAGAAATATACGAATCGGTTAACGTGAATTTTCCGCTTTCAAAATACTTTCCCACAATGCCAATGTTTACAGGTTCGGGGGAATTGTTAATAATATCCACTAATCCTTTCCATTCTTTCAAATCGCTTTTGCGAGGTTTCAGCCCAACCTTTTTTACAATCCTGTTTCCTAAATTTTCTTTTTCAAAATTAACGGGTACCTGATAAATTGATGTAACATCGGGAGCAGAAATAACATCATCGGGATGAATGTTACAATACACGGCCAATTTTTTCTTTCTTGGTTCGTCTAGCACAGTTTCGGCCCTGGCAAGAATGATGTCTGCCTGTAAGCCGGCTTCATTAAGATTTCTCACCGCCTGTTGAGTGGGCTTTGTTTTCATTTCTCCTACCATTGAAGGAATTGGCAGGTAACTTACCAAAATAAAAAGCACGTCTTTGGGATGTGCGAATTTCATAATTCTGGCGGCTTCTAAAAAAAGTAAGTTTTGATATTCCCCCACCGTTCCGCCAATTTCAATTAATGTAAAATCCGCTTTGACTTTCTTACCCGCTCTTTTAATAATTGAAATAACTTCATTAGGAATGCCAGGAACCACCGATATGCATTCTCCGCCGTATTCTAAGTTTCTTTCTTTGGTAATTACCGATAAATACACCCTGCCGGTGGTCATGTAGTTATCGGTGTAAATATTTTCGTCTAAGAATCGTTCGTAGTTGCCAACATCCTGGTCGCATTCCACGCCATCTTCGGTCACAAACACTTCCCCGTGTTCTACCGGATTCATTGTACCCGCATCCACATTGATATAAGGATCAATTTTAATAGCGGTTACTTTAAATCCTTTGCTTTTTAGTATTCTCCCAATTGACGCGGTGGCGATTCCTTTGCCGATGCCCGACATCACTCCACCTGCGACAAAAATATATTTCATTATTTTTCCTCGATTATAATTAATCTTACCTCTACTTCTAAATTGTGTTCTAAATTAATTTTTATGGGAAACTCCCCGATCTCTTTAATGGGTTCAAGCAAATTAACCTGGGATTTTTTCACCTCAAAGCCCATTTCCTTGAGTCTTTCTACCACTTTCACTTGGTTAATTGACTCAAAAAGCTGCCCTTGCGGCCCCACTTTTACTGAAAAATTTACTTCCATACCATCCATGTGAGAAGCCATTTCCTGGGCCTTTTTTAAATCTTCCTCCACCTCTTTTTCCATCACTGCCTTTTGGCTTTCAAGCCATTGCAGATTTTTTTTAGTTGCAGCTTTTGCCAGATTCTGGGGAATTAAAAAATTGCGGGCGTGGCCGTTTTTCACTTCTTTTATTTCGTATTTCTTCCCAACGTTTTCTAAGTCTTGGAGTAAAATAACTTTCATGGGTTTTAAAATTTAATCCTGTTTTTTACTATGCTCCATTCTACTGCAAACCCTTTACTATTTCAAGGGCTTTTTGTAGTTGCGGGTCTTTATTTGCTGTTGCATCCGCATCGCTGATGGTTACTTTTACATCGGGATTCAAGCCCACTTCTGAAATTGAATTTCCTTTTGGAGTTAACCATTTGGCAATGGTTATTTTTAAGAACGATACTCCATCGCGCAACGTTACCACCTCCTGAACCGATCCTTTGCCAAACGATTTTTCGCCAATAAGTTGAATGTTGCGGTCATCTCGCAATGCCCCCGCCAAAATTTCCGAAGCGGAAGCCGACCCCTTGTTCATTAACACCACCATGGGATAATGCCCAAAAGCGGCATTTCCTTCCGCTTTATACTGCTGTTGAGCTTTGCCTTTACCAAAATCTTCAATGGTTACCACTTGCCCGGTTTGTAAAAACCATCCGGCCACATCTTGGGCAACTTCAAGGTATCCTCCCGGATTATCCCGCACATCCAGCACGATTTTTTTAGCCGGGCTTTTTAATATTTCAAATGCAATTTTTTGGAAATCCGGAGAAAGCGTCTGGTCGAATTGGTAAATGTGGATATAGGCAACGTCGCCATCTTCAAGCTTCCAATCTACCGAAGGAATATTAATGGTATCTCGGGTAACGGTGAAATCTTTCGTTTCTTTCCAGCCATCGCGGAATATGGTTAAGGTAACCGAGGTTCCCACTTTGCCACGGATAAGATTTACCGCTTGGTCGGAGGGCATATCAGCGGTGCTTTGTCCGTTTATTTTGATAATTTGGTCGCCCGATTTTAATCCCGCCTTATCTCCTGGCGTCCCTTTTAAGGGAGCAACAATCGTCATCTGACCTTTCTGGATTCCCACTTCTATGCCGATACCTCCAAACGAGCCTGCCAAATCCTGTTCAAAAGTTTTGGCTTGGGTAGGATCGAAAAATGCGGTATAAGGGTCACCCAAGCTTTGAGTCATGCCACCAATAGCTCCGTACACCACTTTTTGGTCAACTATTTTATCGGGGTTGATAAAATTCTCGTGTAATTTATTGTAGGCATCCCAAAAAAGGGAAAAGTCTATTGTATTAGGTGTGCAAATCGGGCATACCACCTGGGCTTTGCCAATAAAAAATCCTGCGCCAAACACAACACATCCCAATACTAATAATCCTACTAACTGTAATATTTTTTTCTTATTAACGTCAAACATAATAACATTCTAACAAAAAATGATTTACAAAACAAGGAACAGACCTCCTGATGAAAGGTTTCCATGATGAACTATTTGCCCTGCAATAGGAAAGCCTTTCATCAGGAGGTCTAGTAAAAAACTGCCGCGGTTAAGCAAAGCAGTTTTCACTTATTTTCTTTTTTATTTTTCCCGCTAGCAATTTCATACACGTCCCAAAATCCGGTACGCTTACCCATCACATTGCTTTTTAACCAATACCAAGCAGCTTTTACGCCATGCCAAGCGGTATCTCCTGTAATCGCCAACCCCGCCCTAGCAGAAAATATCAACCCCCTTGCACCTTTCTTTGCAACTACCTCTCCGGTTGATTTTATTTTTTCAACCCCTGCTTCCCTTTTTCTTCTATTCTCCCTTTCTCTAAGTTCTTCTGGAGTTATTACTTTTTTCTCATTGTCCCAATCACCCATCTTATCTTTTCCTACCGGCGGCTGTTCAGCGCTGCCATAATGCTCTTGGTATTTTTCTTCGTAATTTCCCTCTGCAGTTTGTTCGTTTGCCTGTTCTTCTTGAAAAGCTTGAGCTAAATCTTTTTCTAACTTTTCTTGCTCGGCTTTACCTTGCGCGGGTTTCTTTTCAGCATCGTAGGCTGCTGCTGTTGCATCGCCGTATTCTTGGTATTTTTTTTCGTAGTCATTTTCTGTTTTTAATTGGACTTCTTGCTGGTCTTCAAATGCCTCTGCTAAATCCTTGGCCAACTTCTCTTGATCTGCAGCATTATTTTGATCCTGATTCTTTGCGGTTTGAGCGGCTGCCTCTGCGGCTTTTTGGGCATCTGATGCCTCCTCCCGATCGAGTTCTTCCATCTTCTTTCTGATCTTTTTTAATTCATGGTTCAATACTACGGTATCGGTCTCAAAGTTAACCCAATGCAAAGAAGCATGATATTTTACCGCTTCTTTGAACTTTTTTTCGAGTTCTTTATCGCCCCCAGTTCTATCAGGATGGTATTTCATAGACTGCCTGCGGTACAAACTTTTTGCTAAGTCTTTTATTTCTTTTCTTAGTTCTTTGAAAGTTTTCTCGTGCGATGGATCTTTTTTGTCGGTTGGTTCTGACATAATTGTCGAAATTACAAATTACAAACAAGTTTTGAATTTAGGACTTAGATATTATTTGTGGTTTATAATTTGTGGTTTAGGATTTCGCTATTGTACCACATATTCTAGAAACAAGCAAAAAAAGCGTTTTTCAACGCTTTTTTGCTTACGCACACAATCACTTAACTTATCGCTTCTCGTTGGCGAATTTGGGTAATTTTATCTTGCAGTGCATTTTGAACTGACTTTTCTTTATTTTTGGCAAGCCATTTTGGCTTTTTCAATACACCGGCTTTATAGAGCCACATTCCAATAAAGGCAAGCAATAAGGGCAAAAAGAATGAATCGGCAAATAAGTTATTGGTTAAACCCGTGGAAACACTGGTAGCTCCCAACACCGAACTGCGCATAACTACCACCGACGCCGAAGCATTTCCAATGTATCCTGAATCGCTGGTTACCGAAACAGAGTTATTTAAGGTTGTAGAACCAAAGGGGAAATTTTGAGCACTAGCTACCTGCACTTGGTAAGTAATGGTCCTGGTTTGCCCGTACGACATACTGCCAATGTTCAACCCTGCAACAATATCACCCGAATTAGGGATACCATCTACGGTGAGGCTGTTGTTGTATATGAGGTTTGGGGGCAACGTATCATGAAGGGTAACATTATTTACATACTGGTTGTTGACCGGAACCAAGGTAACGTTGAATTGAATAATATCTCCCGGATTGGCATTTACCGAACTTGACCAATTTAAGTTGCCAGAAGAGAGATTTCTCACCGACTTGGTGACTGGCACAGAAGGTTGCGAATAATTATTGCTGTAGGTATTGTTGTAAACGGGGACAGGAGGAGGGGTATAGTTCGTGGTGTAAATCGGAGTGACAATAGGAGGTGGTGGCGGAGTATAGTTGTAGTTGCCATTGTAATTAGCATTGTAGTTTCCGTTGTAGTTGCCGCCGGTGCTATTAGTATAACCACTATTGTAGTTTCCGTTATAATTGCCATTGTAGTTGGCATTATAATTTCCGTTGTAGTTGTTATTATTATTGTAGTTGGTGGTTATGCAGGTATTATTCGAGCAGGTTTGGTTGCCTTGGCATATCTGGCTGATATCTTGGGGATTACCACAAGAGTCAAACCAATATACCGAGTTCCCCATACAACTTTGGTACGAATGGTATGCGCAATAATTATTGTTATAACCGTTGTTGTAGTTGTAACCATTATTGTAACCGTTATTATTGATTACACACACATTATTGGAACACATTTGGTTAGAACCGCATAAATAAGCTACATCTTGCTGGTTGCCACACGAATCATACCAATATACTCCATTGTTCCCCGAACATCGTTGTGAAGCATGGTTTGCACAGGTTGAACCGTTAGCTGAAGTGTAATAAGTAATGGTATTGTTGCTATTGCTATACGTATTGTTGCTGTTGTTGGTGTTTACGTTATTGGTATTATTGTTAGTGGTGGTGTTATTGGAATTGGTAGTAGTATTTCCACCGCCGTTTCCTGAAGTATTGCCATTGCAGCTTCCGTTTGAACAGGTTCCCGTGCAAGTTTGCACTAAGCTTCCCTGGTTGCCACAAGAGTCAAAATTATATACAGCGTTATTTACGCATTTCTGACTAACGTTAACTGTGCACGAACCGTTATTATTGCCGCCGCAGATTCCGTTGGAACACGGGTTGCTGTCAGAACAATTTTGATACACGTCTTGCTGAATTCCACACGAATCATACCAATACGAAGTATTTCCAATGCACTTTCTGGAAGTGTGCGAAGCGCAATTATCGGCAGCCATGCACGTGCCATTAGAACATTTTTGATTTGCCGCGCAGGTTTGTACAAAGTTTCCCTGGTTGCTGCATGAGTCAAACCAGTATACCGAGTTTCCAACGCATCGCTGACTGGCATTTACCGTGCATTGCTGACCCACCTGCACCGTGCACATTTTAGAAACGGTTTGTCCATCCGAATTAACTTGCACAAATGCCGAATAAGTTCCTTGGGTGGTAAACGACCTAGTGCAATTTTGAGAATAACTATTGCAAACGCCCGTCCAGATGTAGCTATAAGCTCCCGTACCTCCCGTTACTACTGCCCCAAACGTAACTTGGTCATTGGCATTGGCGGGATCAGGGCTCACATTGCAGGCAACCTGCAAACCAGTGCCGTTATTATTGGTATTACTTATACAACTGCCATTCGCACAGTGCTGGTTGGCGGCACAATCTGAATCGTGGGTACACTGGGGATTAGTTACCCCACTTCCGGTAGCGCAAGCGTTATAATTAAGAGTAAAACTATCACCTGGTTCGTTGTAGAGCAAAGAAAAATTCAGGGTGGTAGCACTACTCATCGTTAAGGTATCACTGCCATCGTTTACGTTTGTGTTAGGAGAAAGCTCCGCTCCTGTACCTGCAATTCCACTGAATTGAGTCACATATGGTATCACACCTGTAAAGGTGCTTCCACTAATGGTTACCGTGCCAACTACCTTGGACACCACATGAGGATGGTGCACAAAAAACTCAAGTTTGCCAGCATCTCGGCGAGCTAATAATGAGAATTGGTTTCCAAGGTGTAAGCCGGCGTCATCGACATTAGTGGGAAACGCAGGATCAATAATGGCTGAACCATCGGCATTAGTTATATTAAACCAGCTTCCATCGCTTATAACCTGACCATTGGTTAAGGTAACGGTTCTTGGTTCGTTTTGCGTGCTCAAAAACTGAACCTGGGCACGCACTAATCCTGTTGGAGTACATGAATCAGCATGGACAGGTAATGGCAAAAAGGATTGAAAAACCAAAAGTGACAATAAAAGCAGCACATCCTTAAAGAGGAATTTTTGCTTCATAATTTTATTTACCCATACTGATAAATAACTTCCTTAAGAAGACTATTTAACGTTTATAGGATAAATTTTTTAGGCATTAATTTTTTTGTGTAGAACAACAATGAAAAAAAGAACCTTTGAGCTGTCAAAGAGCGAAAAAAGAGCATGCACAAAATATTGATAAAATTAATTTACTAATTCTCCCATTATTAAACTAATTTCATTAATACTTTATTAACGGGCAATAAATCATACTATATCGTATATTGGTAAAGTCAAGGTCTTGGGTTACTTTTTATGCTTATCCCAAAAGCTTAATCACTACCCCGATAATTGCAAGAACAATTCCTACCACCCAAAAACATCGTTCACTTCGTTCACTCTTTCAAAACCCTCGGTTTTGAATAATTTCCTACACGGGGAGATACCCAATCTCCCCGACCCCCTCTCTGCGTTTTTGGGTTACTTTTTATGCTTATCCCAAAAGCTTAATCACTACCCCGATAATTGCAAGAACAATTCCTACCACCCAAAAACGCATGGTGACTTTGGATGCTGGCCAGCCAATGGCTTCAAAGTGATGGTGAATAGGTGTAGATTGAAATATTTTTTTCTTTCGGATTTTTTTTGATAAAAGTTGAATAATCACCGAGGCAACTTCTATCACCAAAAGACCGGCGATAATTGGCAACACAAAAACTGAATCAGTTAAAAACGCTACCACTGATAACGTCGTAGCAAGCCCCACCGTGCCCACCTCCGACATGTAGAATCGCGCGGGCGGTATATTAAACCACAAAAAAGCAAACAAAGTACCGGTAATGACTGCACAAAAGGTGGCCAGGTCAACCTTTCCCTTGGAAAAAGCAATAATGGTGAACGCGCCAAAAATGGAAGCAAATGCTCCGCCCGATAAACCATCTAATCCGTCAATAATTCCTCCCGACCAACAAGCAAGCATTACAACTACAAACAACGGCACATACAAAATGCCAATGGCAACATGGCCAAGCAAAGGAATACTAATAATGTCCCATCCTAGTTTTGCATAAAACCACCAGCCGCCAACAAGTCCAATAAGGGCCACAATTAAAAAACGTTTTTTAAACGACAATCCTCCGCCAATGTATCCGCCCAATGAAGACACTACCAAAATATCATCTACCAGCCCCACCAACGACGCCGTAATCAACGTAAATAACGGCAGCCAGGTTTGACTTCTTGATAAAAAATTAAATTTTGCCAACACACTATTGGGAAACACCAGAGAAAGAAGAAAAAAGAAAAACACCACCGCAACCGTGGTAACCCAAATTAAAAGGCCTCCCATGCGGGGCACTTTTGTTTCGCGTTCTTGGTGGAGCTTGTTAAACACCACCGCGTCCTCTCCGCTAATGGCTTTGGTTCTGGCGTGTTTTTTCCATAACTTATGCTTATACAAAAAATCAATTAAAAAAGGGCACCACACCATGGCAATGCATGAAGCTATGGCAGAAATGCCCAATACTTTAATAACATTGAAAGTTAATAGTGTCATGTTAGGTTGTAGCTATTGCCATTGATAAGCAGTATGCAGCCAATCAATAATTTTTTGCATATCACCAAACCGGTCATCCGACCCCAGCACAATAGTAATAACGTAATTTCCCTGAATGGGGCTCTTTTTTATTGTCATAAAACATCCTTTGGCGCTGTCGGTAAATCCTGTTTTGCCGCCAATGATTCCATCACTGCCTAAAAGCTGATTGGTATTAACCAACTGGTGGTGGAAGGTACCGTCGGGCAAATAAAGATTGTAATTTTTAAGCCCGGTAATTTCTCTAAACAAAGGATAATTTTCAAATATGTACCGTGAAAGCGCGGCCACATCTTGAGCGGTAGAATACGAAGCGCTATCAAGCCCAGTGACATCTTGAAAATGAGTATTGCCAAGGCCTAATTTTTGCGCGTCACTATTCATCAGCGCAATAAATTTTTCCGTGCCCATTACTTCAGACAAGGCATAGGCGGCCCGATTACTTGACTCCATTAAGCTGATATATAACAAACCTTTTACCGAAAGCACCTGACCTGCTTTTAAATCCCCCTGCTCGCCTTCTTGGGCCATAGCCGTATCGCTGACAGTTACGTTTTGTGACAAATTATAATTTTCCATTACCACCAGCGCGGTCATTAATTTTGTTAAGCTTGCAATGGGCAGTTTTTGAGTTTCATTTTTGTTAAATAACACTTTTACCTGCGCTGAAGAATTTGAAAGAGCCTGACCGGGTTCCACTTCAACTGATATTGCTTCCTTTGCTCCCACATCAACATTTGACACCTGCCAGTTGCGCAAGGGAAATAAATGTTGAGGAATGGGCGGAGTAGATTGCGCCTCTGCATCAAGAGATGAAACTAAACTGCTTTGAAACATGCTATTGCCCATACCCAATTTCCATAAATATAAATTTCCTAAACTGTTGGAAAACCATTGCATCCCCCAAAATACGATGCCAATCAGTAGTAAAACTACAAAAAATAATACCACATATTTTACTACTTTTTTTGGCAAACTCATCGGATTATTTTTTTAATTTAGCGTTTAGCGGATTTTTTTGTTACGACTTTTTTTGGTTTTGCGGGATGATTGGCAGTCTTTGATTTTGATTCTATGGCAATATGTAATTCTTTAAGTTGCGCTGGATATAATTCGCTCGGAGCATCCATCATTAAGTCTCTGCCGTCACCAGTTTTTGGAAAGGCAATTACTTCCCTAATGCTATGTTCTTGCAATAAAATGGTGAGGATTCTGTCAAAACCATAGGCAATTCCACCATGAGGCGGCGCGCCAAAACTGAAAGCTTGCATCATGTGGCCAAATTTTTCTTTAATCTCTTCTTTTGAATATCCCATAATTTCAAACACTTTTTCAAGGGCTTTGGAGGTATGGTTTCTTATGCTGCCGCCTCCCACTTCAACGCCATTGAGCGCCATGTCATACTGTGTGGTTAAAATATCTTTTATGTCTTTCTTTTCCAATAAGTTCTGCATTGATTCTGGTTTTGGCGCTGAAAATGGATTATGAGTAAACGTCCAACCGCCTTCATCGCTTTTTTCAAAAAACGGAAAATCAATCACCCAGCAAAATGCCAGCAGGTTTGGGTCGTTTTTATCTTCTCTTAAATCCGGCTTATCAGATTGATACTTCTGCATGGCTTCTTGATAGGTAATCCTTGGAAATGGAATTTGCTGAATTTTCTTTTCTGGAAATAATGAAGTAACCAAAGCAATCACCATGCGCTCATTGAGTTCCATAACATCTTCGCGCTCCACAAAACTCATTTCCATATCTATTTGGGTGTGCTCAAATTGGCGATCCCCTCTTACATCCTCGTCTCGCAATGCGCGGGCAATCTGGAAATATTTTTCAAGACCAGCCACCATAAACAACTGCTTGTATTGCTGGGGGCTTTGCGGCAACGCATAAAATTTCCCTGGCTGCAACCGCGAAGGCACCACAAAGTCGCGCGAACCCTCCGGCGTGGATTTGGTAAGCATAGACGTTTCAATTTCAATGAAACCTTCTTTGGTTAAAAAATCCCTCACAAACTTTGCAGCATTGTGTCGCATAATAAGATTTCGCTGCATGCGCGGGCGCCTTAAATCCAAATAACGATATTTCATGCGCACCTCTTCATTTATTTCTTTGCCATCGGTATCAACGGCAAAGGGTAACGTTTCCGCTTTTGAAAGAATGGTTGCACTTTCCACTGAAAGCTCCACCTGCCCCGTGGCAATATTAGCATTAACCATATTTTCCGGGCGCTTAACCACTTGTCCACGTAGTTCAATCACCCACTCGCTGCGCACTTCCTGCACCGCATCATAAGCTTCTTTATTACTTGGCACAAACACGCACTGCAAAACCCCGCTGATATCTCGCAAGTCAACAAACACAATTTTTCCGTGCCGTCGAACCACACTGGCCCACCCAGCCACTTTCACTTTTTCCCCTACGTGCTTTGCTGTTTCTGAAATTAAAAATCTATGCATAGTTTTTTAGATTAGTTCTAAAAATTTTCTTTTGCCAACCTGTATAGTATGCTTTCCTTTCTGCATTGTAATAATCGATCGCCAATCCTGTTGAACTATTCCATCAATCTTTACTCCGTGTTGTAAAATTAATCTTTTAGCTTCTGATTTTGAAGGAGCTAAACCAGCTTTCACCAATAAGTCTGTTATCGTAATCGGACCATCTATTTTAAATTTTTCTATTTCCGAGGGCACGCCTTTATCACGGAAAATTTTATTGAATTCTTCCTCTGCTTTTCGTGCTTCCTCCTCCCCATAATATATCTTCACAATTTCCTTGGCCAGCAATACTTTCTGATCTCTTGGATTTGGGATTTTTTTAATTTCTTGCGAGTCTAAATTAGTACAAAGTTCAACATAATCTCTAATCAATTCATCGTTAATAGACATTATTTTACCAAACATATCATTTGGTAAATCATTTAGATAAATAGCATTATCGTATGTTTTGCTCATTTTACGCCCATCAGTTCCCAGTAAAAGATTGACTGCTAAAACATCTTTATCTTTTTGATTTAACTTTTTCTGTAAATCTCTTCCTATTAACATATTAAACAATTGGTCATTCCCTCCAATTTCCAAATCAACATCCATGACCACTGAATCGTACCCTTGCATTAATGGATATAAAAACTCATTTAATCCTACGGGGCCAGACGGATTCTTTTGTATCCATTTATTTTCCTGTTCCATATTTTTTCCATAACCACATTTACTACAAATTGGTACAATGTCTCTTCCTGGAGTTATTGATTCAAGAATTTTTCTATCATCACTTTCTTTTACTGGAAATGGGATTTCTCTACCACATTTAGGACACTGAAGAATAATATTCATTCTTTTTTTAAACATATCTCTCTGTAGCATTTGTTGGACTGTAATATGAGAAGATAACTCAATAATTTTATCAAAATTTAATTTTGAGAGCCAGGCAGAATTGTATTTTATTTTTATCTTTGAAAAATCTAAGACTTTCGAAGCTTGTTGTTTGTAATTCTTAAAATTTTCTTTGATTTGCTTGTCAGTTAACGGGACGCGCATAGCATCTCTACCAGTTGGGTCACCAATTTTCGCCGTAAAGTCACCAATTAATAAAATTACTTCGTGACCTAAATTAGCAAACTCTTGTAATTTTCTTAAAACTACCGCGTGACCCAAATGTAAAAGCAACCCAGTCGGGTCAATGCCAAAATATAGTCGTAGCTTTTCCCCTGAAAGAAGTTTTCTTTGTAGGTCATTCTTAACAATAATCTCACTCACTCCCCTACTTAATACGTCTACAATTTTTTTAGGATCACTATTTACCATGTTGTATGATTATACTCATTAAATTCAAAAACCAAAAGTGGATAAATTCCTTAAAACTTGTCCACAAGTTTATAAATGTCGCCCGCCCCCATGATGATTAAAATATTATCGGCAGTATTAAAATTTTCCTTCACAAATTGTTCGGCCGCGTTAATAGGCATGTAAGTTATCGATGGCTTGGCAATTTTTTCTACCAATTTTTGCGAGTTAACGGTTTTGTTAATGGCAAGAGTTTCGCGGCCGGCCACGTCATAAATGTCGGTGATAATAATAGTATCAATGGGAGCCTGCCTAAATACTTTCACAAAATCTTTCAGTAAATAATGAGTGCGCTGATGCTGGTGCGGCTGAAACACGCACCAAATCTTTTTGCGGGGATACTTTTCGCGCGCGGCTTTAAGGGTTGCCATAATTTCGGTGGGATGGTGGCCATAGTCAGAAATAATGGTGATTTTTTTTTCTTCAATCTGCCCTTCTTTTATTTCAAATCGGCGCCAGCTCCCCTGATATTCGCTCAACGCTTTAAAAGAAATCACATCTTTAATTTGTAAAATCCGTGCCACTGATAACGCTGCCAAAGCATTAGAAATATTGTGCTGGCCCGGAATTTTTAATAATTTTTTTAATTTGCCGGCTTCTTTTTGTCGTAGCGAATAGTATGTAACATTAAAGTTTGGTTTGGTAAATTTGGGCATGTGCTTGTCATCCTTATTTGCTACCAAAAATCCATCGTGCGGCAGTCGCATAATAAACTTCTTAAATTCGGCAATCACGTTAGCAAAAGTTTTAAAATAATCCAAGTGTTCTTTATCTACATTGGTAACCACGGCTATTTTTGGAGAATAATTTAAAAATGAGCCGTCGTATTCGCACGCTTCAATCACTAAAAAATTACTCTGGCCCATCTTAAAATTTGAATCGCCAAATTCCTTTAACTTGGTGCCCACAATTACCGTTGGGCTGACGCCGGCTTTTTCCAACAACAAACCGATCATGGCAGTAGTAGTGCTTTTCCCATGGCTGCCCGAAACAGCAATAGTATAGTGCTCTTTCGTGAGTTGGCCCAAGGCTTCCGGATAACTCTCAAGTTTTATGCCCAAACGCTTTGCCTCTTGATATTCCGGATTAGTTGTTGGCACAGCCGGACTATAAATAACCAGATCAAAATCTGGCTTAATGTTTTGGGTAAATTGACCGATGACAATTTTTATTCCCTTTTCTTTTAAAAATTGGGTGATTTCGGAGGCCGCTAAGTCCGAGCCGCTCACCTGGTGCCCTTTTGCCAAATAATACTGGGCAAGAGAAGAAACTCCAATTCCTCCGATACCAATAAAATGTATTTTCATTGCAATTGATGCGATTCAATAATAGTATATCTCGGCCCGTTTTTTTTTAATTCACTTTCCATTACCTCAACCGATTCAACGGTAAACTGCACATCAATTGGTTCATTCACTTCGGGGCGTTCTTCTGGTTCAATTTGCCGCCACAAAAAAGTGCTAACTCGCGCCAACGTTATATGCGGACTAAAACTTTTATTATCTGGTAAAAAATTAACTTTTTCCAATAGGGCATTTTCCAAATCTCTTTTCAGCAACGACAATTCTTTTGACTTTTCACCGTTTGCCCATATCATCCGTGGCGGCAGTTTTCCATCGGGTCCGTACTCAATTTTTTGCAAAGTAATATCAAAAGAATGATGATGCTTTACCACTTCTTTGGTGATAATACAAACCTCGCCCAGCTCTTCATCGGTTAGATCTCCTAAAAATAGCAAAGTGATATGAAGGTTTTCCATGTAAGTCCATTTTGCGGGAATATCTGCCCATTTTTTTTCAAATCCTGTAAAATACTTTTTGATATCATTGGGTAGATTTATGGCAATGAAAATACGGTGTTTTTTATGCATTAAAATACTGTATCAAAAAATTCCTTATGTTTCACTATTGACTCTTCATTATTTCATGTTAAAATAAAAAAGCATTAAACTTTTTTCTTCTCGAAAGGCAAACAATACCCAAACTATCGCGTTTCGGGCTTTTTTTTATAGAAGTACGCAAAAAAAAGAGGAGTTTTCGGTACTCCTCAAACCCCTTAACCCAATTATTTAGGCAGGCCCGCCCCTAACTTGGGTCGACTGTTTCGTATTTCACCACTCTTGGAATGTACTTTACTGCTTGTGCATCGGGATTCCACATGAGGATATTTACCCCGTGTTGCAGAGCGATAACTGTTACCCCGTCAACGGGCACCTCGTCGCTTTTGAGTTTTTCAAAACCCAAAGCCTCCAAAAGAGCGACTGAGTCAAAACGTTTTGCTGACTGAACAGGAAGATGATTTCCGTAGTCTGGGACCACAACATGGCCTCCGCCGCCGGTGTTGGCAATTCTGCGGTTTCTTTTGAATTCCCAAAACATGCGAATTGCTACCAGTACCGCAAGCCCCATTGTTATATAAAACGCTACCTTGTGAAACATGACTTCCTCCTTTTTAGAGATCGTAAGTGCTCAAATAACCACAAACTTATTATATACTGTAAAAATATACTTGTCAACTCTTCTGGCTTGTGGTAGAATAGAGCCATGGAAAATAAAAAAATTGCTGGTGTTTTCTATAATATCGCCCAGCTTTTAGAAATAAAAGGAGATAGCGCTTTTAGAATAAACGCTTATCGCAAAGCAGCGCGTATTTTAGAACATCTGCCAAAAGAGGTTACGGATATTTATAAAGAAAAAGGGATAAAAGGATTAAAAGAAATACAAGGCATTGGCGAGAGCTCGGCCAAAAAAATTGAGGAGTATATCAAAAAGCAGAAAATTACGTATTTTGAAGAGCTACAAGAAGAAACTGCTATCCGCCAAATTATCACCCACTTTTTTTATTCAAAAGGGCTGGGCTTGCAAGAATTAAAAGAAAATGCTAAAAAGAGAAAAATAATTTATTCACGATTTACCAAACCCGCAAAACAACTATTAGAATTAGCGGGCTCTATTGAAAAATCCAAAGAAGCCATTGATAAAGTAGCAGCGTGGGCAAATTCGCGCAAGCTGGATTACACTATTGAAACGGTTTTCAAAAAGTGGCTGGAATTAGACCGGCTAAAACCCAAAGAGGTGGTTAAAAAACCATTTTACAAGGGAGACCCGATGATATATTCACAAGCCAAGCGCAAGTGGTACGTTATCAGTAAACAGGGAGAATGGCTTTTATACGCAGGCAAAGAATCGGAGATAGAGTGGCGCATTCAATAAATCCCAGATCACAAATTACAAACCACAAACAATACCAAAGCCCCAAATTCTAAACGGTTAGAATTTAGAAATTAGGATTTGTTTGTAATTTGTGTATTGTGATTTGGGATTTCAGTATTATGTTAACTCACACTGATTTAAAAAAAGGCACTCAATTTATTTATGAAGGCCAGCCATGGGAAGTGGTTGAAGCTCTTTTGGTTAAAATGGCGCAGCGAAGGCCGGTTATTCAAACAAAAATAAAAAATTTAATCGATGGCCGGTTTCAAGAAAAAAACTTTCAGCAGGGCGATGTGTTTGACGAAGCGGAACTGATCAAAAAAAATATTAAGTTTTTGTATTCCAATAAAGGCCAATATTTTTTCTCTGAAGAACACGACCCGTCAAAACGCTTTTCATTCACCGAAGAGCAATTGGGCAAACAAGCCAAATTTTTCAAACCCAATTCATTGGTTGAAGGCATTCTTTTTAACGACAAAATTATCAACGTAAAGGCTCCCATTAAAGTGGCTCTCAAAGTGAAAGAGGCTCCGCCGGGAATCAAAGGCGACCGCGCGCAAGGAGGAACTAAAGAGGCTATTTTAGAATCAGGAGCGGCCATTCAGGTCCCCCTATTTATTGAAGAGGGTGACATTATTGAAGTGAACACTGAACTAGGAGAATATGTAAAGCGCGCGTCAGAATAAATTTTATTGAACCAACCAAAAACCGCGCATCGCGCGGTTTTTGGTTGGTTATGTTACATTTATCTGGGCAACTCCCGATAAATCCGGTTTGCCGGGAATGTATAAATGTCCGTTTACATTCCACGAAATTTGAGAATTCACTATTTCTACTGGGATGTTTGGATTAATTTGCAAATTCGGCCCCATTCCGCCAATCATTGCCCCCATGGGAGATAAGTTGCCTGATCCGCTCATGGCCGCATCTTGCGGAATGGTTATTTCAAAAGTATATTCAGCTTGCAAATAATCTTTTTCGCCATCAAGCGGTAACTCAAACTCAAAAAGTGTTATGTTGTTTGTTCTATCTTGCTGTGGCATTCCCCCGGGATTATTTGCGGGTGTGCGCACCAAATTAACCTGGCGTTCGGTAATTTGTTTGGTTGCAACAACTGAAACCGAAAGTTTTTGTGCATGGATAACTTTTTTGAGATTAACTACTACCTTCCCGGTAACTTTTTCGCCTCGCATGAATTGATATTTATCAAGCACCACACTAATGGTTCCCCGCGATTTATTGTAAATACTCAAAGCAAGACCCCAAATAATGATGATGGCAAAAAATCCGATGAAAATAATTAGGCCGATAGTTCCAGAGTCCATATTGTTATACTAATTATTTGGCACGCCATTCCAAGATGAAGTAATAGTAAAATAGTTATCACTGGTATCATAAATCCCTTCAGATCTTTTAGCGATATATACTTTATATTTTGAAAACGGCTGAACACTATAATAAGAAGGAATTACCCAACTATATGATGTAGAATTCCCAGGCAGAGACCACTTAATTTCACCATTATTTGCGTATGTAGCGCCTCCATCGGTAGTATCTTGTATATAAATATCTATTAAGTCAGACGAGTCGGCTCCGCTTGTTCTCCAGGATATAGTAACCGTCTGCCCAGGGTTAAACTTCTCTCCACCATTGGGAGAAATAACAGTAATAGATGGCTTTGTTGGTGATGTGTTTTGTGCTTTGGTGGCTGTTGAAGTTATCGCACATCCATACAATTCATTGAGTTTTGCCTTTGTTTTAAGGCCAACGTAACCGGTTTGGGCAAGTCCGTATTTTATCTGAAACTGAAGTACTCCATCCCCCGTTGCCTTGGTATAATCATTAGTGCCATCCGGGCTATACGAAATATTTTCTTTTTGCAAAGCAGTGTGTAGCGCAGCTACTTCATCAGTACCCGAGTTTGCGTAACCTAAATTTGTATTAAAGGTATGGCACCAGGGTTGTGTCGCTGGCGTATTTTGCGGTTGGGTTGTAGCTATATCGGCCTTAACAATTGTTTTAAGTGCTTCCTGCAGTAAATGTAATTGGTTTGCTTGTAAATCTTGTACTGTTTTTACATCAGAACAAGTTGCTTGGGGCGTACCATATATCACATAAAAATTATCTGATTTTATTAAATACGTCATTACCGCTCCTCCAGGAGTTGCCGGATCTTTTTGCGAAATTTCTATTTGACCAAGAGGTGCTTGGTCGGCACCGCAATTACTCCCTCCTTGAGTTTGAAGTGATTGAGTAGAAAAGGAAACATATGTTGTGCCGCTTGCAGCATCAGTTTTTATTGAGTACGCTAAATCTTTAATATCATTAGTGGCAACAAACTTTAAGCCAACCTCTTTTACTTCAAAGTAATTAGCAATTTTATTTGGTTGGTTTTGGGTTTGAGTTTGAGTTTGGGAAATTACTTTAGCTGGTTTTATCTGCCAATAAAAGTAACTTCCAGCCAGCACTATTAACAGCAAAATTAAACCGGTAATAAGTATCCAAAGTTTTGAATGCCGGGAAGTATTTTTGGAAACATCTGGTGGTAGTTTTTCCGCTTGGGGTTTGATTTGAGATTCCGATTGATTGATAACTGCAGATTGAACACTTTGAGGTTCAGGTTTAATTTCGGGCTGATTAACAGTTGGCGGCGGCAACGGGTTCACCATAGCAAAAGCATCGTCTACTTCGGCTGATTGCCATCCACTTTTGTAAAGCAATGCGCGAGTTTGCTCGTCTGTTTGACCAGCTTCTCGTACTTTTTTTATGTAATCTATTAATTCTTGGTTTGCCATAGTGTATTACTTAATTATAGCTCATTGCGGAAATTAGTGTAAAAAATTAACTGTGGATAAAATTTTTACTTCTGCGAGATCTCTATTTTTTGGATTGGTACCACAAACGAGCGCTTCATAATTTCTTCCTCCACAATGGCCTTCGGCCTGCCGTATTTTAACTTGGCGATTTTTTTAAGGGGTTCTACCACCTGTGGCCGGCCCTTGTGGGGCGGATACGTTTCCATTTTAAACGGCGTAGAAATTTTATTATTGAGCATCATTTTTAAAATGACGTTGAAATTGTCTAAATTTACCAAATCAAAACGGGAAAACCCCGGCTCAAATTGTTTTTCCAAAAATTCAGCGTCTTCAGCGCCAATTCTAAATGCGCCAATGGTGCCCACGTTGCCCAGCACCGCTTGCTTAATTTGATCGGTTAATTGGGGAATATATTGATGGGCGATGGTTAAATTTAATTTATATTTTCTGGCTTCCGATAAAATAGTGGCAATGCTGTCGGTGGTAAAATTTTGAAATTCATCAACATATAAGTAAAAATCACGGCGCTGTGTTTCTAAAATTCTGGCGCGCTTCATGGCCGCCATTTGCATTTTAGAAACCAAAATTAATCCCAATAACGAGCTGTTCACCTCACCCGTTTGCCCTTTTGATAAATTTGCCAAAAATATTTTTCCTTCGTCCATAATTTTTGAGAGGTCAAATCCAGAATGCGATTGCCCAATAATATTTCGCATCATTTCGTTTTCAATAAACCGGCCCACTTTTGAAACCACGTAACCCAGCATGTCGCTTCTGGTGTTTCCCGTGGTTTGCGCCCATTCTTTTACCCAGAAATTTTTAACAATGGGATCCTGCACTTTAGCCAACCGTTCTTGCAAAAATGCCGGGTCGGTAAACATTTTGGGAATTTCTACCAAGGTGCCAGGATGTTCTTTATCAGCCATGAGCGCCAGCATGGCGTTTCTCATGTAGTGCTCAAACATGGGACCGATAATTTCGGGCGGAAACAGTTTATAAAAAATGGCAATCATTTCCTGCACGGCAAAATCTTTTTGCTCGGGCGTATCGTATTCAAGCATGTTTAAACCCACCGGCCGCGCCAAATCAAACGGCTCAAAGAGCACCACATCATCAACCCGATGCTTTGGAATATTTGCCAGGGTTGCCTCAACCAATTCTCCATGAGGATCAATCACCGCCACGCCCTCGCCATTGGCAATATCCTGACGGATCATTTCTTGCAAAAAAGCCGATTTTCCCGTGCCCGTTTGCCCGATAACATAAAAATGCCTGCGCCGGTCTTCACGTGAAGCAAAATACACCTTTTTTTCTTCGCCGCGAAAGAGCACTTTGCCCAGTAAGTTAACTCCTTCTTCCGGCAACTCGTTGGGCGGTGGCGCTACCGAAGACTTTGCCGCCTTAATATACGGTGTTTCTATAAAATGCGTAGGAAAATGGTAGATGCTTGCCAGTTCTTCCACATTTAAAATGTTGCTTTGCTTGGTGTTAAATATTCTAAAACTGAATTCGTAGATAAGTTTTTTCAAGGCACTACCTTTTACCATGGTGGCATCTAAACTGTTAATGGCTGAAAGGGAAAACTGGCTGAAAGAACCAATAACATGATTTAAGATATCTTCGGCCCGTTCTTTGGTGGGAGCGCATGCTACCACGCGTATATCAGTTTGAAACGGCTGTTTTTGAATTTTGCTTTGGACGGCGTCGTAGCCAACCTGGTCGTATCCCTGTTCTTTTGGTTTTTGCGATTCAAGCTCTTTTTGTTGAGGAGTTGGCGCCGGCTTAAAAAATTCCGCAGCCAATGCAACCGCCATATTTTGGGAAGATTCAGAAACTGCCGAGTTCACATTTTTGCCTTCTCGTATTGCTGTTAATACTTCTTCTCCTTTTTTTCTGATGTTCACTCCTGAAAGCGGCCTGATAATCAGCTGAATAGCCGCTCCTTCATTGGCGGTAATTTTGCTTAAATTATTGGTAATGGTGGCAAGCGGATCTTTTTCTAATTTCTGATAAGTACTAAGAGGAAATAAATAATGTTCCTTTAATTTTAAATATGCTCCTGCAGTTTCACCCTGGGGTTCAAACACCGTATAGTCGCTGGGAACCCTATCTACCACCGCCCGCGGATACACACCCTGGATGTATTTTTCAAAGGCGGTTTCCAAATATTTTGGCAGGCACACGTAAAAAGAAATATCATTGCCGCCCACCTGCGAGGCAATTTCCAAAGCTACGCTTGGAGGCTCTTGAAATACTTTTGGTTTTTTGAGGTACAAAAAATTGGCCAGCACCTGTTCCATTTGAGAGATGACCAGTTTTTCCTCTTTTTGCGCCAGTTCATCTTTTACCGGCGCATTTTTAGGCATGGTCACCAAAAACAGCACAGATTCCAATCCGCCAAACACTGCTTTTTTTTCCGACTGCTCGGCAAACAAAGCCATCATAAAGCCGATAACTATCAAGAAAAAAAGCACTATAAGTCCATAAAGAATAAGCGGCATAAACAAATCAAAAAAAATTACTTAAAAAATTCTTTGTAGTATCCTTCTTTTGCGAGCATGTCGTGGAACACATCTAACAAATATGGATCGTTCATTTTTTTAGCAACATTCACCGCAAAAATCACTCCTTTGGTTTTGGCAATTTGCAAGAGGTTTTTTATTTTTTCGTTATGTTGCAAAGATTGTAAATCATTTGCATGCGACTGAACTTGCAACTTTGCTTGATCGTCCAACTCCATATTTTCTATTTCCTGGCGCAAGGCATGATGAGTCGCCTGCTCTTTAACAGATTCCTTTTGCTCTGCTATTTCATTTGGGGCCAGCGGAGTTTCGGCCGCTTTTTCGTCCATGGAAAACTCTTGCGGAGCAATATCACCAGCATGTTCTTTGGTTTTTTTATTGGTTGGCATATATTATGGGATTACCACTAAATCCAAAAACGATTCCTTTTTTCTACCCGTATTTGGATCGGTAGTATTAACTTCTACTTTTAGTTTTGTTGAAGCTTTTGAAACTTCGTAGAATTTTATACAAGGCACGGGTGTAAAGTCTGGTTTTAAAGTAGATTGGCACAAATTAGGATTAGGCAAGAAATCGTAGGCCTGGTTATCAATTGAAACAAAATTTCTGCCATCGCCATCAATAATATTGCCAATGTCCCAGCTGTATTGTTGAATATCAAACTTCCCTGTATTTTGGGCTCCAATGATAATTTTAATAAACCTTTCGGTAGTTTTTAAGGTTTGGTCTCTACCTATTAATATATTTCCCAAATCTTGGGCTGATTCAAACACAAACCTGACATCGCCTATGCTGGTATCATATACCGGTTTTGGGGGCATATTTTGAGTGACGGGCGCATTCTTCTTCACGGTGGCAGCCGTTTTGCTCGCGTTTATTTTAAGGACCACGAACACCGCAATTACTAATACAATAAGTACCACCGCCAAAACCAACAGTATGGTTGAAACTTGTCCCGCTGATTTTTTTAGTTTTTTAAGCATATATTTTTATATAT
>Ga0210400_10000644_pt1 | contig 37459 bp, 29 predicted proteins | sample IncBWH26MmetaG_FD_155456 | JGI IMG/M metagenome (GOLD analysis project Ga0210400, IMG submission 155456) | Forest soil microbial communities from Barre Woods Harvard Forest LTER site, Petersham, Massachusetts, United States - Inc-BW-H-26-M | ecosystem: Environmental > Terrestrial > Soil >... | reverse complement strand
AAATCCGCAAAATTACCAAGTTTAAGAACACCAAATGCAATTTGTATAAGCCCTGCAACAACAACAGCGCCTAAAGCCAATTGCCATCCCATTCCCGGATGGTGTGCTTCAAATGCACTTACCGAACCGCTTGCTATAACAATCATTCCGGCGGCAGGGCCTTTGATGGATAACCGCGAGCCCATAAAGAAGCTTACGATAACACCGCCTACAATAGCCGTTACCAGGCCAAATAATGTGGGATACAAAGATGCTTTTGCAATCCCCAGGCTAAGTGGTAATGCTAATAAAAACACCAGGAATCCGCTGAGCGCATCCGTAGTAAAATTTTCTCTCAGCCCTTCCCATCCGTCTTTCGGAATCAGTTTTTTCATTGGTTTATTTTTTTGATTGTGGTCTTTAATTTTCTCAGAAGTTAAAGTGGGTTCATTTTTTGTTGACATGATTTTTTATTTTTAGTTCGAACAATTTATAAGTTAACGTGTGTTTTTTTATGAAGAACGATAAGCAATGTCGTGATAGGTTTTTATATGCGGGCCAAGGAAAATACGGGCATATATTCTTATAACCGAAAGCCCGTTAAGGATAAAACCTAAAGAAGTAAAAAATGCCAGAATTAACTGATCTTCGTGAATGTGGCTGAAAATCACATCTTCTCCGATGAACGAAGGGGTTATCGGAAAGCCCATAATACCTAAACAAGCAAGCAGGAAAACTACGCCGATTTTCGGATGTTCGTAAGAATGCCCGAGGAAACGATTTAACTCCACACTTTTTTCAACAGACTTTAACCGGCGAAGGCAGAAATAGCCTACAATAGAAGAAACCACGACTCCGCTCAGGTAAATAACTATTTGCTCCGTCTCAAATTTTTCGTTGAACGAAATTGCCAACGCAACCCAAAAGTGATTCATAAGTATTAAAAGCCAACTCATAAAAGCGTTTTTTCTTTCAGTAAATGATTTAAGAACCATCATGAGCCCGATTAAAGAAATTACAGTTGGCAAATATTCTTTTATTTCTTCCGGAATCGAGGCTTTTGTATACAAACTGACAAGGCCGATAATATACATCGGGATAAAGAATAATAATAAGCGATTAATGGTAAGAAAATTAAGCTTATTACCTGCCCATTTAAAAGGATTCCAATAAAAGTGATACATGAATCGCTCTAAATAAAATTCCTTTAAACATAAAAGATAAAACGAATACTGAATTTTTTTAGAAACAAAACGTATTTTTGAATGGTCGGGCGCTACAAAATTATAGAACTGTTCCCGGATTAAATACGTTACTACCGACGGAGAAACCAGGAGTTGATAAGTTCTTAAAAAAGCATTTCCGGCAAAATGGAATAAGGCAAGATTTTCCCAACCCGCGGCAAGTTCTGCAAAAATTAAGCCTATTTGTGTAATAGATGAATAAGCGATCTTACTTTTTACAGAAGACTGCACCCTGGCTATACCGGTTGCTACAATACTTGTGGCCAAACCAAGTACTGCGATAAATATCCTTACGGAAATTTGATTTTCCCATAAATGAAAAGTACGCAAAAGAATAAATACGCCGAGGTGAACCGCAAGTGAACCATAAAAAATAGCACTTGACGGGGTTGGGCCTTCCATTGCTTTTGGCAACCACGATGAAAAAGGTAATTGCGCAGATTTAGCCGCGGCAGTCATTAAAATCATTAACGAAATAAATACACCGATTAAACTATGATTCATTAATTCAGCATGCTCTAATCCGTTATTTAATTTTGAGAATGTAATGTTTTCGTGCCATAAATGATGGCTCATCCACATGGCTAAAAGTAACCCGATGTCTCCGATACGATAAATAGAAAAAACTTTAACAGCATTCTTCACCGGTAAATACCTGTCGCGATAAAACGCGATAAGTAAGAAAGAAGATAAGCCCATTATTTCCCAACCAACACAAAGTGTTTCAAGATTGCCCGAAAAAATAATTATGTTGTTGCCTAAATAGAAAAAAAGAATAGTGGTGAAAAAACGTTTAAATCCATTTTCGCGGTGCATATAATACCTGCTGTATACGGTTATCAAAAAAGTAAGGAACGAACCAACTGCCAGATAAACTGCCGTAATCTTATCGAAATAAAAATCGATAAAAAATTCATGAGCGGTGCCGGGAAATAACACAAGCCCTCTTACTTCAATCGGAGCGTGTCCGTGAAATAACCAATACGCGATAAATATGAATGAACAGACAAAGTGCAATCCAACAGAGGTAAAAGCAAATCCGGAAATTAAACCTTCTTTCTTTTTAGGCAGAAAAAGACTGAGGACAAATCCTATTAAAGGGCCAAAAATAAAAAAGGGCAAAATATCTATCATAATTTCTTAATTCTTTAGTAATAAAACAGGCATGTTATCTTCATCAGATTCAATGATGGGTGTCAGATCCGAAACGGTTTCAATGTGTTTTTGATGAGGCTCGTATATTGTGAATGCCCCATCTTTAAACAGATAGAGCTCTTTTGTTTCGGGGTTTACCGCAACCAAACGGATCCATTCATTAATATACCACTCGTACACTTCCGGTAATTTTTGAATTGTTTTTAATAAAACTTCCGGAAAGTGCTCAACAATAATCATAAGACGAACAGGGTCGTGTATCTCGATCATCTGGCTGGGTAAGCCCGGCCTCAGGTCACCATCTGCCCCGTTAGCAACACCAAAAAGCCCCATAACGTTGTGCGGAAGTTTCGATCCGGCTCCCAATTTCTGATTGTCTACTCTTGAGAAAAAATATTCAAGATTTATACCTCCGCAAACGGGGCCTAAAGGTTTCATTATATTAAGGAGGTATTTTCCTTCCGGGTCAATTCTGTAATCGTAAGAGTTCAAAAAGGAGCGGCGGTCTAAAAATAAATTCTTTGTAAGGTTCCTTCCTCCAACAATACAAAGTGCATTGGTTGCGTGATTATATTCGGGACGCGGTTGAAATAAAGCAACCGACCTGTTTCTGATTTTTTCGTGAATTTTTTCCAAACCCTGTTTGGTATCAATTGATTTAAATCTTCTTGATCTTTCCTTCGCGTTATTATCTAAGGCTTTGGCAAAAGTTTTCTCGTTTTTTTTGTGGTTTTCTTTGTTTGACACCGAAAGTGAATCTGTATCAAAAAATGCGACCTCATCACAAGTAGTATCATGTAATCCACCAACAAATTGTGTTTCGTCAGGTATTACAATTCCTTTTTCCGCAAGAATTTTTCTGACACCCGCATGGTTCGCCATGAAACTCATAACCCTTGAATTTACCGAGCCGGGCCTTCCTGAACAAGCTCCGCAATCATAACCGGCGTAATACGTATTATTTACACTGCTTGCCCCGTGACCAACTACGTAAACTATAGGAGCAAAATCTTTTTTCATGCCTATGCTCATTAAAACTCCTTCCACGCGCTGAGCCATTTCTTCTACGGTAAACCCAATTTGCAATTCGTTTTCCCTATGTGTTTTGTCTTTATTCTCAATGGTGAGTTTAGAAAACTTATCCATATGTTTAAACGAAGAAGCTGTAGCGGGGCTCATGGATGGTTTGAAAATATTAAGAAATAAACGTACCGCTGACCAGAAACCGATAGTTTGAGAGATTAACCATCCTCTTAAAAGAGAATGAGTATGATGTGAAAAATGAATATCCTTTTTTCTTTTTTCTTTTGCCTCAAATTCTTTTATCAGATATTTGGGCGTTACAGGTGCAGGGCAAAGTTTCGTGTAAAATTTTCCATGCTCGGGTTGGTAATAAAACTCAACGCCGAAAAAACCCGGTGTACCAAATGTTTCACATTGAGGATCGAAGTTTTCGAGGTAACGTCTTATGGATATCTCGCGATCGTCAATACAGAACATAGCCTGGAAACTTTTATTTGTAAGATCCTTATCAGAGTCCTTGTGTAATTTTATACCGGCCAGTACCTCATCATAATAACTCCATTCATAAGCTTCCTGCCACAAAGTAAAAACCTCGTGCAATTCTGTTTCGGGTACCTCAGCAAAAATATCAAGCGGCTTTTCTAAATTAGTTCCTATCGGAGCCCATATTTCCCCGTAAAGATTATCAAGGGCATCAATTTCAAGAAGGAGTTCAAAAATAATTACATCATGCAGAGTAATTTTTCTCGGATCTAAAAGAGATTCCGGTTGTGTTTCAAGAGTAGCGACCATACCCGACCAACCCTGGTGCGCAAATTGCTGATCGAAAAGATATTGTTTAAATAAAGAACCTTTTCCCACAACTATTTTTAACAGGTCAACAATTTCCGGGTTTCCTTCCAGTAAAAGATTTCTTGCCCTTTTGGTTTTGAAAAAACTGATATAAGAATTTTGTTCTATTTCTTTTATTGAAGCCAAAAAACCTTTATTCCATACTGGAAAATGCCGCATGGAAATTCCCTGGTCTAAATAACTGCAAAGCACCCTGAAAAGAATAGGGTGTACCATAGAATCCAGGTCGATATGAAATTTTCTTTTCCAATTAGAACGCAATGTTCCCACCCTGGGAGAAGCCGGGGTCTCGTACTTCTTGGAAATCATTTTTTCTTTCCACTCTTTTGCATGCCCGGCGCCTTTTTTTTCTGTAATTATTTTTTCAAGAAGGGAATGATCTATTCGTTTTGATTTGTAGAGAGCCCTGTATTCATCTAAGGTCAAAGAAACTTTATAACCAAATATTTCAGAAGCGTTACGAAGCGCGTCATGAAATTTTAAATTTTGAAATGCATGTAATGAATTATGATGTATGAAATCTTTTAAAGGAGCCTGTGCCGGTAAATAATGTTTCAACTCATGAAGCACATCATGCTCATTAAAATGAGAGAAGTGTGATATTTCATGCTCAATAAAGGAAGAATCTGTTTTCATTTAAATACAATTTCACTAAAATTAAATTAATTGAATATTGATTTAGTTAAAAAACTAAAATCAAATTCTGAATAAGCAAATACTAAGGTACAGCTGAGGCTGTATATCCTTTAAACTCTTATCAGAAAAGATAACTGCAATGGGTTTTGCAGGAAAGTACGGGGTAATAGAATTTTGTGAAAAACTAACGGGCAAAGACCCGTCTGATTGGGCCCTGAATTCATTTTCTGTTTCATTTTCAAACAGGTTTTCTCCGCTAAATGTATGTTCCTTAACGGGGACATGAATTGATTTTACACGTTTTTTTGCAGTGAAAATCTTAGGAACAGCGGAATGTGAATTTTTTGATAAAGCAGAAATATTCTGGATTGAAATAGCGCACAGGAATATGGCTAACAAAACAATCGGAATATGTTTGAGATGGTTGTTTTTCATTCCGACCGTAAAATTAAGCATGTCACGCCAAGTTTGTACGGTAAAAAATGTGAATAATCAACAATTAACATTAATTAACAGACCCTTTAACATACCAAAATCTGTGTATTTTTGCCTAAACAATTTTTAGATGGAACAGCACCTTAGTGAACAGGAAATAACCCGACGCGGTAAACTGGAAGAAATAAAAAAAATGGGTATAGAAGCCTATCCCGCAGAGGAATTTTTGGTAAACGCCAACGCGGTGGATATAAAGGAAAATTACGAACGCGATAAATTAAATTATAAAGATATCAGTATAGCAGGTCGTTTAATGAGCGTGCGCGATATGGGCAAGGCCGCTTTTGCCGGGTTACAGGATGCAACCGGAAGAATCCAGATATATGTACGCCGTGATGATATTTGCCCGGGTGAAGATAAATCTCTCTATGATAACCTTTGGAAAAAAATGCTTGACCTGGGAGATTTCATCGGGATTAAGGGTTTTGTTTTTACCACTAAAATGGGAGAAATTTCTATTCATGCCACTTCAGTAAAATTACTTTCAAAATCTTTGAAGCCTTTGCCGGTTGTAAAAACGGATGAAGACGGAAACGCGCATGATGAAGTTTCTGACCCGGAGTTTCGTTACCGTCAACGCTATGTGGATCTAATTATTAATCCAAAAGTTAAAAAAACATTTGAGCAACGGACTAAAATTATAAATACCATTCGTAATTTCTTAAATGAGCACGGCGCGTTAGAAGTTGATACACCTGTATTGCAATCCATTCCCGGCGGAGCAACGGCAAGGCCTTTTATCACACATCACAACGCGCTTGATATGCCTCTTTATTTGCGCATTGCCAATGAACTTTATTTAAAAAGATTGATAGTGGGTGGTTTTGACTGGGTGTATGAATTCAGTCGTAATTTCCGTAATGAAGGGATGGACCGAACACACAACCCGGAGTTCACCATTTTAGAATTTTATGTGGCTTACCGGATTATTTCTGGATGATGGAAACCACGGAGAAATTGCTCGAAAAAATAGCGATTGAATTACACGGCACAAGCGATGTGCAGGTTGGTGACAAAACCATCAGCTTTGCCGCGCCCTTTAAACGTATTTCTATTTTTGGCGCGATAAAAGAGCATACCGGTATTGATGTAAGCAAAATGAACGAAGATGAATTGCGTAATACCTGCAAAAAACTCCACATAGAAGTGGATACCAGTATGGGGAAAGGAAAATTGGTAGATGCTTTATTCGGAGAAAAATGCGAGGGGAATTACATTCAGCCAACATTCATTATTGATTATCCGGTTGAGATGAGTCCGTTAACAAAAAAACACCGTAGTGAAGCAGGATTAGTTGAACGATTTGAATTAATGATTAACGGAAAAGAAATTGCTAACGCCTACAGCGAGTTAAACGACCCGATTGACCAACGCGAACGTTTTGAAGAACAAGTGAAACTACAAGCGCGGGGCGATGATGAGGCAATGTTTATTGATTACGATTTTTTACGTGCGCTTGAATATGGGATGCCGCCTACTGCGGGAATTGGTATTGGTATTGACAGGCTTTGTATGTTGCTGACTAATCAGCCGTCGATTCAGGATGTTTTGTTTTTTCCTCAGATGAGACCTGAAACAAAAACTGTAAGTGAAGAAGCAAGTGCGTAAAATGAAATTAACTCTGAAAATAGGTTTTTGTGTCGCAATAATTTTTGCTTTTGCATCTTGTATGCCTGAGGTAAAATCGGAAACAAAACGCGTTTTTCCGGAGTATCATTACGCGCTTGATTCAATCATTAAAACCAACGAAGGAATTGTTGCGGGAGTAGAATTAGGGCAAAACCGAAAAATGATTTTATCCGGGCAACAAAAAAATGCTGTTGATAAAGACAAAGACGGACTGGTGTACGAACAAAAAATCGACTCGCTTACAAAATATAATATCACTTACACTTTTGAAAACGATACCATAAGTGAGATGGAATTGATGATTAATTGTGCAAGCAGGGACGAGGGGGATAAAATCTTAAACGATTTTAAAAATTTCTACGGCAAAAAATATACCGCGCCCATTATGGATAAAGGCTATTTCGTCTTTAACTGTTTCGATAGTAAAAAAAGAAATTTTACAATTACTATAACTGATAACGGCGGGGCTTCTAATTCTGTTATCGATATACTTATTTACAGAGAGAAATAAAGTTTACACTTAATTGAGATTTGAGTGATTAAGGCGGTAGATATGGGAAATACAGAAAACAAATAGACAGGGTAACGTTTAGTTTTGCAAAATTAATCGTCCCTCTCTACCGGTAGAGAGGGATAGGAGGGTGAGTCAGCTAAGTATCCTCATCTTCCTTCTTTGGCACAAAAGTATAATTCACCGTATACGGATTATCGCTGGTATTTTTTAATACGTCTTCCTTTGGTTCTTCTGCGGGAGCTTCTCCGTTTTCATTTACCATCCAATATGGATTGCTTTCGTCAATGTCTTCGTCGTTATTTACTTCCCACGAATATTGTGGTTCCTGTAAACCCTCGCTCCTGTATATAAATGCCAGCGCAACTCCGCTAACAAGGCCGAACAGGTGCCCTTCCCAACTGACATTTGTTTTCGTCGGAATGTAATGTATGGCTTGTTGAAACTCAACAGGTAAAACGCCCCAAACAATTGTGCCGTACAAAAAAGTAATTAATAATGTAATGCCGAAAAGCGTTTTGTTCTTTCGTAAAATCCCAGAGAAAAAAAGAAATCCCGCTAATGCGTAAATTATTCCGCTGGCGCCGATGTGCACCGTTTCGTTGCGTGCAAAAACCCACGTAAGAGTGTTTCCGGCAAAATACGAGAGGAAAAATATTTTTTTAGAAATCTCCGGATAGTAATAAAAAAGAAAAGTGCCGAGTATAAGTAAGGGAAATGTGTTTGAAACAATATGTGCCAAATCGCCATGCAGTAGGGGAGTGGTAAGAATTCCCAATAAACCCTCAAAACTCCTTGGCCTTAAGCCAAATTCATTTAAGTTTAACAAATAATGATTGTCGTAATAAAAAACTACCCACATTCCCAATACAAACAGTAAAGGAAACAGCATACTTTGTAAAAAGGTGTTTTTTTGCGGATTCACGAAGAGCTTTAGTCAAATATCGTGCTTTTTGGCCCCAGCCTGACAAAATTACTCGTTACTGATTAAATGCGAACTGATTTTGTGCTTGCCTGACTCGACCACTACCACAAATTCCTCACGCGTTGTAACACGGTCGTGCTTTACGAGATAGGTAAGTAATACACTGGCTTCCTCACCGGTTTCTTCCTGCACGGCATTTTGCACCATCTCAAACGATTTCATAGCGCCGGTTACTTCTTTCAGTTTTTTAAATTTTTCAGCAAGCTGTTCTTCCGTCTCTGCGCGTACGAATTCAGAAGTGTAATATTCCTCGCGCACTGTTTTAACATCGCCCTTATCGATGGCTTTCAGGCAATTTTCAACCACCTGTTTGGCTTTTTCGGTATTCGGCTTTTCAAGAGAACAACTTGCAAAAAATAAAGTAATGGCTGCGATAAAAATTGAAGTTTTCATAAGAATAGATTTTTGGGTTAATTATGTAATGTAAAAAACAGCGAAAAGATACAGCTTATTCTACAGTAATTTTAATTTCTTCGGAAGAAATTGTGTTTCCGTTAAAAACTGCAGTTATCGGCTTAATGATGTAAACTCCTTTTTTACGGGCCACCATGGTATATTCCTTCGCCATGTATTTGGTTACTTTACCACTTTTAATAGCTGTGCTTGTGTTTGTAGTTGGCCCTACGGCACTATCAAAATCTTTTAAATCGGGAGTACTCCAGTTGTCTAAAATATTATTTGTCTTGTATTTTATAATAAATTTTTCTCCCTCTTTAACAAGGATGTTTTTACGTTCAGCTTTAATTTCAGTTTTTGCAGAATCAAATTCAGCAAGGGATTCTTGTTCAATGCTGAAGACGTCCATTGATTTTTGAATTTTCATGAGAATTCTGAGGCTATCGGATGTGGGAATTTTCTCTTTCAAAACAAAAACACTTTTAGTCGTTGTAATGTATCTCTTGCCCCTGATTTTAAAAATACCTCGGGGTATTTTTTGTTTTCCCGGCTTGTTCGCCGTTAAAACAAAAATTACCCTCGCAAAATTATGATTGTCGCTGTGATTAAAATAGGAAATGCGATGTGGTTTCCCAATAACTGTAAAATTATGCCTGAGTTTGTTTTTAAAGGTGTATGTATCTACTGTATCCATAACATAGGCTACTTTAAAAGGTTCGTTTAAAAATACGGTGTCTTTTAAAATTTCTATAACGGGTGTTGATTGACCGAACACCGTTTTCAGTAAAAAAATAAAAAGGATAGTTTGAATTAATTTCATAATCGCTCTCCTGCAAAAATAGGCACAAAATCGCTGTTTTCACTTGAATTTACCTGTAAAATACGCCTTAATTTTGTATCTTTGCAACATAAAATCTCATACTATGCAGGTTATGGAAAAAACAAAATCAATAGCGCAGCAATTAATGCATCTTGAAGATACTTACGGGGCGCATAACTATCATCCGCTGCCTGTAGTTTTGGATAGGGGAGAAGGTGTTTTTGTTTGGGACGTAGACGGAAAAAAATATTACGATTTTCTTTCTGCATATTCGGCGGTTAACCAGGGGCATTGTCATCCTAAAATTGTTTCCGCATTGGTAAACCAGGCGCAAAAACTGGCCCTTACATCACGTGCTTTTTATAACAGTTCTTTGGGCGAATTCGAAAAATACCTTACGAATTATTTTGGTTACGATAAAGTGTTGCCCATGAATACCGGTGCCGAGGGCGTTGAAACCGCTATCAAACTGGCACGCAAATGGGGTTATGAGAAAAAAGGTGTTGCCGAAGGACAGGCAAAAATTATTGTGTGTGAAAGTAATTTTCACGGTCGCACCGTAAATATTATTTCTTTCAGTACGGATGCTGATTCTAAAAAAAGTTTCGGCCCTTTTAATCCCGGTTACGAAGTAATTCCTTATAACAATGTAAAAGCTTTGGAAGAAGCTATAAAAGATAAAAACGTAATCGGTTTTTTGGTTGAGCCTGTTCAGGGCGAAGCAGGAGTAATTGTGCCGGATGAAGGTTATTTAAAAGCTTGCTACGGGTTATGTAAAAAAAATAATGTACTTTTTATCGCGGATGAAATTCAGAGCGGGTTAGGCCGTACAGGTAAAATGCTTGCCTGCGATTGGGAAAATGTACACGCCGATATTTTAATTTTAGGAAAAGCGCTTTCGGGCGGGATGTATCCTGTTTCGGCTGTATTGGCCGATGATGAAATCATGATGCTGATAAAACCCGGGCAACACGGTTCTACTTATGGCGGAAATTCTATTGCGTGTAAAGTTGCAATTGCAGCTTTAGAAGTTTTGAAAGAAGAAAAATTAGCGGAGCATTCGGAATATTTAGGAAAAATTCTTCGCCAGGAACTAAAGGAAATTAAATCTCCACTGGTAAAAATTGTACGCGGCAAAGGATTGTTCGTAGCCATTGAAATAGAAGAACAGCCCGGTAAAACCGCCTGGGAAATTTGTTTACGCATGGCCGAAAAAGGCCTGCTTGCAAAACCAACTCATGGTAATATTATTCGTTTTGCACCTCCGTTGGTTATGACTGAAGAACAATTGATGGATTGCGTGCGGATAATTAAAGAAACAATACTTTCTTTTTAAAACCTAAATGCCGTCAGACTGAGCTTGTCGAAGTTCCTGTAATATTCTCTGATTTACTTCCCTGATTTTTTTTGCGCGCCCGTCGTAGTCACAACAGAATCTTTTTTTACAAGAGGCGGGGTGGTGGCAGTTTTAATTTCCTCTTTAACTTCTGTTTTCTCAAATGATTCTACCTGGTAACCTTCGCCCGACATCAATCTGCTGAACCCGGTTTGATTAATGCTCATCTTTGAACTAAACTCGATATCCCCGGTAGATTCGTTATAAGTTGAATTGGTTTTAAAAACCGTTTTCATAATACTCATCACTTCAGTAGCTTTTTCAGATGTATTTACTCCCTCAAATTTTGCTTTATAATAAAACGTGGAATTATTATCCTGCGCAAATGCCACGGAGGAAAGAAAAAGAAGGAATAAAGAAAAAAACTTTTTCATATTGCTTTATACAATAATAAATATTTTTAAGCTTCTTGCTTAATTTCTTTATTAACAGAATGTGCAGGTTGTTTGGCAGGCTTTACAAAATTTCCCGCAAGCAACGCTAATAATCCAAATCCAATACCAATGTATCCTACGTAAGGATAATTGTATATTTTTTTCGCTTCATCGTTATAAATGATAAGTCCGCCTATCATGGTAGAAAGTCCGATAGTTAATTGCTGTGCCGCCGAATTAAGGCTCATGTAGGCTCCCCGTAAATGTGGCGTAATAACTGAAGTTATCATGGCTTGCGCGGGTACCATCCTTCCGCCCGAAAAAACAAAAAATGTTGCTGCAACGCCAATCATGGGCCAGAAAGCAGTAGACGAAAAATTACTAATAGCGTAAAGCGGATAGCAAGCCAATAAACTTAAAACCACCAAGACCTTATAGCGTCCTCGTTTATCCGCAATCTTACCAATTAAAGGGGCGCAAACAGATGAAAGAACTCCGCCTATCATATACATATATACAAGATCCCCCTTCATGGAAAAGCCCTGATTATATACGAGGTAATCACTTATATAAGGAATGATTGAAAAGTGTGTGTAAACAATGCACATAGAGAATAATAATCCCCAAACCAAATTACGGTCGCCTAACACTTGCTTATATACATTAAAAGGATCTGTATTCTTCGGGCCTTTTAAATGATTAGTAACATTAGGCACAAAAATATATGCGGCAAACAATACAAATAATCCGATAAACGCTACCAGGAAAAAAGGAGTATGCCATGAATAGTTTTCAGAAAGATAAATTCCTAATGGAACGCCCGCCACAGACGCGAGGGCAAAACCGCTCATTAAAATACCCATACCTCTTGCGCGTTTTTCAAACGGGATAGTATCTCCTATAATAGAAAGAATTACTGAGCCCGCAACCCCGCCGAATAAGCCGGTAAAGATGCGTGCTGCCATCAGCGAATTATAATCGGGAGCTAAAGCGCAGCAGAATGTCCCTATTAAAAACCCAATATACAGAACCAATAAAGATTTCTTGCGGTCAAATCTGTCAATGTAAAAAGTGGCGGCAATAGCTGATACAAATGCGGCAATACCGTAAGAGGCCACCAAAAAACCAAATCCTTGAGTGGTAATATCCATGGTCCTTTTTAAATTTGGGGCCATAGGCATCATAATCATATTATCGAGTATGTGCGTAAATTGCACTAAGGCTAAAGTAAAAAGTAAGAGAAGTTCTTTTCTTGTCATAGGTTTGCAAAGGTAATTAAAAGAAAACTTAATTACCTGATTAAGGAAACAACTCCTTTGTATTCGTGCGCTCTTCCGGTGGTATCGTCGAAATTAACTTTCCACGCATAAGTATCCTGTTGTGCCGGTTGCCCTTTTACTTTTCCGTCCCATTCTTTTTCCAAATCGCGGGATTCAAAAATTAAATTTCCCCAGCGGTCGTATATCCACATTTTGTAGGTTGAATTATCAATTCCTATTCCGGTTCCTTTAAAGCCTTCATTGAGATTATCTCCGTCTGGCGTAAAGGCATTGGGCGCGTAAAAAGTAAACGCGGGATGAATTACCACATTATCACTCGTTGAATCTTTACAGCCATAAATATTTTCCACCCATTGCGTAACATGATACGTGCCCGGTTGTAATTCGCTGTATTTGTGTACAGGGTTTTGCACATGAGTATAATTATCCGAATCGTTTGCGGCAAAATTATCTCCCAGATACCAGGTAATAGCTTTTGGCCCTGAAGCTCCGATGGATTGATCTGTAAAATGTATCGTCGGATCAAGCACATCCGCATCTGTTGGTCCCCACGCAAAAGCAGCTTTTGGAATCGGATAAACGGTTACATAATTTGTTTTTTGTACACTTCCTATGCAACCACTGTCACTCACAACCTGCAATGAAATTGTGTAATATGCATTTGCATTATGCGTAATATTTGTGAATGAAGAAGCAATCGGCCCCGGCCCGTGCCACGAAGTACCATTGCCAAAATACCAATTGTAACTTATAATATGTTGCGGAGCCTGCACCGTTGCGCTGTCAGTAAAATTTACCGTATGAACAGGACATCCGCTTAAAACATCGCCAAAAATATTTACCTGCGGACTGCTATTTACAAAAATAATTTCCGAAGTATCATTTTTACAACCTTTGTTTGAAACAACTTCGAGACTTACAGTATGAGTGCCCGCGGGAGTAAAAACATAAAACGGAGAAGGTCCGCTGGCATCATTAAAAATTCCGTCATTGTTCATGTCCCAGTTCCATTGAGTAATGCCGCCGTTGTTTACGGTTGAACCATCGGCAAATTGTGTTTGATTCCCGTCGCAGGCGCGTGAGTGTGTAAACGAAGCATGAGGATAAGGATTATCGGTGATTGAAAATGTTGCAGGGGGGCCGTCACATCCATTATAAGAAGCAAAAACCGAAACGGAAATACTTTGCGCGTTTGCACCGGGATTTATGGTTGTGAAAGAAGGAATACTTCCTGTACCGCTCGTCGGATTTAACCCGATATAATTTCCGGGAGTAGTGTTAGTCCAGTTAAATGTTGCGGGAATTCCATTGGGAATCGTTGTAAAATTAACCGGGTTGCTTTGCATGTTGGGGCATAAATCAATACTTGGCTGTACAACCAAGGGTGCTGTTTGAATTTTAATTGTATCGGTAACAGGCGTGCCTACGCATCCGTTTAAATACGGGGTAATTGTTATAACACCGTTAAGATTGGAGAAAGATGAATTTTGTGCCGCGGTAAACAAAGGAGGAACGCCGTTTCCGCTTGCGCCTAATCCGATTTGCGTATTGTTATTTGTCCAATTATAAGTTATTCCCACATTCGGGGTATTTGTAATTACCGGAGACGGAACTGTTGAACCCGGGCAATAGGGCAGAGGCTGCACAACAGAAATTGATGGTAACGGAGAAACTAAAACCGTATAAGTTGTATTTGCGTTGCAACCTGTTCCGGAATTAAGGGCCATCGTAACTGTGTAAACTCCGGCGGCAGGATAAGTATATGTAGGGTTTTTTAAACCTGAAGTATCAGCTAATGTTGTGGCATCTCCAAAATTCCAATAAAAACTTCCGGTGCCTGAATAAACTGAGGTATTATTAAAATTTGTGTTATTTCCTAAACAAGTTGTTTGTGCGTTAAAAGAAGCAACCGGCTGTGGTTTTACCATAACAGGTATAGTTACCGCAGAGGTACATGAATTAACCGAAGTATTATTCAGAGTTACCGAATAAGTACCGGGACTTGTATATGTATGCATAGGATTTGTTGCATTTGAAAGGGGAGAACCATCGCCAAAATTCCAGGTATAATTAACAGAGCCCATACTGGTATTTGTAAAACTGGTAGGACTTCCCAAACAAACGGTATTACTTGTAAAGTTAGGAAGAGGTGGTTGGAATAAATTTACAGTTGCACTGTAACTTGCGGTGCATCCTGCCGAAGTGGTGATGGTATAATTTACTACGTAAGAATTTCCTGAGCCCATCCCGTAAATATGTGTCGGATTATAAGAAGTAGAAGAATGCCCGTCACCAAAATTCCAATTCCATCCTGTTATACTTCCGGTACTCACGCTTGATAAATCTGTAAACTGAACAGGATCGGTAACACAGGCAGAAGTTGCGCTGAAAGAAGCTACAGGAGCAGGAGGCGGGGGGCCGATAACTGTATCAGCGGTAAAAGTGCAATTAAAACCACTGTTGCCAAGCGTGGTCATTGTAACCGTATAACTACCGGCTGTATTTACCGTTACTGTCTGATTACCGTTTGAACCAACAATTCCCGGTCCTGCCCACGAGTAAGAACCTGCCCCCGAAGGCGCGGTAAGTGTAGCGGTGGAACCGGGGCTTCCGCAAGCAAAAGGAGTGATGTTGATATTTGCCATTGGTGAACAATCGGCTTCTATATAAGCATAACCGGGATGGCCGCCACCTGCGCAATCAGATGTTTCAAAAGTAAGCGTAACGTTTTGTCCAACGTAATTTGCCAATGGAATCATTACCTGGCTCCAGGGCTTGTAAAAAAAATCATAAGGAATATAAGTTCCCTGGTTCGGGTCCCAGACACTGTAACTGCTGGTCGAAAATCCGCCGATATTCGGAGCGGTTAAAGCATCAACATCGTAATGCGCGCACATAATTTCATTCCCGTTTGCGTCATACAAACGAATTTTAAAGTAAGGTTGAATATTTGAAGCGTGATTGTTCGGATTATACTGGCACAAAACCACTGCGTACCAATAAGAAATAGATTTGTTTTGCTGAGTCACCATAAAGGTGTTTGAAATTATTTGGTGGTTGTAAGGCAAATTAACGGGATTGTTGTTCGTTCTTTGTAAAATTTGGTAAGCGCTATCGTTACCCAAACGCAAAGAATAGCTGTGCCCGGGAGGAACAGTACTGATGGGAACATTACGATCCATTCCGCCCGTACAAAGTTCATGCACATAACCCCATCGGTTTGTAAGTGATGAATTAAATCCGTTTACAGTTAAACCGCCATACACATTTGCGCCGGCGGCATTGTTTTGATTATTCCATTGGCCGGCCCAACCGCCTGTTGTTCCGTTCGAAAAATCTAAATTATTGCAGTTAGCGCCACCGGTTTGAGTGGAGTTATTTCCTTGTTTCGCGTTTGTAATATTGGGGTGGACTGTTAACAGAACATATTTTTCTAAATATAATTTTTCAAACAGAGGCAATTTATCCATCCAATATTGCTGCGCGTTTGCTTTGGTGATTTTTCCTGATGATACCTGTTCAAGATATTCGTTCATGGAAACAAGTCCGCTTTTAAAAATGAAATTAAAGAAGTCGTTGCATTTGTAAGGAGTGGCGTTTACGTTTTTTGAAAAAACGGTTTCAATTTCGTTCCAATCATACAATTCAGAAGCTTCGTGTACAAACGCGTCTGAGTAAAATTTCCCACTTTCTCTTTTAACCGATAAGTTCTGCGCGCTCATTAAAAAGCTTGTCGAAACGAATATGAAAAGGATAAGATTTTTCACGACTACTAAGATACAAATCTAATGCCGAAAGTGACCGAGGCGTTTTGTAAGTGGTTAACTTTTCCTAATAAGTGGCTATAATTAACATTTATTAAGTGTTAAAGCAGGATTACTTTAACTTTTCGCAGAAAACGTAAAAGTTCGGGTCAACTTTAAACTCTTCTGCCGTTAACGCTATTTTTATTTTTTGCGGAGCTGTTGTTGGATAAATAAGCGCGTATTTATCTTTCTCCAACATCACTTTTACCGGCATATTAAAACCTTCAATGCAATTTGTCCACCGGAAGGTGAGAATACCTTTTTTTATTTTGTATTGCAGTATTGGAATTTTTGCTGTGCGTAAATATTGATTAAATATCATGGTGAAATCTTTGCCGGCTTGTTTACTGATGTATTCTTCCACCTGTTGCGTGGTAACTGTTTGATGCCAGAAATCTTTATTCAATCCACGCAAAATCATTCGGAATTTTTCATCATCGTCAATTAACTGGCGAATAATATGAATCATATTTGCCGCTTTGTAATACATATCGCCGCTGCCTTCCTGATTTACTCCGTAAGGGCCGATGATAGGTTTGTCATTTGCTATCGAGTGGCGTAATCCCCGGCAATATTCATTGCCCGCTTGTTTTCCGAAATAATAATCGGTAAAAAGTGTTTCCGAGTAATTGGTAAAGCCTTCGTGCACCCACATATCGGCAATATCTTTTGTGGTAATATTATTGGCAAACCATTCGTGGCCGCTTTCATGTACAATAATAAAATCCCATTTCATTCCCCATCCGCTGCCTGATAAATCTCTTCCGTAATAACCATTTAAATAACCGTTACCATAAGCTGTTGCACTCTGATGTTCCATTCCTAAGTATGGAGCATCAACCAATTTATAACTGTCTTTGTAAAAAGGGTAAGGGCCGAACCAATGTTCAAAGGCTTTCATCATTTTGGGCGCATCGGCAAATTGCTTCTTTGCTTTTTCTAAATTTTCTTCCAAAACCCAATAGTCCATATCTAAAGGGCCATTTTCTCCCTGGTAAACTTCTCCGAAATGAACGTATTTACCAATGTAAGGAATGATGCAATAACTGTTGATAGGCGATGAGACTGCCCAATGCCAGGTTGTTGTTTTATCAGGATTTTGAGTTTTTCCTTTTAATCTTCCGTTACCAACGCCCACTAAAGTATCCGCACAGGTTATATGAAGCGCGGCGCTGTCGGGTTCATCACTTTGATGGTCTTTGCAGGGATACCAAACGCTTGCGCCCAGGCTCTGACAAGCAATGCTTATCCAGGGGTTTCCTTTTGAATCTTTTCTCCAGATTAAACCGCCGTCCCATGGCGGAAGCCGAGCAATACGCGAACGACCATGATAATAAACGACGAACGTATTGATTGAATTTAATGTTTGTTCAGGGAGTTTATAAAAAAAAAGACAATTGCTATCTCGCTTGGCGGTTATTAAATGAATTTGTTGTCTTTGGCCTTTTGAGTTTATAAATGCGGCGCTGTCGACAAACAAAGGCTTCTGTAAATCGATCTGCATGAAATTTTGCGGACCAACAACTTTATAGGTAATGTAATTGCAACCCGAAATGGTGCTGTCGACCGGATTGGGTGTAAAGTAAATATCATATTTTAAAACATCCCACCAGGTACGGCCGGGACCAAGGCTACCGCGTAGGGTATCGTAGCGGGTGAACTTTTGGGCGTGTTTGAAGGGTTGGGAAAACGCCGACTGCTGGAACGCTATAAACAGCATAATTAGCAATAGTATTAATGTTATAAGCTTGAATTTAGTGTTATTCATTTTTCCTATAATGCGCGAAAGATTATGTCTAAGTAGCTTAGGAAGTGGGATGGGAAATTCACACGGTGGTGTCGCTTCCGAAGCGACGAAGAAAAAAGATAATTTGGATAATGATGAGTTTGTGCCAAAGGTTAATTATGATACCAAGGATTGTAAAACTTCCATATCTCGATTGAGTAATAGTAAGCGGCTATCGTCGTCCCAACAGCGATTATACGAGTTAGCCACACAATCTTCTCATCGGTATATTTTTGGGCGTTCTCGAGGGTTAAAATTCTCTGACGCTCAGAAACTCTATCCAAATACATTTGACGATAGCCGCCCTCAGCCAATAGGGACAAGGATAAAACCAAATAGTTTATGGATGTAATTTTAGTGTTGTGTTGGGTAATAATCGTGGCCGCTTCATTAAACATTCTGCTTGTAATTTTGTGCGTTTTTTTTAAGGTTTACATATTTCTTGACTATAATAATATGTTGCCACGATGGCCGCGACGGAAAGAATAATGATACTAATATTATCCATAATAACATACGCTGGTTTAATTTCAGGGTGCATTTATCTAAGAAAGATTTACGTTAATGGCAAGAACAATTCTTATAAATCATCTCGAAAAATTGACAAAGGGCATAAAGAATAATGATATGACAGTATTACAGCAATTTTTATTTATTGGAACTTTTTTGGCAACTTGCGCACTCATGGTTTTTATTGGGTATACCTGGGGATTTTCCGAGTCCGAAACTCGCCATTATTTGAAGAACAAAGCCAATAAGGACAAGGATAAAACCAATAGTTGATAGGCTCTTTTTATTACTTTGGCATCTAAGAAAACTTGGCTCATCGGGATTTCTTTCTTCCCACTCCTGTTGTTCTTTTTCAAATTCCGCCTCTTGTTTTAATCTTTGTTCTCTTGTTTGCCATATGCTTGATGAAAGACCAAAAAAATACAGGAGAATAAACCCAAATATATCTGACATTAAACCAAAAACGGTAAGCCAATTAATATCTTCCATTTTATTTATCTTTCTTTTTATCCAGCGCCGCTTTCCTCACTTTCTCGCAAAACTTTTTAAGTATCTCGGGAGATAAATTTCTTTCAGAAAGAGGAATTTTGTTTTCCATCACACTTCGGGTTGTTTGGGTAACCAAACGTACAAAAAAATGGTGTATTGCGTTAGGGATAGAGCAAGGCTGTCGGAGCTCCTCAAAGCGACTTGCGAAAGCCCGTTAAAACGCCCTTATTCTAATTAAAATCTTTCCCTTAAAAAGAGCTAATGAAGTAAACCCAGCAACGTAGAGGTTTAGGCACAAAGCGGTGTAGGTAAAGACCTTGAAAGCGGGAAGGTTTATTTCGGCAGCCCCGCAGCCGAGGCCCGGGAAAAATTCAAGGAACTCGCCTATCTGAAAAAACTGCCCTCTTTTATTGAACATATCAAAAATAATACTTAACGGAGATGTGTGTATATCTTATCGATTTATAGTTATTTATAGAGAGATTTTTTGTATATTTGAAGGTTGTGATAACCCGAAAATACATACTTTTCCTGGTTTTGTTAATTTGTTTAAGCGGCGTTGGCTTTTCGCAAAGTCGGACACGTTACCGTTACGAACTTTTGGGAGGCATGGGCCCTACTAATTTTTTAGGCGAGCTTGGCGGCGCTAATCATATAGGAACTCATTTTTTACGGGATTTTGATTTTAACTCTACCCGTTTTTGCCTTAATGGCGGATTACGTTATAAAAACAACCCTTATTTTGGTTTTAAAGGCATACTTAGTTTTGCCATGTTATCGGGCAGTGATGCCCTTACCCAAGAAGTATACCGGCATAACCGTAATTTAAGTTTTCGTTCACCGATAGTTGAATTAACTGCTCAAGCAGAATATTATTTTTTACGTGAGAAATCAAAAAACCTGTATAAAATCAGCGGTATTAATAAAAAGAAAAAAATTAAAAACCTTACCGCCTATATTTTTGCGGGCTTTGGTTTTTTTTACTACTCGCCTCATGCAAAATATAAAGGCACCTGGTATAATTTAAGAAGCCTGCATACCGAAGGGCAAGGGCTCCCTGGAGGGCCTAAACAATATTCAAATTTCAGTATTTGTATTCCAATCGGTATGGGAGTACGGTATGCTCTGAGTAAAAAATGGAGTATCGGAGCAGAGCTTTCTTTCAGAAAAACATTTACCGATTACATAGATGATGTCAGCGGAAGATATTATGATAAAGCAAAACTGGCTGCGGCCTACGGAAATGTTTCGGCAGCTCTGTCTGACCCAAGCCTGAATGATGTGAAAAATGCCACCATGCCCAATGCAGATGGAACCGGGGCACAGCGTGGTGACCCCAAATACAAAGACGCCTATATGTTTTTTACAATTAATATAGGTTACAAGTTTACCCAACGTGGCCGTACCCGTGCGAAATTCTGATTTGGTAGTAAAGCAACCTGTATCTGCGCAGGATTTCGAAATTTATTTTATCCTACGCCACGAAGTATTACGTAAACCCTGGAACCAACCGTTGGGTTCGGAACGCGACACGGATGAGAAAACATCCGTTCACGCTTTCATTAAAGAAAATAACAAAGCCCTTGCGGTAGCACGATTGCAGTTTTTGGATAAAAATACATCCCAGGTGCGTTACATGGCTGTTGACCCGAATCAGCAAGGAAGAGGTTTGGGTAAAATGGTGCTGGAGTATCTTGAAAAAAAATCGGCCGAAGCAGGCAGAAAAAAAGTGGTGTTACATGCCAGGGAAAACGCCCTGAAATTTTATGAAAGATGCGGTTACACGATAGTTGAAAAATCGCACTTACTATGGGGAAAGATTCAGCATTGGCTGATGGAGAAAGAACTTGATTGATTTTGTATTAAGCGTGAGGGATTGTAGCGGAAAGCCCGGCCCGCCGTAATGAATAATAAAAGAAAATTTAAGATGCGGGGCACGCCCAACTCATATAACCCGAACTGTTTACAAATAAAAAAGCCCTGCATAACAGGGCTTTTACATTTACCGGGACCGTGATGGGGCTCGAACCCACGACCCTCAGAACCACAATCTGATGCTCTAACCAACTGAGCTACACAGTCCGTAAATTGGAGTGCAAAGATAAAATTATTATCATTACAAAAAAAAGCTTTGTTTTAATGATGCCGTTTTCCGAAAAAATAAAATTAAACCTCTTTAAAATCATAGGTAAAGCCTATAAGAAAAGGCTTTTCAGAGGAACTTATAACAATGCGGAATTGCGATTGTTGAGTCGGATTTTAGAACAAAGAAAATTATTCTTTATAGATGTGGGTGCCAATAAAGGCGAGTTTATTTATGTGGCGGAAAATGTTTTACCTGCACGGAAAATTTGCGCTTTTGAGCCCCTGCCCTATTTTTCTGAAAAATTGAAAGTGCTTTTTAAAGATATACAGGTTTTTAATTTTGCTTTATCGGATAAAAGCTCCGCTACCACGCTGTATGTACCTGTAAAAAACGATATTCCGGATGATTCGTTGTCATCGGTAAACCAACCGGAAACGGGCGATTATATTACTTATGACATAAATCTTAAAACACTTGATGAGGTTACACAGGAAAAAAATTTAAACGAAGCCGCATTTTTAAAAATTGATGTGGAGGGGCATGAATTTTCGGTACTGAAAGGAGGAGAGCAGTTTATTAAAAATTTTGTGCAAATAATGCTGGTTGAAATAGAAGAACGTCATCATAAAGGAAAAACTTTGACAGAGATGATTATCGAAATTGAAAACAGCGGTTTTGTTTGTTATTACCTGCACCCGCAAAAACAGCAGTTAATGCGTTTTTCGGAAAACCCTGAGATTTATCAGAAAAAAGAAGACCTGAATACAGCCAAATACATAAATAATTTTTGGTTCTTTGCAAAACAAATACAGCCCGAAAGCGTTGTAGCCTCACTTAACCAAAGTATTTTTTGAAACAGAAGAAAGCCATAGTTTTTTTTTCGGCCGGATTGGGCGATGCTTTATTGCTTGTTCCCTTAGTGAAACGCTTAAAAAAACAAGGTTATAAGGTTAGCGGATTGTTTAACTCCGGAATGCCTTGCAAGGAATTAATGGAAAATACCGGCTTGTTGGATGAAATTATTTCTTCTGAAAATAAAATGGAACAGGCAGTTGTTTCTTTGAAAAAGGCGGCGCGTTATGACCTGGCCGTTATAAATTACTTTGCAGCGAACCGGAAAAATTTATTGACAGCTGCGGTATTGGCAAAACAAATTTTCACTAACCGGAAAATTAATCCGACGCTGGAAAAAAGCTTTGCTTCTAAAATAAAATATGTTGAGCCCGTAAAAAATTTACACGACGCGGAGCAAAATCTTTTGTTAATAGATGAAAGAAATTTTACTTTAAAGGATTTGGAAATTCCTGTACTGAAAAATCCTGATTTTAAATTACCGAAAGAGTATGTTGTTTTACAGATAAGCTCGGGCAATGCGGTTGTGGCTTACAAAGACTGGCCTTTTAAAAATTGGGCAGAGTTTTTGAAATTGTTTTTTGAAAAAAATCCGAATAAACAAATTGTCCTTACAGGAAATAAAATAGATATTGAAAATGCCGCGAAACTTACCAAAGAGTTTGGCGAAAAAATAATTTCTTTAGCCGGAAAAACAAGCATCACACAGGCAATGCAGGTTTTATCAAACACAAAATTATTTATTGGCTCAGACGGAGGTTTGATGCATCTTGCTGTTGCTTTTAGTAAACCTACTTTTACCGTTTGGGGGCCGAGCAGCGAAAAACTGTACGGATATGAGCAATTCAGTTCTTCTTTACACAAATGCGTTCGTTTAAATTTAGGTTGCTTTCCCTGCAGCGCATGGATAAACTCTAATTCAACAAAAGCAAAGGAACCGGAGTCATGTCCCGACCATGTCTGCATGAAACAATTAGGCGCAAATGAAGTGTTTATGCAATTTACCAAATACGTATCTTCGCTTCCTGCCCATGTTTGGTAAAATCATACAAACTATTTTCTCCAAAGGAATTATTTCCATTATTAATTTTTTAATGGTCGTGCTGACTGCGCAATACCTGGGCGCAGGCGGGCGCGGAGAAATAAGTATGTTGTTTTTAAACATCACCGTTATTTTATTGTTTAACGATATCATCGGCGGAAGTTCTTTGGTGTACTTAACGTCTAAAAGAAATCCATACACTTTATTTCTTCCGGCAATGGCGGTTGGGCTATTTACAGGAATCGTGTTTCCATTTCTTTTTAACCTGCATTTTAATTTTCCGAAAACCGAGCTGGTTTATTTTCTTTTACTTACGCTGCTTTCTAACTTCAGCAGTATTTGTAATTATTTTTTAAATGGGTTCGAAAAAATAAAACAAAACAATATTGCTAATATTTTGCAGAGTGTTGTTACCGTAGCAAGCCTTGCACTGCAACTATTGGTACTGAAAGATTTTTCGGTGTACTCCTACTACCGTGCATTGGGACTTGGCTATCTTACAAATTTATTAATCAGTGCCTGGGGATTGAGAGGTCTGTTTAAACCGGTTTCTTTTTCATGGAAGGAATCGATCAGGGTAATCGCGTCATATGGATTAATCGGGCAAGCTGGAAATATTTTTCAGTTATTGAATTATCGGTTCTGCTATTACGTGTTAGACGGAATGAACGATGAACACAGCAAACAAAATGTAGGTGTATTTTCAACTGCCGCGTCGGTAAGCGAAGCTGTTTGGGTTATTATGAACGGAATTGCCATGGTGCAATATGCCACACTCTCTAACCGCAACAATCCGCAATTAGCCATAAATATTACACTGAAGCTTTCTAAAATAAGCTTTGCTTTATCGGTCTTTGCTTTGCTTGTCTTAAATATTTTACCGGTAGAAGTATTCACTTTTTTATTCGGCCCTGATTTTGCGGAAATGAAAAATTATTGCCTTTTACTTTCTCCCGGAATCGCAACGGCGGGACTTACCGGAATTTATTCGCATTATTTTGCCGCAAGGGGCGATATGAAAACAAGTGCTTCGGGCGCTTTGGTGGGGTTGATTATTACATTTGGCTGCTCTGTGTTTTTTATTCCGGTTTACGGAGCCAAAGGCGCGGCGCTTACAAATTGCGCTTCCTACATTGCCTCTTCGGTATTTTTAATTGCCATGTTTAAAATACAAAGCAAAACTTCTTTGTACAGCATGTTTTTTAGCTGGAAAAATTTGTTTCCTTTAACCGGTAAATCATAATCCTGTGTGCGGCATCGGCGGAATAATTAATCTGGAAAACAAAAACATTAATTTGGGGGATGGAGCACACATTCTCAGTAAAAAATTGCGTCATCGGGGTCCGGATGATGAAGGTTTTTTATTTTTTTCAAATGAAAAAACTGCCTGTGCATTCGGAGACGATACTCAGAAAGAATCAATCGGCAATACGTTTAATTTTTCAGGTAAAATTCCGCTGACAGACGCCGGGCAAGAATTTACCGGAGTTTTTATGCACCGCCGGCTGGCAATTATTGATACGGGCGCAAGCGGGCATCAGCCTATGTGCAGTGCCGATGAAAAATTATGGGTTACTTACAACGGAGAGATTTATAATTACATCGAATTACGAAGTGAATTAGAAAAATCAGGTTATAAATTCCGCACACATAGTGACACAGAAGTATTACTGAACGCCTATCAGCATTGGGGTATTGATTGCCTGCAGAAATTAAACGGCATGTTTGCTTTTGCCTTGTGGGATAAAGAAAATAAAAAACTTTTTTGCGCGCGTGATCGCAGCGGCGTAAAACCATTTTACTATTATTTTAAAAACGGTTTGTTTTGTTTTGCTTCTGAGCTGAAGGCGCTTAAAGCTTTACCCTTTGTGGAAACCGGTTTAAATGAAAGAGCCGTGAATCATTATTTATTACACGACGCGCTTGAATACGAGCCCGAAGGGTTTTTAAAAAACGTTTTTGAATTATTTCCCTCGCATTATTTACAATTTGATTTACAAAACCCTGAAATCAAACAGGTAAAATATTTCGAGATTATCTGCAATAAAGGTTTTGTTCCTTTCAACGAAAATTCTTTTGCGGAAAGTTGCGCTCAAACAAAGCAATTAATTAATAATGCAATCATTAAACGTTTACGTTCGGATGTAGCAGTTGGATGTTGCTTAAGCGGCGGTATTGACAGTTCGGTAATATCGGGTGTGATAGCAGGACACAATAAAAATTTCAATGCTTTTACCGCTACTTTTCCGGGCGAAGAAATCGATGAGAGTAAATATGCACGCGAAGTAGCAGAATTTACAAAGGCCACCTGGCATACGGTTACTCCCGGTGAAAATGAATTACTCGATGATTACGAAAAAATGGTTTACGCGCTCGATATTCCTATATGGAGTACCAGTACCTACGCGCAATTCCGTGTGATGCAATTGGCAAAAGAAAAAAACATTAAAGTTGTTTTAGACGGACAGGGAGGCGATGAACTTTTTGCAGGTTATCCGCATTACTATACTACCTTCATAAATGAATTACTCGGCAAAAAACAATTTAAGCGGGCCGCTTCTGAAATAAAAAGTTTCGGGAATAATTTCTGGCTTTTGTATACAAAAGAAAACGCGAAAAGAAAATTGCATTACAATGCCAATAAAAAATACCTCAACAAAGAATTTGTAAGCGCGCACGACGCTCCCGCGGAGATGAGTACAAAATTCAATTCACTGAATGAACATTTGCAATACGATTTTTTCGGCGGACGGCTTAAAACTTATTTGCGTTGCGAAGACCGTTGCAGCATGCACCATTCGGTTGAGTCGCGTACACCTTTTGCGGACGATACGTTACTTATTGAAAATGCATTCAAAACTTCCTCATCATTTAAAATAAAAAACGGAAACACTAAGTTTATTCTGCGCGAGAGTATGAAAGAGTTTTTACCTGATGCAATTTATAACCGCAATGATAAAATGGGTTTTGTTACCCCGCATAACAAATGGTTGGGCATTTTACTCGGTAAATATCCCGAAATAAACAATGAAGGTCTTTTAAAAAATTACTTTACTAACCAGTTTTTAGAAAGACTCAACCACTTACCAAATAAAACCAACCACTTACCAAAGGGTGTATACGGAAAAGAAGAAAATCTTAGCTTCAAAGCGCTCACATTATCAGTATGGTACAAATCCTTTTATTGTTAATTCGCTTGTAATCAATATTTTAATATTTTTTTAATGCACTTTTTATAAGTTAAAACAATAACTATATTTGTTCAATTACTTATGTTTAACTCTTAAAACAAACACAATGAAAAAAAACTTACTCATTGCTGCGGCTTTAGTAGTTTGTGCGACAGGTGTTGCCCAAACACAAAGACAGGCGGCTATCAACAGACCGATTAAACAATCGGATCATAATCACAATATAGAGAGTGATGCCTTCCCGGTTGCAGGCACAAAAGCTATTGCAGGACCAAGATCAAGATCAATTTCTCACGGCAATACTTCTTCCGTTTGTACTCCTGTAAAATTTACCTCTGCTGTTAATGCGTTTGCAGTAGGCGGTGGTCTTACTACATATATGCAAAATTGTTTATCTTATAACAAAGATTTAAATACGGTTTTATGGACTTCCCGTATATCAGCTGACTGGGCTTTCTCGGGCAAAACTACCGGTGCTATACAGGCTACCTGGGCAAATGTAAATACACTTGCTTGGGATTCTATGATTATTTACAGGGATTCAGCAAACGTACACGCTGGACGTTACCCAGGTGGTGTACTTTTTAATCCAACCGGCAACACAGTCATTTCAGGTGCTCAGATGGTTGGATCAGGTCCTATAACAAGTAACGGAACTCCGGCATGGGTAGGAGAATGGTATGCTAACCGTCAACCAAGCGGCTCTTACCATAGCACAAACATTCCAAATATGACGAATTTTGCCAGTACAGGCAAGGCTCCGTTCGGTACAGTTGGAAACTCTTTTACCAATAATGGTTTCTTCAATGTTGATATGTTACAAGCCGGCCAGAATGTTTGGGTTAGTGGTGCAATGTATGATTATGCATCTAACGCAAATGCTAAAGGCGCTATTTTTGGTAAAGGTTCTTATTCAAGTGGTACTTTTACCTGGAGCGCTGACTCCGTTGTTCCGGGCTTTTTATCTAATGCAGGTGGTTTAATGAGTGATGCAGAGGGTGCGCGCGTTGCATTTGATGCTACCGGACAAATCGGTTACCGTGTATTTAACGGGCGTTTATCAACTACCTACAATAATTCTGCAGATTCTACTATGATGCCGATTGTTTATAAAACTACGAATGGTGGTAATACATGGACCCTGGTTTTAGCCGGTTATGACTGGAGTTGCCAACATCCTGAATTATTAAAATACGTAGGTGCACTTTTAACAACACCTGCAAGGCATATTACTCCTAATTTGCAACATGGAATTGACTTAACGGTTGACGCCAATGGTGTATTACATTATGTTACTACTTTAACAATGCCTTTTAAAGATGGTAAATATGTTGGTGGTGGATTTGATTCTTTACAATATACCTATACCTACAGATGGAACTATAAGACCAATTACCCGATTATTTGGGACTTAATGACTGATGGTTCTCCAACTTATGGATGGAAAACGATGATGGTTGATTCAATTATTACTGCATATGTGGGGGCCAATCCTGCAACTGATACCACAGCAGCTTTCAGCGCGTGGCAAAATACTTCTACTTTCCTTGATTATGGCGCGCACCTGACTGTAAGCCGCTCTACAGACGGAAAGGTTGTGTTTTACGGATGGGGCGATTCTGACCCGACTGTTACAGGCACTCCTTTTAACACACAACCTGATATGATTATGAAAGCTTATGATGTAACTACGAATAAAACCAGTGCCGTAATTAACGTTACTAATGGTATAGGTACGTGTTTCTTCTCTTATTTGTCAGATATATCTTATTACGACGGCGGTACAAGCAGTTGGGTAGTGCCTTTTGTTTACACAGTAGGCCGCACGACAGCAACTCCGGGTGTTTATATTGGTACTAACCCTGTAGATTTTTATTATGGAAAATGCGCGTCTTTTAACAGCACAAATGTTAACATTCCCGCTATTGTTCATCTTCAACAGCCTCCATGTTTTATTGGTATAAAAACAAATAACAATTTCTTTAATTCTGTTAATGTTTATCCTAACCCGTTCAGTAACTCAACCAATATTGTGGTTAACCTGAATGAGGCTAAAGCAATTAACATCAATGTATTTGATGCAATAGGTAACGTAGTGTTTACCAGGAAAACAAATGGTAACATTGGTGAAAATACCATTGTGTTTGATGGCTCTTCTTTAACTGCCGGTGTGTACTACTATACTGTGACTGCTGGATATGAGAAAGTTACAAAGAAAATGATTATCCAAAAATAATCTTTTTGAGTTTGTTTATACCTTTGTAAAAGGGTCAGAAAATCCCTCCGGTAACGGGGGGATTTTTTTGTTTATCCCTCCTAAAAGCCGTTTATACCGTTTAACAAAAAAAGCTTTTTGCGTGTAAAAACTATTCCTATATTTGCCGCAATCTTAATGTTAAACTAAATAAAAAAACAATGAAAAAAACCTTACTAATCGGTGCTGCTATTGCGGTTGGTTTTTCTGCATTTGCGCAGAACAATCGTCAGGCGGCAAACCTGAACAACAAGACTTTAAACAAAAGTTTAAATGTTGTTGATACTGATGTGTTCCCTACATCAGGAACAAGAAAAATGAATGGCTTTGGTTCACACAAATCAAGTGCTGTTTGTACTCCACTTCGTTGGTCAAGTGCACCAAACTGTTTAACAATTGGCGGTGGTGTTACTACTTACAAACAAGGTTGCTTAACTTATAACAAAGACCTGAACACTTATTTATGGACTCACCGTCGTTCTGCTTCATGGGCTGTTACAGCCCCAATGGGTTCCGGTTCTATCCAGTCAGATTGGATTAACGCTACTACTTTGGCAAAAGATTCAACTATCATTTATTATGATCAACCGGCTACACAGCCCGGTCGTTATCCAACGGGTGCTATTTATAATCCGGCTGGTAACGTGAATATAGCAAACGCTTTTGTCGCTGCTACAGGCCCTTGCTTAATTGGAAATTCTGCATTTACCGGTCTTTGGTATAATACCCGTCAATTAACAGGAACTGCAGCTGACCAAACGTTACCTGCACTTGACACAAAGTATACTGCCTCTCCTTCAGTGCCTTTCGGAAGTACTATTTTTCTGAATGTTGACATGCAGCAAGTTGGTACAAAAATATGGGTTGGTGGCGAAGCTGCTGATACAACTAAAAGTACTGCTACTGACCACAATGCTACCCGTGGGGCTATTATAGGTAAATGTGATTTTACAGGTGCTCCGACATGGTCGCATGATTCAATAATACCAGGTTACAAATATGATGGTGGTGTAGGCAGACTTGGTTATTCATCCGATATTAATGGTTCTTCACGTATTGCTTTCTTTGGTCAAACTGGTTACATTGTTGAATACGGTCGTTTAGCTACTAATTATAACAACAGTGCTGACTCAATGTTAGCTCCTATCGTTTATAAATCTACTAATGGCGGTACTACCTGGACTCGTGTATTAGATGGTTACGACTGGCGTTGCAAACATCCTGAGTTAATGAAAAATGTAGGTACTTTATTGGCTACTAAACCAAAACATTTTACTTTAAACTTTAAACACGGTATTGACGTAACGGTTGACGCTAACGGTAAGCTTCACTTAGTTGCTACAATGGTTAACATGCTTCAGGATGGTCATTATACCGATTCTGCAGGAGTTTATTCTTTAACTTATACCCATTCTTACAAAGCCGGTTCACGCCCGATTATTTGGGATTTAATGACTGACGGTACGGATTGGAAAACTATGGAGGTTGACTCTATCAATACTTCTTACGTAGGTGGCACTCCTTCAGCAGATACAACTGCTGCTGCTAATCCTATTTCTGTTGCAGGTGGCGGTACTTTCTATCCTTACGGTGCACGTGTTCAGGTTAGCCGTTCTACAGATGGTACTAAACTTTTCTATTCATGGGCAGATTCAGACCCATCTGTTACCGGCACTTTATATAACAGCCAGCCTGATTTATACCAAAAAGCTTATGATGTAACTTCTAATAAATTATCTATTTCTTCAAACATTACTAATGGTGTAGGTACTTGCTTCTTCCACATTTTAGCGGACGTTGCTTATTTTGACGGAACAAAACATCACGCTCCGATGGTGTACACACTCCCACGTACTGTCCTGTCTGCAGGTGTTTATGATGGTAATAGTATATCTGACCATTATTATGTTGATTGTGCAGGTTACGGTGCAGCAGATTACGCGATTCCTGCAATATGGAATCCGGAAAACACTACCTATTGCATGATAGGTATCCAATCTCATAACAATTTCTTTAACTCTGTTAATGCTTACCCTAACCCGTCTTTCGGTACTACTAACATTGTAGTTAACCTGAACGAGTCAAAAGCTATCAACATTAACGTGTTTGATGCTATCGGTAATGTTGTTTACACTAAAAGAGTTAACGGTAACGTTGGCGAGAATACCATAGTATTTGACGGTACTTCTTTAACTGCAGGTGTTTACTACTATACTGTAACTGCAGGTTACGAAAAAGTTACCAAGAAATTGGTTATCCAAAAATAATCTTTTATCTGCTGTAGCTTTTAGCGATGGCAGATGTTTTTGAGTATCTCAAAAAAGACCCCCGCTAACACGGGGGTTTTTTTTATGCATGAATTCTGCCATTTTTATCAATGAAAGCCGGCACTTTCTGACAAAAGGTTTCTTTTATAGCTAAAATCTTGTATTGGCACAATAATAGACTACCTTTGCCTGCCCGAATTTTACCTTTAAGTTAAAAGCGGGTCGTCCGAAATTTTATAATACAATTAACCTAAAAATAAAAAAAACATGGCAAAACTAAGTGTAAAACCCCTGCAAGACCGAGTGCTGGTAGAACCTGCACCTGCAGAAGAGAAGACAGCCGGAGGAATTATTATCCCCGATACTGCTAAAGAAAAACCCGTTCGCGGAAAAGTAGTAGCCGTTGGAAACGGAAAAAAAGACGAACCTGTAACTGTAAAAGCAGGCGATACTGTATTGTACGGAAAATACGCCGGTACCGAAATTCAGATTGAAGGTAAAGAATACCTCATTATGCGCGAAAGCGATATTTACGCAATCATTTAAAATTTAATTACACTAATAAACTTAAAACAATAAAAAATGGCAAAAGATATAAGCTTTAACCTGGACGCGCGCGACGCCTTAAAACGTGGTGTTGATGCCTTAGCAAACGCAGTAAAAGTTACATTAGGCCCTAAGGGTCGTAACGTAATTATCGACAGGAAATTCGGTTCGCCGATTATTACAAAGGACGGAGTTACCGTTGCAAAAGAAATTGAACTGAGTAACCCTGTAGAAAACATGGGCGCGCAACTTTTAAAAGAAGTAGCAAGTAAAACCGCCGATTTAGCAGGTGACGGAACAACTACTGCAACCGTATTGGCACAAGCCATTGTTACAGCCGGCTTGAAAAACGTAGCCGCTGGCGCAAATCCAATGGATTTAAAACGCGGTATTGATAAAGCTGTAACTGCTGTAGTTGAGAATTTGAAAAAACAATCTCAAACAATCGGTAACGAAAATAAAAAAATTGAGCAGGTTGCAACCATCTCTGCCAATAACGATAATACCATCGGCAAGTTAATTGCCGAAGCAATGGGCAAAGTAAAAAAAGAAGGAGTTATTACCGTCGAAGAAGCAAAAGGCACCGAAACAACTGTTGAGGTTGTAGAAGGTATGCAATTTGACCGCGGTTATATCTCTCCGTATTTTGTAACTGACGCAGATAAAATGGAAGCAGTTTTAGAAAGCCCGCTTGTTCTTATTTATGACAAGAAAATTTCGAACATGAAAGAAATTCTTCCTGTATTGGAGAAAGCTGTACAAACGGGAAAACCTGTATTAATTATTGCGGAAGATTTAGACGGAGAAGCTTTAGCTACTTTAGTTGTGAATAAAATTCGTGGTTCGTTAAAAATTGCAGCAGTAAAAGCTCCCGGTTTTGGTGATCGCCGTAAAGCTATGTTGGAAGACATCGCAATTTTAACAGGCGGCACTTTAATCAGCGAAGAGCGTGGTTTTAAGTTAGAGAACGCCGATTTGAATATGCTGGGTAAAGCGGAAAAAATTACCATCGACAAAGACAATACAACTATTGTAAATGGTGCAGGTAAAAAAGCGGATATCACAGCGCGTGTTAATCAGATTAAAGCGCAGATTGAAAGCACTACATCTGATTACGATAAAGAAAAATTACAAGAGCGCCTGGCTAAATTAGCAGGTGGTGTTGCCGTACTTTATATCGGTGCTGCTACCGAAGTGGAAATGAAAGAAAAGAAAGACCGTGTTGACGATGCTTTAGCTGCTACACGTGCTGCCGTTGAAGAAGGTATTGTACCGGGCGGTGGTGTTGCTTACATCCGCGCAATTGCTTCTTTAGAAAAACTAAAAGGCATTAACGAAGATGAAACAACAGGCGTATCTATTGTAAAACGCGCTATTGAAGAACCGCTTCGTCAAATTTGTGCGAACTGCGGCTTAGAAGGATCTATCGTTGTACAAAAAGTAAAAGAAGGAAAAGAGGATTATGGATTCAATGCCCGTACAGAGGTTTACGAAAACCTTTACAAAGCAGGTGTTATCGATCCTACTAAGGTTACCCGTATTGCTTTAGAGAACGCGGCTTCTGTAGCAGGTATGTTACTTACTACAGAATGTGTTTTAGCTGATAAAAAAGAAGAGAAACCTGCCATGGGCGGAATGCCTGAAGGAATGGGCGGTGGAATGGGTGGAATGATGTAATTCCCGACCCCCTCTGTTCCGATAAGACGGAAAGTAGCCCCTTAAGAGGCCAATACAACACTGTTACAAAACAAAAAACCCGATTAAATTAATCGGGTTTTTTGTTTTTATCAATCCTGTCATTCCGAGTCAGGCTGCTAACGAGGAGTCTGCGGTTTCTGAATGAGAATATTATGGAATGCCCCCTGAAAAGGAATTGTTGAATAAAAGAAAAAATAAATACAATGAGTAGTAAAGTTTGAAAAGATTCCTCCTTCGTCGGAATGACAATAAAAGAGGAAGATTACATCTTCAGCTTCTGCCCTACCTGCAAAACCTTGGTGCGCTTAATTCCGTTCTTTTTACAGAGGTTCTCTATGGTAGTGTGATTGCGGCGGGCAATTCTTTCTAAGGTATCGCCATTACGTACAGTAATTGCTTTGCCTTTTGTTTTCACATTCACATAACGAGAAGCAGAATGGCTTTTAGTAACCTTATGCGCATGAATGCTACGTAAGTTGTACTTTGCTTCAAAATCTTCTTTATAAAGCACAAACGAGTTGTTTTTAACTTCTCCTTTTGCGTAATCAATTAAATCTTCCGTATCAATTGCTTTTCCTAAATAACGTATTTCAAAATGCAGGTGACTTCCGTAAGAACGACCTGTATTACCACCTAATCCGATAGTCATTCCTGAAACTACGGGCTCTTCGGGTTGTACAAGTATTTTAGATAAATGCCCGTAAACTGTTTCCAAACCGTTATTATGACGAATAATCACTACGTTGCCATAACCCTGAATATAACGCGCAATACGCACTTTACCGTCAAACGCAGCCATTACTGTATCACCGGTATTTAAGTTAATGTCTGTTCCGTAATGCGGACGGCGTCGACGCCATCCGAACTCAGAAGTAATAATTCCTTTTTTAGGCATGGTAAAACCACAGCTCCATTCATCCAATAAATAAATAGTGGCCGAGTCGCCCACAAATTGCTGATTAAATAAATCGGGGTGACAGGATGCAGTATCCCAGCTTCCGTACAAGTCATGTGAAGGAAACATCAGTAAAGAATCCACATCGTCATACGTAATTGCGGAAGTACTTACTACTTTAGTAGTATCGTCTTTTTTACGTTTTTTATCGTCGCCGGGTTTTTTGTTTTTATCTCCTTTATCAATAGAGAAAGCAACTGCAGGTGCCAGCAGCAATAAAAAGATAATTGTATGGAATATACTCTTGATCATGTGAGATTTGCAAAAATATTTGTTTAAATGGTATTTCCAAACTGATTTCTTACTAATAGTTACGCAGTTATGAACAGCAAGGTTTCATTTTGCTTGAAACATCTGATTTTAAAGGGGTTTCGGAGAATCAGCTCAAATGCTAAAAAAACCAATTTTTTTGCCCAACGGCTATAAAACGTGATGAAAATCTACTTAAGTCCGGCTTTTGCCTTAAAAAGGGACACTTTCGACTCCTGTTTTTTAAGAAGCCTTTGTATATTTTTCTTATGCGTAACGATAAGAAGTATGGAAACCATTACCGAAAAAGCCACCATTGAAACGGGCCTCCCGGGGAACATAGTCATTAGAATAATGGGGAATGAAAGTCCTGCCGACATAGAAGCCAGGGAAACATATTTAAACAACATTAAAACTATCAGGAAAATTATCAACGCGAGGCCTGCTACCTGGGGCTCCATGGCTAACGCAACTCCTAATAAGGTCGCAACCCCTTTCCCTCCTCTGAATCCCGCAAAAACAGGGAAAATATGGCCTATTACAGCCGCAATTCCTAAAGCAATCTGGTAATTAACAAAGGATGCCGAACCTGAAGCAAAATCGCTCATGAAGGCCAGCATTACCGCGCAACTGCCTTTTAAAATATCTATGAAAAGTACCGGGAAACCTGCTCTTTTACCTAAAACACGAATGGTATTGGTAGCTCCTGCATTACCGCTTCCGAATTCGCGGACGTCAATTCCGTAAAAAGCTTTGCCCCACCAAACCGAAGTAGGGAGAGAACCAAGGAGGTAAGCTAAGAAAACGAAAACAGCCTCTGAAAGGTTATTTAGCATAAGGCAAATATATGAAAATGATTTTTGTCAGCCCTTTTTTAAGTCATTGTTATGAAAAAGTTATTAAAAAGTATAGGTTAATTCAGACCATTAAAACGCGAGGAAACCATTGTAACTATCTCATTACCATAAGCTAATGAAGCTGTGGCTGCCGGGGATGGTGAGTTGATGACATGGGCTGCCCTATGACCATATTCTATCTTAAAATCGTCAATCATTTCTCCTTCAGGGGCAAGAGCCATGGCGCGTATTCCACAACGTGCTGTAATGATATCATCGGCTTCAAGGGAGGGAATTAATTTACGCAACCGGTTCAAAAAGTAAGTTTTTGAAAAAGCTCCGCGGTATTCATCAAGGCCAAAACGCCAGTGCTTCTTAAAAAATTTCCAAGTACCGGAAAAGCTGAATGCCGATAAAGTATCTCTTAAAGAAAAAGCCGTTTTTGAATACCCCTCACGTTTAAAAACAAACACCGCATTCGGACCGCACTCGACACCATGTTTTATCATACGCGTAAAATGCACACCTAAAAACGGAAACTTGGGATTAGGAACAGGATAAATTAAATTCTTTACTTTTTTCATTCCCTTATCGGTAAGATCGTAGTAATCTCCGCGAAAACCTACAATAGCCGCATCGCTTTTTTTGCCTTGCTTTTTGGCCAAACGATCAGCTTGCAATCCGCCACAAGTAATTACATAAGAACCGGTATAATTTCCTTGCGGACTTGTAACTTCAATTTTATCGGGATGATTTATAAAGCCGGTAGCCTCGCAGCCCGTTATTACTTTACTTCCGCTTGCGTGCTTATTAATAAGCTCAACATATTTTTTCGCGACATCGGTATAATCAATAATTCCTGTACAAGGAACCCAGATACCGGCAATGCCTTCGCAATAGGGTTCAATTTCTTTGATGCGTTTGGCATCAATCATTTCAATCCCTTCTACCCCGTTTGCCACACCGTTATTAAAAACTTTACTCATGTGCGCCAGTTCGCTCTCGTGCGTGGCCACAATTATTTTCCCGCATATGTCGTGTTGGATGTTATGTTCTTTGGCAAACTGAACGAGTTCTCTCCTGCCCGCCACACAATTTTTTGCTTTGTACGAGCCGGGCTTATAATAAATACCCGAATGAATTACTCCACTGTTATGCCCGGTTTGATGCGCAGCAACTTCCTTTTCTTTTTCAAGGACAAGAATTTTTTTGGAAGGAAATCTTTGCGTGAGTTTATAAGCTGTTGCGAGGCCCACAATTCCGCCGCCTATTACAATAACATCAAAATGATTCTGAGAAGACATATGCAGCCGCAAATGTAACTACTTATTTACAATTATCTTTTCGCCAAAGGAAAATTCACCGGAAATAAGCACCGCGTAATAATTCCCCGAAGGCCAGTTTTTGCAATTTATTTTTTCAGCTATCGACGGATTAAGTTTTTCGAAAACAATTTCTCCATTCACATCATAAACAAACAATTTCAAATCTTTTACATTTTTTAATTTATGGTGAATAAAAACAACATCGCTTGCCGGATTCGGAAAAGATTTAATCATATCTTCTTCCCCTGTGTTTACCTGTATAATACCTGTTGAGGTAGAATCAATAGTTTTTGCAAAAAACACATTTAATTTTCCGGTACGCATATCACCCCAGGTTGCGCAAATGGTATCGCTCACCAATTTACAACACATAAAATCATTTCCTTTCTTGGCTAATGTAGTATCAAAAGGCGTAAGCACGGTACACAAATTTACGTTGCTCAAAAAACTCCCGCCGTTATTATGCGATACTGCTGCAAAAGTTTCAAATGGCTGCTGAAAACCTGTTCCACTTCCGTTCCTTCTGTCTCTCCATGTTACCAATAAATCGCCGCTGTCGTTATAATCCGCCCATGGCATATCTTGTGATTTACCATTTCCGATTACATCATTATTCACCCGCAACGGACTGCTCCATGTTTGTCCGCCATCATTTGTATTTGTCACAAAAATATCGGGATCACCGTTACGGTTATCCAAAAAAGCAAAAGCCATTTGCTGCGAATTAGCCGGATTAGAAACCAAACGATAACCTACTTTATAATTTGTATCTGTAACAGGCGTTGGATTGGT
>Ga0210400_10000642_pt1 | contig 37480 bp, 52 predicted proteins | sample IncBWH26MmetaG_FD_155456 | JGI IMG/M metagenome (GOLD analysis project Ga0210400, IMG submission 155456) | Forest soil microbial communities from Barre Woods Harvard Forest LTER site, Petersham, Massachusetts, United States - Inc-BW-H-26-M | ecosystem: Environmental > Terrestrial > Soil >... | reverse complement strand
CGAGCGTGGCAGTGCGCGTGGCAGCGTCCGTGGCAGCGCGCGTGGCAGCGTCCGTGGCAACGAGCGTGGCAGCGTCCGTGGCCGTGGCAGCGTCCGTGGCAGCGACCGTGGCAGCGCAGAACCCACTATTTTTGCGGCGATATAAAATTGCTGAGGAGAAACCATAGGCCATCGCCATTACCAAAGGAGATGGAACAATTACTACCCGTGGCGCTTTGAGGCCTGCCGATGCATAGAGAGCATGGATTGCAGGAACAATTTTGTTAGGATCAATAGAATCGGTACGCATAGCATTTTTGATCCATTGAGCTGAATGTTCTTCCATTGCAGCTTTTTCTGCATCGGTTATTCCGCCGCCAGCAAAGTCCGCACGTCTGACAATTTTGGTTGACATAATTATTTCCTTTTAAATAGAAAACTTACAATAATCAGGAGTGCAAAACACCACTCTCCTATTCTGTCGATGTAATCAAGTATCATAAATACTCCAATGCAATGTTGGTCCTGACGCTTACCCGGTCAGGTTAGGGCAATTTATAGCATTGCTGCTCTCCTACACGATCGACAAAGGCTACTGGGCCGTATGCTCTTGGCGAGTGTCGACAATGTTAGCGCGTCACCGTGAATACCGCGCCACCTCTTTACCGTTGGGTTGTGCCCTCGGGACCGATGTGCCATACTTTATTGGCTATGGTGTTCCTAATGCACAATCGACCGCATAGCCTACAACGCCAAATAACACCGCGAACCAAACAATAACAACAAATATTACTGGCCCTGGCAACTGTACTTCTTTGAAATTCACCTTCATTAATCACACTCCTGAAAATGATTGGTTGTTCCCTTGTGCTTCTCGCAAAACCTGCTTGTACACCTTCTCGCTAATCTGGCCAAGTGCAAATAGCCTAATACACTCTTTCCGGTCGTTTTTGCTGGCTGCTGCGTATAGAGCGCGTATTATCTGCACTCTGGTCATAGCTGGCCACCAACCGTCGCTTGGTCGCGCAGAAGCGCCGGCAAGCTCTTAAAGTCCGTCAGGCCAGCTTCTGCGTGGTGCCGTTTTGTCGTTTCGATCACATTCTCGCGGATCGCTGCCAGGAACGTCATTATTGACGTTTCGTGCGGACTGTATGTTGCGATTGTATTTGGTTCGTTGCACATTTTATTTCTCCTTAGTTTTATGTTGATCGGCTTTGCTGCACCGATGAATACAGTGTAGTTCAACTATACTGTCGTGTCAACTTCGAAATGCATTTATTCTCAATATTCCCTATATTATTTAGACTCGTTTGTTATCATTTAACCGTCAAACTGCCTATTTTTTGAATATAGCTCCAAAAAACGCTTGACGAGACACGCATAGTTCTGTCAAAGTCCGTTTGTCCGGCTGGCTACTGGATGTTGAGGCAAGACCTGTCCGGTTCTATTGGTCAGCGGTGCACAATCGTCAATTGCGTCCTGTCTTGCCTCAAAGTTGATAATTGTGCCTCGCCAAGGCGCTCGCATCGCTGACCAATACGACTGGATTTTTTTATGTCTCGAATTAAAATTCATACCCTTCAGCAAGCTTGGCTGCCGTTCGTTGATTGGCACGTTGCCCCCGATTAATCTTTTAGCATGCTAGTGGTTTTCTAGCGCGTGTTTAAAGATTAGTCGGGGCCATAACCCAGCCCTAGAAGATGGATGTAACGCAATAATTGTTACATTGCAATTACTCGGCGTCGCGCCGACTTCGATAAACGTGTCCGCAAACTACCACTTGGCGGCGGCGTGTGTTTCGCAACAGTGACGTGAGAACATCGTCTGAGCACCACGGGACTAGATAAACGACTCGCGACCGTTGCCCACCCTTTTTTTTCTCGGGTTTAGACTCTTTTGTACTTCGATAATTCGTGGCTTTTTAGCACTCTAAGGCTTTTTTTGTTCGAGTTATCGCGCTGCTTCTGTTTTTCCTAATTCATTTTGTTCGCCATCGTCCTAAAGACGGTGTTGGTTTTGCTCTGTCCACCTCCCTTATCACACGGTGACTGCGCCCTTCTATCACCCTTTTTGGTTATGTACCTTCCTGTCTTCATTACTAAAGTGTCTTAAGCAATTTCCTCTTCATTGTAAATTTCTATCGCTTTTGACCTTCTTGATAGTTTATTTCTATCGATGGGGCGTGATTTTTCGTGGAAATGCCACATTTCACGCCTATTTCATACATTTGAGCAACGCTTTTCACTATATTAGTGCGCTGGTTTGGTTTCACGTGGAACATACTGGTTATGTTCGTGGGTGGCTTGCAAGGGGCATATAGAGTCAACGTCAAGGGCGACTTTGGCTTGGCTGGCTGGTTAGGGGGATCATGCTTCGGAACGCCGGTGGCGATGCTGAGGGCTGGTGCTGATGGTTGGGCAGGATGCGCCTGAGTTTTGTTGACTCCGATATGCTCCCTTCGCCCTTTGGACTTATATTTGGACTTCGAGTATGAATTTGAAGGTGCCCCCTCGATTCCCCGCCAAAAAGAAATTTCGCATTATTGCGACGCACAATAAGGGAGAGGGATTTGACTTGAGATTTTATTTCTTACTTGCAAACGGCAGGTTGAAGATAGATGGAGGTTGAACTATGGGGTCAATCCGCAACTTTAATGTAGCGACATGCTTGCATCGGATTGATTGATGGATTATGCTACTGACTGCTGGTGCTTGTAGATCAATGGAAGATTGTCGGGAAAGAGGCTCCCCCTTATACCGAAGGACGGTGGTTCGATTCCACCCTTGTGCTGGCTGAACAATGAGTACCAAAGCTTATTGCTTATTTGTATGAGTTCGCCAAGCCGGTAGTGGCGAAGGAAGTAACACCGGCAGCGGAAGCCATGGTCATTCAAAGAAATGCACTTCATAGCTGTGGTGATTCCGCAACTTCACATTGATGTATTAATTACTTAGGAGAAATACAAAATGGCGACGAAATCGATAGTTCCACCAGTGCCGGCGCAAAAGAAAGTAGTTCCGGCTGCAGGGCAGAAAGTGGCGACGGCAAAGCCTGTCCAAAAGAAAGTGATCAATCCGAACGGAAGAGGAACATTCGGCGTGCGGGGATAGGCGTCAGAGGGGCTTGAAGTGCTTAATTTTCTTGCTGGATTTCTACTGCGAAGGGGTTCCGTTATGTCTGAGGATCAAGAAAAAGTGACTGCCAGTGGGACCGTGGAGGCCGAAATTGAAGAACGTGCGGCAAGAATTGAAGATCGAACGGATGCGGGTATTCCGGCGGCTGCGGAATTGGAAGGATCTAGCGCGGTGGCGGAAAGCGCTGACATTGCGCCGGTAGCCGACCGCTTGGACGAAGCGATAGCGAAAGGCATGGCGGCATACGACGGATACCCTGATTCGGATGCGATGATGAAGACGGAATATTTGCGCACTGCTAAGCATCAAGCGGCGGGGCTCAGCCAAGCATCAAGGGATTTGCTGGCGGATACGATTTTGTATACGTTGCCGGGGGTTCGGTAGGTGTTATGCCAAAACCAATTTGGCAGCGCACGGATATCAGCTCGAACGAATACCGGTTGCTGTGGTGGATAATTGACGTAGACGGGATTGGGCACGTGCTGTCGAGAGGATGGGTCAACAAGGCGGCGAACACGATGGGCTTGCATCGGGTAACGATTACGCGGATCGTCAACCGCATGATTAAGAACGACTTGTTGATCCGTCCTGCCAAGGGTTCGTTGCAGATTAATCCGGAGGGTTTCAGTTCGACGCTGCCGGAAAACTTCGTCAAATTTAAGCAAGAGGAATAAGCGCATGGACATACCTGGAATCGTCAAACTAGATGCCTTACAGCACGAACGCAACTTCGATCAGTTGAAGACATGGTACGCGCACTGGGGAACGATGACCGAGGAACGCAGCAAGGTCAATTTCCTCATGATGTTAAAGAGCCGGCGCGACAATAACAACGATGCGCTGGCCGAACAAGCGTTCGGCACGCTGGCCCACGGGTGGATGTCTGAGAAATATGCCAACGGGCAAGCAAGTGACTGAAGAAGTCAAAAAGCCAGTATTCAATATCGAGAAGTTTTGGGACTTTTGTTCGGAACTTCGCATCGACACCAAGGAATTGGGGCCAATTCGCCTCACCCAAGATCACATAACCGGCTCGCAGCGGTACTTTGTCGAGCAATTGGCCGACGGACTCAACAACGGTATCCACACTTTCGTTGTCTTGAAGGGTCGGCAGGTCATGATTACAACGATTTGTCTGGCGATCGACCTGTTTTGGCTCGGGATGTACGAGGGCATGTCGGGATCGTTGTCAACGCAAGATGAGCCCACGCGGGACATGATTAAGGAAATGCTCGAAATGTACCTGGACGGGCTGCCGATCAAATACAAAATGCCGACCAAGATCCACAATCGCACGCAATTAGTCTTCAAGCAGAACCGTTCCAAGTTCGCTTATCAAGTCGCCGGTACGCGCAAATCAAAGAGCGGCTTCGGTCGCAGCAAAGGGCTCACTTTCTTGCACGCAACCGAGGTCGCTTTCTGGGGTGACGAAGACGGGATTGCCGCGCTCGAAGCGTCGCTTGCAGAAATGCACCCGAATCGTCTGTTTATTTGGGAAACGACTGCAAACGGCTATAACCATTTCAAGGACATGTGGGACGACGCGAAGGATGCGCATACCCGCAAAGCAATTTTCATCGGGTGGTGGCGCAACGACTTCTACAAAGTCAAGCGCGGGTCGCATTTGTTCGAGGTGTACAGTGACGGGCGCATGACGCCGACGGAGCGCAAGTGGGTGCGCGAGATCAAACAGATTTACAACTACGATATCGATGACGAGCAGATCGCGTGGTGGCGCTGGAAGATGAACGAGGTCATCAAGGACGAACAATTGATGTACCAGGAGTTCCCGCCGACCGAAGAGTATGCATTCCGCATGTCGGGCTCGCAGTTTTTCAACAGCGCACGCCTGAACGACGATATGATACGCGCCAAGAAATTCGAATACCATGCATATCGATTCGTGTTGCGCGAATCGTTCGAGCAAACCGAGTTGGACATGTGCTCGGAGAAGATGCAAAACCTTAAAATTTGGCAATTTCCCGCTACTGGAGGACATTATGTTATTGGCGCTGATCCTGCTTACGGTTCTTCAGAGTGGGCAGATCGTTTTTGTGCTTCTGTGTGGCGATGCTACGCGGACGGAATGGACCAGGTGGCGGAATTCAATACTGCTGAGTGCTCTCCTTATCAATTTGCTTGGGTTATTTGTTACCTCGCTGGCGCTTATAAAAACACTAAGCTCAACCTAGAAATCAACGGCCCTGGTCAAGCGGTATGGACTGAGATGCAGAACTTGAAGCGTAATGCAGCTGCTCTGCCGAACGGTGCCGGCAAGGGAATACTGGACATCGTCGGCAATATTCAGCATTTCCTCTACACGCGCAGCGACTCGCTGACTGGGCAGCCAACGGCATATCATTTCAAAACCACCTATGACACCAAAGAGTGGATGCTTAATTTCTACAAGGATTGTTTCGAACGCGGATCCAGCGTGCTGACTTCACCGGCATTGTTGGAAGAAATGAAACACGTTATCCGGCAGGATGGGGCTTTGGGCGCGCCGGGGCGCGGGAAAGACGACCGGGTGATTGCTGCCGCGCTTGCGCATCACGCGTGGGGCGACTACACTCGTATGCAGTTGATTCGCGCCAACGTTACACGGGCTGTTAGTCGCGCTCAGGATGCGAACAACAACCAGTTGCCAATTAACAACGTTTCGAAGTACATGAAAGAAATGGGGTTGACGCAAACATGACGAACCCATACGAAGCGGAATTCGGGATACTTCCGATCGAAGAGATGCGGCGCATGCTGCGGCCTTATCGCCGGCCAAAAATACTTGGCCCAAAGTACCCGAACGAAATCACTTTAAACGACATTACCAAGTTGACTAAGATACATCGCACTCAAGTCAGGGCTATTCTCGACAACAAACCGCCGCATCCTTCATGCAAATGCACATTCGGCAAAACGCTGCGGCGCAGATTGAGCCGGTTCTTGCTGCGGGCCGCGTGCGGTATGATCGAGAAGAAAGACGGGAAATTCATCTATCACAACGAGCCTACCAAACCGATGCCGGTCGTGCGTCGGATTGCGCTGGGGGTGGACGGCCCGAAAATGCTGCCTGGGAAACAAGCCGAGGTGCCGCGCTCAATGCCGAAGTTTGTCGATTTGTTCCGGGTGGCGCCGACGATCAACTTGCCGAAGGGGTTGCGATGATTCTCAGAGACTACTCTTGCATGGCGCACGGCCATTTCGAATCAACAAAGGCTGAATGCCCGCATGGGTGCAAGGGCGGCATGGTGTCGATCGTGCATACAAAAGCGCCGGGAACGGTATCAGCACGCACGAGAGGAATCGATAAGACTACGCGCAATCTTGCCAGCCAGTTTGGCTTGACCGATATGGACAACCGTGGCGGACAACCGGTCAAGCGACCCGACCCGATGGCGGCAAAGCGCGCCGAAGAGTATCAGAAATTCATTCAAGAGAAGTTTGGAAGCCCTTGGCAATCGGTCGCCAATGGCAATCCGATACAGCACATAGAAGGAATCGGCGCGCAGGGCGGTAGTGCTGTCATCCGCGACGAAATCGGCGGCGTGTCGGTGCCTTTCAACGGCGGCGAATACAGTGTGCCATTGTCGAAACAGATCAAGCCGGATGCAATTGCCGGAGAGCACAAAGCGGATGTGTAGCCATGCAAATACCTAACCGAGACCACGAGCGCGAGCTTTTCTACAACGACCTGATTATCAAGTGCCTCGCTTCGAAAGAAGAACGCTCGCGGCACTATTCGGCGCTGCGAAGCTACTACTTGTTCGGCGGCTCGGCGGACGACGAAGAATCCCCGTACAACCAGGTCTATCCGCACATAGATTTACTGACCAGCTTCTTGTTTAGCGCCGATACGACCAAGTTTGTGATTCACTTGGGTGCCGAAGTCAACCCGGATGAGTCCACCAAAATTCCGGTGCTCGCCCGCTCCGTTAACGACGATTGGCTGGCCTCCAATGCGGATGCAGTTGTCGAGCAGTGCATCTCTTGGGCATTGGTCTATAACACAATGCTGTGCAAGCTGGTGCCGAAAAACGGCGAACTTCATCCGTTCCCGGTCGAGCCGCAATGCTTCGGCGTGCTGCGCGAGGATATTCCGATGCTCGATCGGCAAGAAGCGATGGTGATGACGTACTACACGACGATGTCGCAACTGAGAATCGACTTGGCAGACCACCCGAACCGGAAAACGATTCTGGAAAACATGTCTTCCCAAAAGAGGGAACTCAATTACGAGCAATCCGGCCTGGACCGCATCATCATCCTGAACACGCAACCCAACATCCAGGGCAATGTCAATATCGACTTGACCGACCGTAACCGTTTTATCCCCAAGGTTGACGAGGATTTGATTGAGATGCAAGAGCTGTGGGTGTACGACGACGAAATCAATGACTATCGCACCATCACGCGCGCCGACAATCGCATGACGATCTACGATCGGCCCAACATTTTCCTCAAAGATGAAGTGCCGTTCATCAAATTTTGCACCAGTCCGCTGCCGACATACTTCTGGGGATCGTCGGAGGTGGATCGATTGACCGGCCTGCAGCGCTGGCGGAACGAACGTATTGGCCAAATGCGTAAGCTGTTGAATTTGCAGGTAAATCCGCCGACAACCTATAACGGCATGGGGATTGCCGATGAAAAAGTAGATGCCTTTATGCGAGATGGAGGATGGTTAAGCATGGGCGGCAGCCCGATGGATAAGGTAGAGCGCTTTCCGCCCGAGATGCCGGCAGACCTATTTCGAGAAATAGCGATGATTGACGATATGTTTGCGGAACAGTCCGGCTTGCAAAACCTCCTGCAAGGAAAGGGCGAAACCGGCGTGCGCAGCGGCAAGCAAACTAGTGAATTAGCCCGCCTTGCCTCTGCGCGCATCAAGAAACGGTCGTTGATTGTCGAAAAATCATTGCAGAAAATGGCAACACTTTACTTGAAATTCAAGCAGGTATATGATGACACCGTCTACAAGGATACGAATGGCTTGCCGTTTGCCGCGTCGCAGTTCCCAAAATCCTATGTAGTGAAGGTGGATGGGCACAGCAATAGCCCGCTGTTCGTCGAAGATCACAAGTCGCTTGCCACGGAGTTGCTGGAAGCGCACGCGATCGACCGGGCGCGGTTTGTGCAAATGCTCGACCCGCCAAGCATGGAAAATATTTTGCTCGAGTTGAAAGAAATCGAGAAGAAAGAAGCGGAAGCCGCCAAGCAGAAACATGACGAGGAAGTGGCGGCGGCGCAAGCCAAGGCACAAGGCGGCGCATCAGGGCAGTTGAAACAGGTGAAGTAGTAACGTGATGGAAAGGTGCTGGCTGCTGACCTCGAACTAGTGGCCTTCCTGCTTTACAAGGAAAGGAGAAATATCATGGCAAAACGTGGCCGTCGTAAACATAAGCGCTAATTGGCGCACGGGGCGTCAGACCCGTTCATTTCTCCAAGAAATCAAAGGATTAATTAATGTCGCTAGTCGTCGTCGTGAGCAAAAAACACCCGAGCGCCGATATTACCCACACGGTACGGCACATAAAGGGCAGCATTGCGATCGAAATGGATCTGGATGCATTCATTAAGGTTTTGGTAAAAGAAACCAAGATGTTCCCGTTTTTCTTCACAAAGAAATGGCTTCTCTCGAAACTGACCGACAGCGCAAAGCGGGTCATTGACGACATGAAGGAATCCTCGATACATGGCGGGTAAGCGATGACTTCCCCCGAAAATGCATATAGCAATAACGGTTGGCAGCAAGTCTTTATCGGAATTGACGATGTAGTTTACATGCCTGTCGCGCCGACTGTCAGCGCAGGATCATTGCATAACGCGAACTATGTATGGAGCACCACTACCCTAACGTGGGTAAAAGAAACTCAGCCTGGGCAAGAGCCGGGAGGAAATCCCGGAGTCGCAAATGCAGCCGTTACTGCCAGCGTTACGAATTCTGATAGCGTGGTGTTGGCAGCGAATGCCTTGCGCACATCGGCGGTGATTGTGAATGTCGGGAAGACGGATTGGGCATATTTTGGTGACGGCACGGCAGCTCAGTCAAATTACGGAATTGCTTTGTCTCCAAATGGCGGGACATGGGTGATGGATCAGTACACTTTCACGGTCAATGCAATTCACGCAATTAGTCCGACTTCCACTACACTATCGATTCAGGAATACCAAACTTAAGGAGCTATCATGTCAGTAGGACAAGTACACGTATCAGCCAAATTCGTCAGCAATATGACTCTGACTAGCTTGGCCTCTCTGTGGGCAAGCGATACTGTAAAAATGGGGATCATGACGAACAGCGTCACGCCTGGAATCAATGATTCCGATCCGCGTTGGGGCAGCGGCGGTTCTCAGAATTATTCATCCGCCGAAGTCACCCCCGGTGGGAATTATTCTGCGGGAGGCATCACATTGACCAGCCCGACATCTTCATTATCTGGTGCCGTTACATCTTTGAACGCTACCTCGCCGATCAGTTTGGCGGCTAATGCGAGCAACCCTACCGGCGCGTATTGGGGTGCATTTTATGATTCGACAGATTCAGGCAAGCATGTCTTTGGCTTCATTGATCTAGGCGGCCCGGTATCTTTAGTGTCCGGGTTGCAGATTAATTTGAACGGGGCTTCCAGTGGCACACAGCCGGTTCTTCAAGGAACCGCAACATGATCGTTGTTAATGGCTGTCCGAAAGCAGGCACGCATGCGCTTTTGAAGGCCGTGGAACTGCTGGGGCAGAATTCTTGGCAACGGGACGTCGATCATATTCCGTTTGGAGAGCCGCTTCCTGAAGGCATAACAAAGCACTGTTTCATCAAGCGTGACCCGAGAGACATGCTGGTGTCGTGGCTGCGGCATGAAGCAAAGCCGTTGACGGATGGTATGGCGATGTCAAGCTTCATGGGCGGTTGGTACGGCATGGTCAGCAGATTTTCGCCGTGGCTGCGCGATCCGAACACGAAGGTTTTTGTATTCGAATATTTGATCGCTTCAGATAAAGCGATGCTGGACTTGGCTGATTATCTGGAAGTGCCGTATCTTGAAACTGCCTTCCCTAATTTGCTCGGGATGACGAAGACATGGACAGGCGGAACGAATCCGATGACGCCTAATTTTTCCGATTATCGGCAGATATGGACGCCAGCCCTGGAAGCTTTCTGGATAAAATTTGGCGGCGATGCCCTGCTAAAGTATTGGGGATATTGAAATGGAATTGCTGATTGCAGTCGTTGCGAACGGTGCAGCGGTCAACAATATTCAGGCTGGAGAGGTCATTACAATTCAACCGGACAATTGGGGCTGGACGCAAGCGGAATTGACCAATCCAAATTGGCAAATCATCAGTTCAGTCGATATGCTCCAGACACAAGCCAATACATTGATGATGGGGTTTTCTATGGCCTCCCAACAATTATTCAATACCGTTTATCCGAGGAAAAAAAATATTATCAGCATTTCATTATTGCCAAATCCTGCGCTGTTTAACGGGACGCGCACACAGTCGAAGGTCACGGTCGCGGCGGCGGCGGTCACTACAGCAACAATTGCAGTCGTGTATACACCGCCTGCGCCAACCCCGATTCCAGCACCTACCCCAATTCCAACCCCAACCCCGGTGCCTGCGGCATTGGGTTCTCCAGCGCAGATTCCTGCGCCAAATTAAATGGGAACCGTCACCTACACAGTAGGGACATCCAGCCGCAATTATTCGACGCTGGCTGCCGCTTATGCCGCAGTTCCATCTAACTTAGTTCTTGCTGGCAATAATTATGTGTTGCAATGCTACAACGATTCTGAATTTGTCAGCTCTAGCCAGTTATTGAATATTTCAGGAAATGTCACCAGTTCTTCAGCAACGCTGACAATTAATTGCGCGAGTGGGCAATCATTTGGAACAAATGCGAGTGCCGAAACGAATGCGCTTTCCTACAATGCATCCAACGGCGTGGGATTCCGCTGCACAGGGTCTTATGTGCTTGGTGTATTCGCCAATTCTGTAAATTATGTGACGTTATCTGGATTGCAACTTGCAAATAATGGAACCGGGAATGAAGAAACAGCTATTTACAATAATAGTTCCAGCCTGACCAATTTTTTGATTGATGGTTGCATATTAGAAACAGGAACCGGCAGCAACGGATATTCGGTATTAACCACGCTATCCGGGCTCGTTAGGAATACCCTAATAGTTCAACGCAATACGTCAGGTGTCGGGGTATTTACTGCGTATCCTATACTGTTGAGATTGGCGAATTGCACAATTGTTGCTCCATCCGATCGCACTTCATCCAATTCTGGATTGACAGGGAGTGCCGGGGGAGCAACGATCACCAACTGTGCAATATTCGGGTTTGCATCGAGCGCAAACAACTCGACGTTTTTTTCTGGAAGCAATAATGCCTCAGACCAAACTATCGGTTTCGGTTCGGCAAATCAGGCTTCTCAAACCTATTCCGCTACCTTTAATGTCACAACGAACTCAGGCAGCGACTTCAAGTTGATTAGCGGTTCTTCCTGTATCAACAATGGGACAACCGATACAACCGATATCCCGGCTGCAATCGATATCGTAGGCACGTCACGTCCGCAGGGTTCGGCATGGTGTATCAGCGCGTGGGAATTCATGTCGTCCGGTCCCACTCCGATTACTGCGGGGGTGGGCGCTTATACTTGGGCCGGAGTCACAGCTAATTTAGCATTAAGCATTGCGGCCAATGTGGGCGCCTATAGCTGGGCAGGGAAAACAGCGAATGTAACGCAATTGATCAATGCAGGAGTTGGTTCTTATACGTGGGCAGGCGTAACGGCCAATTTAGCGAATTCCATTGATGCGACGATCGGCGCTTACACCTGGGCGGGGGTGACTGCCGTTGTGGGGAATTCGCTCACTATTAATGCGGGGATCGGCGCTTATCAATGGTCTGGCGTGACAACAGTTTGTTGGATGGGTTTGCAGCCATTGACCGGCACCAATTTTGCCAACACAGTCAAAGGCGGCGTCTGGAATTAGCAAAGATTGCTGCCATCATGTAGCACTCAATTGCCGCTACATAATATTTCTTCGTAATAATAAATTTGCATTCGATACTTTTTAGTTATAGGATGCAAGAAATTAACGAGGGAATCCGTCCTATGAACCTCCTGCTATTGTCCGGCAATCGAGTCGCAGACGCGAAAACGAATAAGTTTTTTACTGAAGCTCCTGTGTGCGGAGTAACGCGGATTATCGGCTATGCGCTTGGGGTCAATGCGAATTCGGCAACGACCGACAACGCGATAGATTTGAAGGTTTTGCCGGGCGCGAATTTTATTGTCACAAAAGTCCAACTGAACAATGCGTCAATCTCCCTGACAACGGCCACGGCCAGCTTATACACGGCAACCGGCGGATCGGGCGGAAGCGGAACCGCATTGGTAGCGGATGCCGCATTATCGGCAATGACTAGCACAACCTACAATTTGGTGATGACGCTTGCCGCCGCTGCTTCAAATACCGTTTTGAATCAAGCTACCTTAGCCAATGACCTCTATTTTCGTATCGGTACCGCACAGGGCGCGGCGGCGACGGTTGACGTATACATCTGGGGCGAAGTGCTCCCATAGGCTCTCATAGGCTCCCATAGGATATGAACATTCCACCCGACCTGATGAATTTGGTAAACGGCAGCACCAAGGGTGGCCCGGCGGCGCAAGCTATGCCGGAGCAGGGCGAAGGCCCTACCAGCAATTCACCAGTATCGTCACCGATGTCTACCCCGGAGCCAAAGCAAGGCGATAAACAGCACGCAATGATCAGCGTCTCTCTCGCGCAAGACTTATTGGAGCAAACTTTGCCGGCCATTGGTTCGGAAACCGAGGAAGGCGGCGTAATTTTGGATGTGCTGAAAATGCTGAATAAGAAGTTTGGCGAGTCGGCACGCAAGGCGAAAGAGCTGGTACCGGCAGAAATGATGCATCTCATGCAAAACCTGCCGCAATTCGGCGGCATGTCGCCGGAGATGAAAGCGTTGATGCAGGGAGGGGCCGGTGGTGGCGCTCCCCCAGGCGGCGCGCAGAAATCGCCGATGCCAGCAATGCCAGCTCCCCCAACAATGCAGTAATTCAGGAGAAAATCATGTCAGAAAATACTTTGTTCAAGCCACGTAACGCACCATTGCGCAATGAAACTTCCAATGCACGCCAAAACGGGCGCGTTACCAACCCGCCGCGCCTGTCGGAAATTGGCGGACTCAAGATGAGCTCGATGAAGCGCAACGATCAGATGTTGCGTAAGCCAGGCGACACGAAATAAACCAACTTCATCCACGTCAGAGGAGAAACCACCATGTCACTAGAAGGCAAATCAACCGAAGAAATCGCAGCGCTGGCTGAACTGGCGCTGCAAATTTCGTCTAATCCAAAGACTCGCCAAGGGTTTTTGAATTTATCGAAGCTCAACAACCCGGATGCCTCTATCCCGGAAGTCGATATCCCGGTTCATGTCAACAAGGTGATGGAAGCCGGGTTGAAGCGCCTGGAAGCTGTCGAAAAAGAAAACCAGGAAATGAAGGCAGAGCGTTCAATCCTCAATAAACGCGAGGCGCTTCTGGCTAACGAAAAAATCGTCAAGCTTGGTGTCGATCGCAGCGACTTGCCGGCAATCGAGAAGATCATGGTTGATAAGCATATCCCGGATCACGAAACAGCGGCAGAGTTTTATGCGATGCAACAGCGCTCGGCAGAGCCAACGGCGGCGAATCTAGCGCCGTCCGTGCGTGAGTCCACCATGCCGAAGCTCGATTACAAAACAATGGGTTCAACCAATTTAGCGGACCATGCCCGCCGCGTCGCGCAACAGACTCTTGATGAGATTCGCGGCAAGGGAAGAATTAGGGTTTAATTTTTAACAGGAGCAAAAAATGATCGGTACAGGTATCGTCCCAAGTGGGTCAATCGCATCCGAACTTACGGCTGTCACCCGCCGGGCGTTCGTGCCTAAGCTGGTCGTCCAGCTCTACAACTCAACACCACTGCTCGCGGCGCTGCTGTCGAACTCGCAACCGGCGTCGGGCGGCGTTTCAGCCGTCAGCGTGCCGGTGCAAGGAGGAAGCTACGTAGCTGGGCAATGGACGGATTATTCCGGTTCGTTCAACCAGCCAGCGGCGCTGCAAGGTGCGTTCCTTTCCGAATTCAACTTGAAGGCGCTGATCGTTCCGGTACCGTTCCTCGGGATGGAAGCGGCGGTGCAGTTGGATTACGCGGTTATCCCGCTGATCGAAGCGCGCATGAACGATGCAACCAACGTCGCATGCGACCTGATGGCGACCGCACTGTACAACAACACAACCAACTTGCAAGCTTTTATTGGCTTGCCGGGTGCGATCGATGACGGCACGAATTTGGTCACCTACGGCAATATCAACCGCAATACATCGCCTTACTGGAAATCGAAGCGCTATGCGGCGGGCAGCATCAATCCGACACGCCAAAATGTGCTCCAGTACATTATCGGCGTAGTCAAGAATGCAGCCGAGAAGCCAACCTTCGGCCTGATGGGAATGGGCACATGGGCGCTGCTGGCACAAGACTTTGTTGGTCAAGAAAGTTATCAAATCACATCGGCAAGTTCGTTCTCCGGCTCGGATTCAGATGGCCCGCGCTCCGCGTTCACAGCGTTAATGGTGGCCGGTGTGCCGATTTACCCTGATCCGTATTGCCCAGAAGGACTCCTATACTTGCCTAACAGCAATTACATGAGCCTTTATATCCACGAACAAGCCAGCTTCTCATTTACTGGCTTCGAATCAACTTTGTCGAATTGGCAGTTAGGTTATGTCGGCGCTCTGTTGACGATCGCGGAACTGGTAGTGACCAAGCCGAAGGCAATGGGCATTATCAGCGGCTACAACAACATTACGCTGTAATAGGAGAACGACATGGGTCAAAATATCATCGGCTACGGTCTAAAAAGCCTTGCCAATCCTTCGACCGCCGTCACGCTGCAAGGCGGTCAATATGCGGTGTTGCCACCAGGTCAGTACATGGTGTTGCCCGGAAAATATACTTTCCTGCAATGGTACGACCCGATTTCGACAACGTGGCGTAACTTCCAATGCCCGTTGAATCAACAACCTCTCACGCTATCGAGCGACGGCTACAATTACCGCTTGGCGAATCTGACCGGGTGCGTGGTCGGCGGTGTGGTAACTAACGGCGGCACGGCCAATACCTCGAAAAATGGGTTCTGGCCAGCGGGCTCGTCAAGTTCAACCGGAGTGATCGTTACTACGACCGGAACCGCGACGTTTAACGCGATTGTGGGCGGCGTGGTCAACACTTCAGTCACAGTCAATACTGCCGGGTCAGGTTACTTGCTGCCGCCTTTGGTGACATTCAGCCCGCCGCCCGCTGGCGGCTTATTGACGACCGGTTATGCAACATTGACCAACAACACGGTGACGTCGATTACCGTCAAGAACCAAGGTGCCGGATATGCGAGTGCCCCGACGGTTACACTGACTCCGGTCAACGGCGATCCAGGTACCGGTGCCACGGCCACGGCTACTCTAGATACTACAACCAATACCGGGAAACTGGTTGCGGTCACTATGGCGAACTTCGGTTCGGCCTATACTTCAGTGCCGACTGCGACTATTACCGGCTTGCTCGGATCTGCTGCGGTAACGCCGATCATGTGTTTCGCAGTCGCTACGGCCACGACAGTGTCGAGCGCTACAAACCGTGTCGCCAACCAACTTGTGTATTGTGCTCAGCTAACCGGCGGCAGCAATACGACGACTAACCCGGACTACACAACTGGCATTTTCCAGCCACGCAATGGTTTGGGCGTTTACAACACATCGTCGTCGTTGGCAACACAGTTGATTTTGGACGGCGGTTTGAGCCAGATCGACGTATCTAATCTGTGCGTGTCGATGGACTCCCCGGCTGCCGCGTCAGCAACGGCAACCTATGCATCAGGGGCATCGGGCGGCGTCGTAGATCAAAGCTTCGTCATTCCGCTGTAATTTCAGCAAAACAACATACATCGATAGGGCTTATCATGTTAAAGGTCACCAACCGCAACGATTTCGATTTGATGGACCGCTACAACGGCGAGGCTTACTTTTTCCCGAAAGGGAAGACAGTTATGTGCCCGGACGACGCGGCGCGCCATATTTTCGGTATTGGTGACGAAGACAAAAAGCCGTATTTGACCCGCCAAGGGTGGTTGAAATCGTCTGACAAATTCGAAGACGGAATGGAGAAACTGAATAAATTTTCGTTCGAATTGGTCGAAGAAAAGTACGATGTCGAATTCGCCCGGATCGAGCAGAGAACAAGCCCCTCTGCAAATGCGGGGGCTACGGAGGAAGCCGAGGCTGACGACTCGGTGAAATCTGTAGTCCCCGCACCTAAACGCAATATCTTGAGCAATTTAATTAGACGCCAAGAACAACCTGCCGCGTAACGAAATGCTCAATGCCGACCCTACAAAACTATGTTACGGAAACGCAACGGCTATTGCATGATGCGCAAGCGCAATACTGGTCGGTCGCAGAACTAACCGACTACATCAACGAAGGCCGTCAGATGGTGGTATGCGACACAGGTTGCAATCGTCTTCTGCAAATCATCTATCTTTCCACTGGACAAGAAAGCTACGCTTGGAGCGGGACGGGCGGCGGCGTAACCGGGGCCAATGTCACGAACGGAGGCGCTGGGTACACATCGGCACCGACTGTTACGGTGACGGGCGGCGGCGGGTCAGGTGCTACGGCAACCGCGACAGTGAACAACGGTGCTGTCACGATGGTGCAAATGACAAACCAAGGAACTGGATACACAAGCGTGCCGACAATCGGTTTTTCAGGCGGGGGCGGGAGCGCGGCAGCAGCCACGGCCAGTATCCTGAGCACTTCGACTTTCGATATCCTGAATGTCACGGTTATTTGGAATACGCAACGGATCGTGCTGGATTACATGGCATGGTCGCAGTTCAATGCTCGTTTGCGCGTATGGCAGCAAATCCTATCGCGCCCTGCATGCTGGTCTGTATACGGTCAAAACTCGTTCTATCTCGGGCCAATACCTGACCAGTTCTACACGGCTGAGATTGATTCTATCGTCTATCCGACGACGTTAGTCAATATGAGCGATGTCGATATCATTAACCCGCCATTCTCGTTCCCAGTGTCGTTTTATGCCGCGTACAAAGCCAAGCTGAAAGAGCAATCTCAAGCCGAAGCGGGAAATTTCAAAGACCTCTATTTGCAACGAGCGAAAGACGCAATCCGGTCTTCCTATACGCGCCGCATCCCGAATTCTTACGGGGGTTAAATCATGGCCTCCAAGGAGGGTGTCAAGTATAGTCACAGCCTGAGAGATTTCAAGGGAGTGAACACTCAGGCCGCACGTCAAAATATCGGAGACGACGAATTCGCGTGGCTGGAGAACGTCGTTCCTGTTGGCCCCGGCAATATGCAAACTTTGCTCGGGCCGGTAACAGCCCTGGGAACTGATACCCCGTGGACTGGAATTGCAAACTATATCGAGTCTTTCGATTTGAACGGCGATACCGTGATGATCGTGTTTACGACTGCCGGTGCCGGGTATATGTGCAATTTGTACACCAACACAGTCACCAATTTTGGAGCACCAGGCACATTCAGCGGACTTTATGCGAAGGCGGCTCAATGGAGTAATACGATCCTCGTCATCATTGATTTGACAGGGTATTACACATATGACGGAACTACTCTGCAAAAGCAGGGCGGAACAGTTGTTAGCCTGACGGTCAGCAATCCTGGTAATGGATACACAACGCCGCCAACGATCATTATTGCAAGTCCAGGAGCAACAGGAACCACCGCGACTGCAACCGCTGATTTGCAAATTGTGCAAGCTACGTTGGTTGATGTCGGTAGCGGCTATGCTGTCAACGATGTGCTGACCGTCGCGGGAGGGGTGTTCAACACCCCGGCGCAATTTACGGTATCGGCGGTCAATTCGTCCGGGGAAATCACTGGATTCAACATATCTGATACGGGAGATTATACGTCCATCCCGGCGGGCGGAAGCATAATTGGTGTCACTATAGTCAATGCGGGCAGCTCATACGACGACGACGATATATTGACGGTGACCGGCGGCACTTTCAGCTCTGCTGCTGAAATAGAGGTGACGGCGATCAATTCGGGAATCGTGACGGTTGTAATTCATACAGCGGGCGCTTATTCTGTTTTCCCTCAAAATCCGGTATCCGTCACCGGTGGCGCCGGCACGGGTGCCACCTTCAATATGAGCATCCCAGCCGAGGGAGTATCGGGGGTAACGGTTGTTGATACCGGAAAAGCATACCGTGTCGGGGAGATTTTGACCATTTTGGGCGGCACTTCTACCGTTGCTGCAACGATCGAAGTAATGACGATCGGGAATTATTACAACAACATTTTGACAGTCAGCATTGTCGATGCTGGAAATTACACCGTGCTGCCGACCAACCCAGTGACAGTGACCGGCAGCCTAAACGGATTTGACGCAACCTTTGATTTGACGTTTACGGGTAGCTCTTTTTCGGGCGCAACGGTTGTCAATCCAGGCTCTTTATACGATGTTAATGACATTCTCACGATCGTCGGCGGGACCGAAACTACCGCTGGGCAGCTCGAAGTGACGGCGGTCAATTCCGGGTCGGGGGTGCTATCGGCATTGCTGCACAGCGCCGGGACATATTCGGCCTATCCGACAAATCCAGTATCTACCACCGGCGGGGCAGGTACCGGAGCGACATTCAATTTGATATATTCCGCCGCGAATGTCACCGTTACAGGCGGTTTAGGGACGGGTGCGACATTTACCCCAAGTTTCGGGCTAGGCCCAATGACTGTCACGAATCCGGGCTCTAATTACACCACCGCGCCAATAGTCCTTGTTTCTGGAAACGGTTCGGGTGCTATGGCGACGGCCTCATTATCGGTAACGCCGCCTTTGGGCAACACGATTGCAACCTATGGGGGGCGAGTATGGGTTGGAGCGAATCGGACAATCAGTTTTTCCGCTCCGGGATCATACACAGATTTCTCGACGGCAAATGCCGGGGGGTCATTTCTCATTACCGATTCCTCATTGGCTACCACTATACAGGCGATTATTTCGGCAAACGATTATCTGTACATTTTCGGCATCTCATCGATTAACATCATTTCCGGGCTTCAGGTGGTTTCCGGCAGTACGGTTTTTTCGAACACGAATATCACCGCCGATATTGGAGTGATACCCAGTGATCCTGCAAACGGCAGCCCACAGATATTTTGCATCACCTCGTACTATCGTTCAGTTGCATTTGCGACACCCTTCGGATTCTATATTTTGTCCGGCACAACTCCGCAAAAAATATCCGATCCGCTTGACGGCATCGCGCCGCTTGTTTTCCCATTCACCAATATTCCGATTAGTGCTGGAACAGCCGTTATCAACAACAATACGGTGTGCTTGGCATTCATGTTCCAATACGACGATCCGGTAAAAGGGCTTCGCACGCTGATTGCGATTTATTACAATAAGAAATGGTTGTTCACTTCGCAGGGCGATAACCTTTATCTGATGGCTACCGCATTCATCGGCGGGGTTCCAACTCTATATGCCACAGACGGAACGGTGCTTTATGAGCTTCTTGCGATAGGCGGTAATCCAGTTGTGCAGACTATTCAGTCTAAGCTTTTTGATATGGGGAATCCCACTCAGGACAAGCAAGTTTTGAAGGTAGGCGTAGAAACAACGATTGCGAGTTTTTCCGCTGCGCTGGCTGGCGAAGTCGTAACTGAAATCGCTGACAACTACGATACGTTCAATCCTGTCTTATTTCCCGCGATCGGCGCTTCTTCTGGACTTGGATATTATTTTTACAAGCAAGATCAGGAAGTTACCGGGAAATACATTGGAATCAATATTACCGGCACTGCGGCGGGCCAAATTTATAGTGCATTCCATTTGCAATATGAGTTGCGCGCATCGTGGGATACGATTGCCAACAGCGCAGTGCTGCCCTCACCGGTCATTACCGCTGTGGCTGGCAATGCGCAATCGACTATTGCATGGGCGCCCATTTCTGGCGCAACATCTTACAATTTATACTGGTCAACGACCCCGAATGCCGGAACAAACGGCACCCTAATTTCTGGAGTCACGAGCCCCTATGTTCAAACTGGATTGACTAATGGGACGACCTATTATTATGTCGTCACGGCGGTCAGCGTTGCCGGAGCATCTTTGCCGTCGAATCAGGCGAGCGATACGCCGTATTTCTCATGTGCCTACGTTGCTGACGAACAAGGAAGAATTTACCAGTATGGCCGCAATGCCGTCACGGGAGAATTAAGCGCATTGACTCCGGCCTATGTTGCTACAGGAAGTACGGCGGGGTTTGGCGAGCAATCAATTACGATTCATCCTTCTCAAACTTATGTGTCTGCTGTCGATAATAATGGGGTGATTTACCAATTCTCCAGAAGCACGCAGAACGGTTTGTTGACCTCCATTGGCACGACTACTTTTGCAACGAATGGAGCGATTTTCGGGATCAATGTGCATCCAAGCGGGAATTTTGGGTACATCCAAGATGTCCTTATTGTCTGGCAATTTTCGATATCGAACGGCGTATGGACTTCTCTAAGTCCAGCGTATATTTCAGCCGACAGCGATGCGTACGGAACTATGACCCCGGACGGTCTGAACATTTACATTCTCCATGACAATAACGAAACAATATCGCATTTGGCAATCGATCAAACAAATGGTCAATTAAGCATTGGCGGCGTGCAAACAGTGAGTCACCATATTGGGTATTTGACATCGATAAATTCCTATGTTTATGCGATGAGCCAGGAAGATAGCGGGTTGTACAACTTCTCGCGGAACGCGGAAACAGGTGTTTTGACGGCTTTAGGCACGCCCTTCACGGCGGACAGCATTGACCCTATCTCTTCAAATGTATCGGCAGACGGAACATCTATCTATGACGGTAGCAACACACCGGCATCGCAGGCCACAATTTCTCAATTCCATATTGTGAATGGGGTTCCGGCTGCCGGTTCTCCGGCAACGGTGTCTTTGGGAAGTTCCACCGGCGAAGTATCTAGCATTGCGCAAACTTCTGACGGTTTATTCGTCTATGCGACATTACGCAATTCATCGGGATTGGTATACCAATTCAGCAGGACGGGCGGCTTGCTCACCGTTCTAGGTACGCCAAGCATCAGTGCGGGGGAAAATCCCGGACAGATTGTGGTGATTTAATGAACATCGACATTGCGTCCGATAACCCGTTCAACGATCCTGAAGGATTTACCGACTTCCTAGGACAGCACGAACTTGCCCACCAGCAAATAGAGGCATTCATGCTCAAAGCTGGGCTAGCGCCGATTGGGTACGACATTTCTTCCAACCCGAGAGAAAATGAGAATTGGGCCGCCGACCATTACCAATTGCACGTTAACGAGTTCAATTTGCTCAATCTCGGCGCTGATAATCTCCCCGACCTATCGGTTGTAAATTTCGATGATGAAGCGCAATATAACGACTGGATGCAATTACACTCGGCAGTACACGATTATGTCAATGCGGCTTTGGGGATAACGTCATGACAGTTACCATGCAAATCGAGCAATTCATGGACTCCAAAGAGGAGATCATGCCGCTTTTGGAGTTGCATTACGACGAATTGACATTGCACAAACACATTGCCAAACTAGACGTGAATTGGGATTATTACCAACGTCTGCAAAACAAGGGTAAATTGTTCTACCTAGCTGTGCGCGACGAAGGGCGGCTTATTGGGTATTCTCTGTTTTCCGTAGGGTATTCCCCGCACTACAAGGAATTGAAGGCGGCCACCAATGACGTGCTTTTCCTGCATAAACTTTACCGGCGAGGTGGTGTCGGCATCAAGATGATAAAACGGTCGGAAACGGAATTGAAGGCGATCGGGGTACAGAAAATATTATGGCATGCCAAGCAAAACAATTCTTTGAGCGATCTTCTCTCCGCGCTTGGATATGGTGTAGAGGACATACTGATGAGTAAGGTGATGTGACATGGGATTTTCTCTAGATGCGATTGGTGAAGGAGTTGCAGACCTTTTCGGGGCCGATACTGCCGCTGCCGTTACTGGTGCTGGCGGAGCTGCGCTTGGGGCAGATGCTGCCGGCTTGGGAGCTGCTGGCCTAGGTGCTGCCGATGTCGCAGCCCCAGTTGTTGCAGATGCTGGCATCGGGGCTGGTCTTGCTGCGGATACCGGGTTAGCCGCTGGCGCCGCCGGAACCGGCTTTGGTGCCGCCGCCGCTGGGCCAGTCGAAGCTGTTGCCGCTCCTGCTCTCGATACCGGTATTGGGGCTGGGGTAATGGGGCCAGCATTTTCCGGTGCCGCAGATGTGACTGGCGCCGGAGCCGCTCAAGCTGCCGCCGATACTGGATTGACTGGCGTGGCTGGCGCCGCTCCTGGGGTAGCAGGCGCCTTCCCAGATACTTCCCTTGGTTCCCTTGGCGCAGGCGGCGGGGCCGATTTAAGCGGAATAGGCGCAACACCGGATGCCAGTTTGACCTCGTCAGATGCTGCGTTAGGTGGCACATCAGATGCTTCTTTAAGTTCAGCAAATCAAATGGCTGGCGGGATAGGAGCTAATCCCGATCAAGGGTTCCCCACGACAACCGGAAATTCTTCAATCAACAGCGCACTCTCGCAGCTCGGTGCGCTTGGGAAAGGCGCTTCTCAATATGCCCCCTTAGCCGGATTAGGAATGAGTGCCTATGCGCAGCACAAGGCTCAAAGCGCGGCGGACCAATTGAAAGGTATCGCGGCCCCATCATCTGCGGTATCGAATCAACTGCTCGGGCAGTATCAGACTGGCACGCTGAATGCAAACGACGCATATCAAATCGCACAGTATGAGCAGCAGCAGACCGCTTCTATCAAGCAGTATTATGCGAGCGCCGGATTAAGCAATTCTTCAATGGAGTCCGAGGCGCTGAGTCAGGTCGCCATGCAGGGAAACGCCATGCGTGCGCAAGCGGTTCAAAATCTGTTGTCCGGCGGACTGCAAGCGGCGGGCGTGGCGCAAGGTCCGCAGGTTGCCGCCGTCCAAGCATCGGTTGCCGCCGACCAGCAGCTTGGGCAAGCCAGCGCTGCCTTTATGCAAGCGCTGGCAAAGATGAACAGTTCGCAAGGTACGCCGTCAACGACATCGAATGCAGGGGCATAATATGGGTGCCAGTTCAATCGCATTGCTTAATCAAGGTTCCATGCCTCCGTCGATATCCGGCGGCACGCTGCCCCCCGCCATATCGCAAGATCCTCGCGTGCAAGCTGCGCAACAGCAAGCGAGTGCGGCTAATTCTCAGGTAGACGACATCCAAGCGCGCAAGCAAGAAGAGATGGCACCTATCAATGCCGATATCGCGCAAAAGGCCAAAGACCTTGGGCAAATGGCGGCGAAAGGACCGGATCAGCAAGCCTTGCCTGAAAACACGGCGAAACACATTGATTCGAAGCAATTATCGGATTCCTTCTCGGCGTTTATGACGCTGGGCGCTTTGGCCGGATTGCTATCCAAAACCCCGATGACGGCGGCATTGAACAACATGACCGGTGCGATTAAAGGTGTGCAGGAGGGCGATGAAGAGCAGTACAAGCGCCAATACGACCAGTTCACGCAAAATTACCAGAAGGCAATCGATGCGAACAAGGCCAAGCTTGACGAATACAACCGAATTTTTGCCAACAGCAAAATATCTCTTGACGAAAAGGTGCGCGAAGCTGGATTGGTCGCCAATAAGTACGGCGACGAATTGGTGCGCGCCGAGGCTCGTAACCAGAACGCCAAAGGTATTCAGCAAGCGATCGACGCGGCATCGAAGGCGCAAGAGCACGCATCTGACAAAAAGCAAGAGCTCGACCACTGGCATCAGGAGCATGTGGACAAGATGACGGAGCATGCCGACTCGATTGCTCGGCAGAACGCCGAGTTGGATGAGACAATTCGCTACCACAACGCCGAAATTGAGAAAATGAAAGCGACCGGCGTCGGACGCGACATGCCAGCGACCATGCGCAAGTCAGTAGAACTAGACATCAAAGAATTGAATCAGTCGTTGGATAAATTGACCGGCTTGAAAACCAAGACCGGCAGTCCGTTCCTGTCTGAAGAAAAACCGGGGGTGTTTGCGCAAATGGTGGGCAAGGGCGTGACACCAGCGGAAATGCAAACCTATGACGTGTACGCAAACCGTATTGCGACTGGCATTGCATCAATTCAAAGTATGGGACGTGGTCAGGTATCCGACTCAAAGGTGCGTGAAGCCAGAAAGTTGGTGCCGCAACTTGGCGACAAGCCGGAAACGGTGGCGGCTAAAATCGCCCAGATCAATGCGATAAAGAATATGGCGCAGGAGGAAATGGACAAAGGTGGTAATCCAAGTTCTCCGATACCGGGTGCCAGCGAGACCAAGAACATCGGCGGCGTGAATTACCACAAAGTCGGCGGCCAATGGATGCAAGAATGACCCCTGTTACCGATCCAGCTTTGCTAGCACAGCTCGAAGGCAGTAGCGCGCAACCAGCGCTTAAGCCGGTGACCGATCCAAAGATTCTGGCGCAATTGAATGCATCGGCACCGTCTGCGCCTGCTCCGCAGGAAGAACCGGGCATGTCGTTTGTCGGTACTGAGTTAGCGCTCTCCGAAGCCGCGTTGAACATGGGTACCGGGCTTGTCGCTAAACCGCTGTCTGATGTCGCTGGCGTGACCGCTGCGGCGATGGACGCGCTTACCGGAAACATAGAAGGCGACCCGACAGGCTTCAAAAATTACGTTCAGAACAAACTAACCTATGAGCCAAAGCATCCCGAGGGGAAAGCTGTGGCCGAATACAATCCGCTGGCTCTGGTTGGCAAGGGTATCGGCATCGTTTCCAAAGGTGCCGGTGACTTGGTACGCGGCGATGCATCGGATTCCTATAGCCTGCGCGGAGCAGCCGGGAACGCGTTGGAAGAAATAATCAATCAAGCCCCTGGGTTCTTGGGTATAAAGGGAATAAAGGCGCTCGGCGAAGCCACTAAAGCCGCTGCCGAGAAGACCGGCCAGCTTTCTCAAGTCAATAAGGTGCGCAAGATGGCTGCTGACGAAGGGTACAAGGTGCCGGACAGCCAAGCCAAGGACACTTTGATCAACCATGTCAAGGAACTCGTGGCTGGCGGCAAGCATGCGTCTGAAAATATGGCTTCCAAGGCGAATCAAGGCGTCACAGACGGACTTGCCAGAAAGATGCTTGGTTTCCGGTCGGATACTCCGATTACCAAGGAAAATCTCGCCCAATATCGTGCGCAGCAAGGCCAAGCATACAAGGACGTCGAGAATTGGGGCTCTCCGTACCATGCGACCTTTGAATATCAGCAAGCACTCGGAAAAATCCGGCGGGATGTTGCGCAACTCAACAAATTTAAGGGAACTAAGGCCAGTGCCAGGCCGATCAACGAAATGTTGAGCGACATTGACAAGCCACGGTTTTCACCTAAAGACGCTATGTTTAACATGCAGCGCTTGCGCAGCGACGCGAAAGCCAATTTACGGAAGTTGGACGACCCGATTGCGCAAAGGCTCGGCAAGGCACAAAATGCGGGCGCCAAGGCGATGGAGGAAATGGTGGACAAGAATCTACACTATGGTGGCGCGGACGACGTGGCGGCGGCATTCAAGGCAGCACGCGAGAAGATCGCACAGTCTTACACGATCGAAGATGCATTGAACCCTGCTACCGGCGAAGTTTCTTCCAAGAAACTGTACGATGCGGTCAAGTCGGGAGATATGGTGGGCAGCGAACTGCGCAAAGCAGCCGACTTTGCCGGGAACTTCCCGCACGCCGTTAAAACACCTTCTGAAATTGGCAGCATGCCGATGAATTGGCGGCAAATGTTGACAAAACCAGCATTTCCAAAAGGTGCTATCAGCTCTCCCAAACAAATCAAAGTAGCTAATCCGACAGCACAACGAGCTTTGCGTGCCACAGTTGGCAATCTTGCCCGCCCGACAAATAGTGACCAGCAATAAATAAAGGGATAAAATGGCTACCAAATCAGCAAAACCGGCAAAAGTCAATGCCGAACTGGAAAATTTGATTGCGGACGAACTTCGAAACGCGAAAAGGAAAAATACAGATGGCTCCTATGTCATGTCGTTGACCGATCGCATGAAGATTATCGACCGGGCGCTGAAGATGGAGGGCATCAAGGCGAAGGTAACCGACGACACATACGGTTCTGGTTTCAAAGACGACTAAACGAGGGAATTTTCATGGATTTGTCAGAATCTAAGCAAATGCAAGTGTTGGTGTTGTGGATATCGACCGGATTGAAGGTGTTAAGCGCTCGGCTGGTGTTGCTGGTGACATTGGCGATGGTGTTCGGCTTGTTTTGCTGGGCCATGTGGAACCCGAATTATTTCACCATTGGATGCGCGGCATTATTTGCAATTTTGGTATTTTTGCCTATTATCAAGTTGGACGTCAAACAGGGCACGGATAGGTCTGTAATCAACCCGGAAGGGGATGCAACATGAGTGACTCAAATATTTTCAAGGGACAGCAAAAGCCAACGCCGAAGCTTGGTACAGACGCACCGACGTCAGGGTGGTGGACGCGACCGCAATGGCAAGCTGGACAAGTTCCTGAAGGATTCAATCCGGTATACCGGGCTGGTGCTACCCAACCCCCCAACTACCCGGAATCGACGCCTAATTTCGCAATTCGCAAAAAGGCTGAATAGTCATGACAACAGAGTTCGCTGGGCCGCCACCGCTAACCTCAGACCAGGTAGCGGCACTCACAACCCTTCAGATATCTGCTCTGACGAGTGCCGATTTTGCTGGAATCAGCAGCGCACAGATACCCTATTTAGGCACCGCCGAAGTTGCGGCCATTCCAACTGCGGCTATTGGTGCCATACCGCCGGGGGTGCTGTCGTTCTTGACGACAAGCCAAGTCAATCAGGGGATTACTACTCAACAAATCAATGTTGGCCTGAATACTTTCCAGATTGAAGGATTGACCAGCATCCAAGCTGCGGCTCTGACGACCGCTCAAATTCAACTGGGCTTCACGACTGCTGAAATATCCGTCATCCCTTTATTGACAGAATTAGGTATTACGACCGCCGGTATTGCGGCGCTTACCACTACCCAAGTCAATCAAGGGCTGACAACTGCGCAAGTCGCCAACTTGACGACCGCTCAAGCGGCGGCATTAACGACCAACCAGCTTACGCAGGGATTTTCCAGTGCCCAGCTCCAAGCAATTACGACGGCTGATATCGCGGCATTAAATACGCAGCAAGTAGCTTCCCTGCTAACGGCGCAAGTCGGGGAATTGACTAATGCTCAGGTCGGCGCCATTACCGGCACGCAGCTTGCGGCGATGACGACCGCGCAGTTGAACATAGGTTTTAATACAACTCAAATACCGTCGATTGCCCCGACATCGCTTGCGAAACTTACTACCGCAGAGCTCAATTACCTTGTCAGCAATGCCATCACGGTATTGACCAGCCTTCAAGTCAATGCATTAACGACCGCACAAGTTTCGTCTTTGAGCACGCTCGAAGTGTCGTCCTTGACTTCTCTCCAAATTCCAGGCTTGACCCCGGCTCAAGTATCCCAAGGATTGAGCACTAAAGACATTTCGGTATTGACCAGCCTGCAAATTCCGGCGTTGGTAACGAATCAGGTCAACGCGCTGACGACAGCGCAAGTTCAGCAGGGTTTAAGCACATTGCAAGTCAGCGAACTGACGACAGTGCAAATTCCTTGGATCAATACTGCCGATATACCAGCCCTGACCACAAACCAAATCACGCAGGGCTTGAGCTCGGTTCAAATAGATGCATTGTCGCCATATCAAATACCGAATTTGACGACATTGCAAGTATCGACACTGCTGACGGCTCAAGTCCGCGCTTTGACGTCGCAACAACTGCTGGCGATGACGACCGCGCAGTTGGTTTCCCTAACTTCGACGCAAACGGCGGCGCTGACAACGAATCAAATAGATGCTTTTGACATTGCAAATCCGTATGTTTCGACCTCTCCTTTAAACGTTTCGAAAGGCGCGCCGGCGCTCGTCAATCCGACCACATACAGCGGTAATTCATTTCCCACTGCTATTTTTACGGGCACAGCCAATGCCTGGGTGTCAGGAATATTGCCTATCTTCGAAACAAATCCTCCGACTGCGGCGGCAGTAACGAGCGGGACAGTCAGTGCCGGTAATCGGGTTGCCGTTTGGTGGGACTGCGTTGGGGCTACATGCGTTTCGACGCAAAATGTCACCATTTCTATTCAATGCTATGCGGATCCATTGGGCCAATGCTTGCTGGGAACGGCCACATCGTCATCTGCCAGCACGACTCCGTCTTGCGGCGGGGCTAACAACCTCATACCGTTCATGTATTACCAAGTCACCATAACAAATACAACGGGGACAACGGCGATCATCACTAATCCGGCGATCGTTGTAGGAGCGTTCGCTTAATATTCAATCCACAATTTTTTTAGGAGCATCGACATGGCAACAAAAACTATCGACGAAGCGTACGAAGAGTTCATCAAGGAAAAAGATTGGGTAAACACCATTTATCTGGAAGAGGCTTTCAAGTCCGGAGTAAAGGCAGCGCCCGATATTATTGCGGTTGGTGGAGACGGCCCCGACCCGGAGCCTGATTCGGCGGGTGAAGAAGTTGCTTGAGAAGTACCAAGATCGAGGTAAGCTCGCGGCGATAGTCTCCATTATGGAGTGCCTGTCGCCGTTTTTGCTTTCTCATTGCCCACGCGATGTGCTGTATTTCGTCGCGTGCGGTGCGATCAATTTGATTACGATTTGCGCATTGACGGTGCAAAAAGAATCTTCCTTGTCGATCGACATCTTCAAACTCACTTGTTTTCAGTTTGCCGCCCAAGCAATCGGGTGCTTTCTGCTGATTTTGGGATTCAGGCATTATCTGTACGATAGCTTGATTCATTTGATTGTTCTTTTAACATATGCCAGACTCGCCATAATAAGAAAGGGAGATGGTGATGCTGAGGAAAATACTGGCGATATGTTGGTTCGTGTTTGCCTTGCTCCTCGTCAGGCGTGCGTGGCTAGGGTTCATCAATGGTAGACGCTATTCCGCTAAAAGACTTCATAAAGGAATTGGCCGAGCATCCGCTCACGGCGGCGACGGCGGCGACGTCGCTAACGGTGGGGGGCGCCGTCAATAGATTCTTGGACAATTTGCCGTATTTGCATGAACTTCTCAGCGACATATCAATGTTGGTCGGCATTGTCTCTGTCATCATGTTGATCCGAATTCAATATTTGAAGGGGAACCGGGAAAGCATGCAAAACGATGTTTTTCGGGAAATTGGGGAATCGATCAAGAAAAGGCGCAAGACCGATCGCAAGGAAGACGAATCGTGAAATTGACAATGCAATACGATGCGACCGGCTTGGCAAATACCGAGCGTGCGGAAGGATTGCGATTATCGGCATACAAGGACAGCGGCGGTGTGTGGACATGCGGTTACGGCCATACCCTCAATGTGAGCCCAAGCACAATATGCACGCCTGCTTTGGCTGAGGAATGGCTACAACAAGATATCCAGACCGCCGTCAATGCGGTCAATCAACTGGTCGAAGTAGATTTGACCCAACCCGAATTCGATGCGCTCGTGGATTTTGTATACAACATTGGCGCGACGCAATTTTCCAAATCGACCATGCTTGACTTATTGAACCAAGGAAATTATGAGCAAGCTGCGTTGCAATTTCACCGTTGGGATTTGTGCGACGGCACGATAGTGGCAGGTCTTTTGAATAGGAGAAATGCCGAAGAACAGGAGTTCGAATCGTGAATGATCTCCAAGCTATGCGCACTAGACTCAGCGATATGCACCTCAGCACCGGTCAGATTTACGCATCCACTCCAGAAGCGCAAGAGTTATCGGAGTTGATTCAACTTCTCGAACAGGAGGAATTAAATGGAAAAGTTAGCCGCGTTTTGGAGACTGTTGCACGTCGGTGAATGCGTTGACGATCCGGCCTCTTGGAAGAATCGGCAAGTTACCGCCAATCAGCTTGGTGCTGTCATCATGGCGATTATCGGTGTGTGCCATGTTTACGGAATTTCTGTGCCTGTTGATGACGCAAGCGCTTTGGCTATTGGCGGCGGCATACTTGCTGCTGTTAACGTCGTGCTCACTATCGTCACAACAAATAAAATCGGATTGCCAGCAAGACCGGTTTTGCCAAGCGCTAACACAGCCGCCAACGCCGGGATGCCGACCGGGATTTCAGTTTCTGACCAAGCCGACCAGGGAACCGATTCCCACAACGGTTTGGGCTGATTTACAGCAGTACATAGGTGCTATCGACGGCCTAGAATTAAGCGTCGAATGTGAAAATTGAAAGGGCTTACCATCATGTCTTTTAACCTATCCCAAGCAGTGAGTGATCTTGAAAATGTTGTTGGATTATTGCCGGTTGTAAGCACTTTGCTAGGTGGAGTATCAGCTATTGTGCCGAGCGGGACTACGATTGCCAGCAAGTTGAATGTTGTCGAGGCTGGCGTTAGCAAAGCCATCACCGTTGCCGGTGGCGTGGAGGCTGATATTGCCGCAATTTGGCCGCATCTAGAATCTATTTTTACCGAAGTGGAAACGGTGATTGCGTCATTCAGTGCTCCGGTCGCAACACCAATCCCTACTGCTTCATCGGCCTCATAACAGCAATATTGTGCATAGGCGGCGTCGGCAAAGATTTAGCGCACAGACGCCGCTTTGCTTCCATAAAATTCCTCGTAACGAACCAATGCTCGACGCATTGCGCGTCTGTCGGCTTCAGCGGTAGTATAGTCATTTCGGTGTCGAAGTTGCGCTGTGTCACCGCCAATTCATCAATCAATCGATCGCGCTGATTTTCGGCAGATTCCTTAGTTAAGAAAAGATACCCGATCAGGCATATCAACATCAGGATATATATTATTCTCATGGTCATGCAGACTTCTTTGATTGTGCGATTGCAGCGTCAATTGCGCGGCGACTATTTTCAGGCAATTCCTCTCCGACAGAATTTTGGAAACTGCAGCAATAGTCGATTAAAAAATCTAGTCTCTCGGTGTCATCGGCAAGGAAAATTTGCCTGATTGTTGTGTCGCACTCTTGCGCAATAGGTTGCTGCGCTCTTGCTTGCCAAATTTCCCAAGAAAATTGGACAGAATCATCCTTATAACGATTTTCGTCCCAACTTTCGCGCTCAAATTTCCACGGTGTTTTATACACAACACCAATCAATTTTTCATAGACTTTTTCGAACGCTTCGCGCTCTGTTTGCTCAGTCATGATTTAACTCCCTATAGTGTTTTCCGCAGGTTCGTCTATATCCGCCGAACCCAATCTTTACTGGGAAACCGCAAGTGGCTTCTTCTAAGCATTTTGGTTCATCGCAAAGCTGGGAAAATTCTCCGATTGATTTACACGATGGGCACCCAACTATGATGTCATTTTCTTCTGAGCTGAATGGATTTTGCGCGCGTAAAAATTTATCTTCTCTAAATGTTTCTCCGCAATGGCCGCAGCGCCAAGGTTTAAGTTTTTCCTCATTCATGTTGTTACTCTCCTTGTTTTAATACGCCTGAATCAGGGCAATCAAAAAATCCAAGCATTCCGCGCATTGGCGTGAAAGGTAATACGCGCTGGTCAGCCAATACAAATCCGTATGGCCCCATATACCAAGGCGACCTAGATTTTTCAACGCAATCGGTTATATTCGCAATACCGACAATGCCCCCGCGCTCCAATTGATTCATTGGCGGCAAGACTATTCCGAGAGGAGATAGATCTCGATCATGTAGTATGCATGTGGGGTCAAGTGCATCTTCAACATCCTCGTATTCCGATGTCGTCATGCCTTTGCTAGCGTGGATCAATACCGGGCCACGAAATTTAGTCGGCCATGTGCGATTTTCAATATCTTTGAAGCCATTGACAATAAGCCATGCCCACGGCTGTCGAATTGAAATTGCTTTCATCTCATTCCTTTCAATGCCTATAGAATTTTATTAGTTTCCAGCCGCTTGACCTTGGCGCGCAGACGATCGGCTTCACCTCTAGAGACTTGTACCTGTGTTCGATAGTAGTCTCGCTCGCGCTTGACGATGACAAGTTGGGCACGCAGTTTAAATGGATTGAATGTCATGTTTTACCAAGCCCTATGTTGTGGTTTCTGAAAACTCCAAGGGCCGTCCCCAGCGGCGACGAATACCCTTGCCTTAAAGTAGGGGAAAGCTTCCCCCTCGTGCTGCGTGACGCCTGTTTCTGCGCCTTTGGCGGTAATGCCTGATGCTGACGTCCACCACCCTTCCAAATGGACGCGCAACCCTTCGGTACGCTGATTGCGAACCCAGGAATGCCACGCCTGTTCCCACGCCATGTCACCAGCTTTGAGCGTGCGCCGCGACGTGTAGTATTTGTGAAATAGCTTCGCACACGCGCGTACATGTTCCGGAGCCCAATCTTGGCGAACGAGCAGCGCCCATTCCGACCACTCGAACGGCAAATTCCATTTGGTTGGGAGTTCTTCGCTCAAAATGGCATCTCCGCTGCTGGCACGACTATTCCAGAATAAAGCGGAATTTGATCCGGGAACTTAATCCGACCAACCCGATTGTGTGCCACCAGTGCGACGCCCAGTGCCGGCCAGACGTGAGACGACACGCCGTAGAGTGGCCCTGGGCTGCCTTTCGTGCCGATTTGCGGTGTTGCGCCGCCACCAGTCGCTGGGTAAAGGTCGATTATCGCTTGCCGGATATTGCCATCCTTGGCTTTGGTGGAACCGCAAAGGTGCATTTTCACATCTTTGCGGTACACAATCATCGCTTGGTCTGGTTCGCGCCACGATTGAATGAAGCGCCCAATCCATACGCACGTTTCGAATACTTCTTTGCCGACCGGCATACCGTATGACGCAATCATCTCTATCGCCAAATTATCAGCTTGCGAATCCCGAACCAGCGGCAGAATGTACTGGTTGTTCAGGATGCCATGATCAATTACGCGCATGTCGTTCGACACTACGCAGTAACCGGTTTGAACAGTTCCAGGATCGAGCGCGAGAATGTTCATATTAGATAGAAATGCCTTGCAATGTAGGTCGAGAGGGGTAGCGGGATCTTGGCTATCATGGCGCTGGCGGCTTTGCGATCAAACCCAGCCGAAGAATCGAAAGTTTTTCGCATGCATAACGTTGACCAATTTCCACAATGTTTTCCGGTTCTTTCCCACGCATGGGTATCTCCGCCATTTAATTTTTTTATTGATCCAATTGGCATCAACGCAGGAACATCGCCCCATAAATGAAAACTCCCATAATTGAAGCGCGATCGCCCAACCCACTTTTGCGCACCGCGAACGTTCTCGACAATCAGCGGAATGTGATGGCCAGCCGCTTCGATGGCCTCGGCTTGGATGCGGAAACAGGCGTCAAATAGTGCAGTCAGCCGCTTTTGTTCGTCAGGCGATGCTTCAATCAATCGTTGTTTTTCCTTGGCCTTTGACCACGGCATAGCCATGTAAGAAAATTCCTGGCACGGCGGCGACGCGACGATTAGGGCCGCATCTTTGAATTGCTTGCCGTGAAGTGTTAGAACATCTTGCAAGACCAGTTGCGCAGGGTATCGCGCATCACCATAAATGTGCTGTTCTATGTCGAATCCGACCACGTAATAGCCTTGTTCGATCAGGCCTTCAGTCCAACCGCCTAGGCCGCAGAAAAGATCAATTGCCAAAGGGCTCACTTGCGTCCCAGCCGGTCAAGGTTTTCGATGTAGCACTCGTTGGCGACCTCTTGGTCGATTGCGTCCGGTAATTCAGCAATCAATGGAAACTCAGCTTTGAGGATGTCGATATCGGTTGCTTTGTTGAATCGAGTCTTCAAAACCTCCAGCGTTACCTTCGAGCCAGTATATTTTGGCTCTGCGGCTTGCGAGGCGCTTGCTGGGGCTGCCGTTTCCCGATACTTGACGTCCTGTGGGTCGCCGTCCTGCGAAGGCGCCCACGAGCCTTCTACAGCATCTTTGACGCTCAGGTTCTGCTCGCCAATTTCCGCTGCGTCATTGAGCGCCATCGCCGCGACCAACTCCGCAGAACAAGGCATGTATTTCAATACTTGCAGCAAAGGAACCTTCCTTGCGTACATCTCTAAATTCTCGAAGGCGTAGTGTCGCTTGCCGACTTTGTTGTACCGGTTCAGGTGTTTGATGACCTTTACCATGCGCCAAAGCTCGATAACCGGCATTTCGGCACCCTTTACCCAGCCGATCGCATAGGCATGAGTAATATCTTCCGGGTCGTCCAATTCGGTTTCGTTGTGGATGACCAATTCCCGCTTGGAGCCGTCGCTGAAGGTATATTTTTGATCCTTGTAAATGACGCCTGTGTACACCGTGCCTGCGGCTGATCGGTTCATCAGGTCAACCAATCCCTTCCAGCCGGGCACGAATTGGCATTCGCGACCGTAAGGAATTAGATATGACCGGCCCAATGTGTCTGGCTCCAGCCCCAATTGAGACGCTTGGATCACGCACGCAAATACGGAACGCGGGTCGCACTCAGCCAATTTTGGATTCTTTCGAAAGGCTGTTAACGCGATCCGCGACATGCGGTCACCCGATAAGTGCCTCGGCAATGCCCTTTGAATTTCCGGCAAGAAGCTTTTCAGCATTTCCGGGAATCCGATGACCTTCTTTTCGGTGACGGCGGTTGCTTTCGACTTAAAATCTTCAATAGTTGCCATGTTACTTACCTCCATTTTCAGGGTTATGGTGTTGGTTTCTCGACTGCCCATACCTTGCACTCGTCGGATTCAGGGAATTGGCGCACGGCAAAGTATTTTCCATACCGCGTTGTGATATGCCGCGCTGCCGCGCTTACTCGGTAATATTCGGCAAGCGGGTATACCTTGCAAAACCCTTTATCCAAAGTGAGCAATTCTGGATAATTCATCCTTTTGTTGTTTGCGTTCTTCGGCGGCACCGGCGCCTGTTCTTCCCTGAGTTCCATTTCAATTCCTTTATTTCAATAAAAATCGGCGTGACCCCGGCACCATGCTGGTGTACCGTTCGTACAAAGAGGGGTTTTCTTCGCAGAACTTGGTTTTATCAAACTTGAGCGAATCCTTAGCTGCTTTCCACGTTGCCAGAATAGTTCCGTCGCGAGCACGTAACGTAGAACCGTCGGCAATTTGTGACTTGATCATGACTTCTAGACGATCCTTGTCGGTTTTTGCAGCCTTAAGATTGTCTTTGACCTGTTCCAGATATCGGCAAGCCTGTTCGATTTCCGAAGTCGCAATCACTTCCTTACCGTTGTCGCGTTTCCACATAGCCTTGACTTCTTCAGAAGTTTGCGGCGGCGGCGGCGTACGTTCTTCAACGTATTTCCAAAAACCGGCAAGTTTTTCGATCAACATATCAACCGCATCTTGTCGAATCGGCACTTGAAAGACCTCGAATTTCTGACCGCCAAAAAGCACGGCTAAATATACAATATCGGCACCGTAAACGAACCCTTCGTGCAGGCATTGAACCAGACAGTCCATCGGGACGTCTTCAGAACCCTCCTCTCCGAATTCCTTGCGACGCATATGGTGGAAATTCTTTGCTTCGACCAGCCTTTTTTCACCACGGACTTGAAAATCAAAATGCGATCCTATCCACGGGAATTTGTCTGACAGCATCGTGACGCCATCGAGGTTTACGAGAGCCTTGCCGGTGCGCACTTCCCACAACCTGCCAATAACAGGTTGTAGGAGCAATCCCATTGCTTGCGCCTCCGTTTGCGTTTCTTGGTCATCGCCGTCGTCATCTTGGTCATCGCCGTCGTCTGTGGCCGTTTGTTGCTGCCCAACCTTCTCCATCCATACTTGCACAGGAGAAGAATACTTGGATAAACCGAGACAGGCCGCCGCCTCGGTGCTAAAAATAGCATCCTTGCGAATCGCTAAGTCGTGGGCTGATAGTGCCATTATTTTTCCTCCTGAAATTTGTTGGTGCCGCCACGACCTCGGCTACGTGGTTCATGCTAGTCTTCTACGCGACGCCAGCCCTCAGGCGTATATTCCCGTTGCCGGCGAATCTCGAATGTCCCGATTGGTAGTTTGATCGTTTCGTGCGTATCGAAACTGCGCAAATGCTCGAGCAACGTTTCCGTGGCGTCAGTTGCTTCGATAACTTCCAGGTAGCTGACCATTGGATCGTCGCTAGAGTACAGAGTGACGTTTTGACGCTCCGCGATCACATGGTTGTGACCAGTTTCAGAGTGAGCGACGACATACTGACCGTTCATTGCCTGAACGCGCTTGACGCCGGATGGTAATGTAGTGATACGGCGAATGTACAGATCGCCTTGTGCTGCGCAATTTTCAAAAGTTTTCATGGGTATTCTCCTAAGTTAATTTAACTGACTACAAATTTTCTGAAATTATGTTCGAATATTATGTTCGAATTTCAGGCTTAAACGACTTCAAATCATCGATTCCATAGGTCCACGCGTTTGCAGCGAGAGCGGTCTGCATATTTTTCGGTACGGGCAAAACGATGTTTTCTCGCCCTGTGCCACAACGGACTTTCAAAAAACGCTCTTTACCTGAATCAGGTATATTAACCTCAAGCAATGTGCCAATCTCCGCATCGCTATCTTCGTCGATTACCGTAGCTTTAAGTTGATTTAGTATATTTGACCAGCCAACGATTTCACACGCAGCGCGGCGTTGTTCAATATTTTTCCAATTCAGCGCATCTGCCGCAGTCGGAGGATTCCCGGTGACCCATTCCCTCGGTATAACAACGCCGTGCCAGTGGTAAAGTGCCCACCCGTCACGCCATTTATGTGACGGACCATCCCCGCAATGAGGCCTATTTTGATTATCCACCTTCAAAACACACGGAAAATCACTAACGATGCAAAATTCCTCATGCATTACGCGGAATCCACCGTTTTTTGCGCAATTTTCCCAAGCCAAATATTTTTTATGCTGCGGTAGGTCCAGTTTCAAAATATCTCGTGCGGCGGACAAAAAGCACGCCCAGGAGGACCACATATTTCCCCCTTGATATGGGGTATGCCAGCGCTGAGCGCATTTCAGCATAAAAAGGGCATCGGTTTTGTTGCCACGCGAAATATATAGTGCTAGTTTGTATGCCCATAAAGGAGCATCGGCCGTGGCAGCGACCGTGGCAGCGTCCGTGGCAGCGAGCGTGGCAGCGCGCGTGGCATCGGCCGTGGCAGCGTACGTGGCAGCGTGCGTGGCAGCGCGCGCGGC
>Ga0210400_10000639_pt1 | contig 37609 bp, 22 predicted proteins | sample IncBWH26MmetaG_FD_155456 | JGI IMG/M metagenome (GOLD analysis project Ga0210400, IMG submission 155456) | Forest soil microbial communities from Barre Woods Harvard Forest LTER site, Petersham, Massachusetts, United States - Inc-BW-H-26-M | ecosystem: Environmental > Terrestrial > Soil >... | reverse complement strand
ACGTTGAGTTGCCGTGGGTATTGTCGTTGTCTAAGTTGTCGGCCCAGTTTCCTTCAAAAAGGACATGATGCGGTCCCGAATAGTGGCTCGCATTCAACCCCATGTCGACCCAATAGTCGCCGATGCCTGATTCTGCATCGTACATACTGTCATCGACATAGCTATAGGAGATGACTGAACCTGCACCTCCCGCTCTGGCGACCATTCCTTTGCCGCCGAAGTTGGTGATGCTGTTCGTGATCAGAATTTCGGTGGAGGCATTATCCAGTGCGATCGGATACTCGCTGCCATTGTTGACCGAGTTCCAGCAATGATGGACATAGACGGTGTTGAGCTCGCTGCGAACCGAATACCCAATGCTTATTCCGCCGCCATACCAGTTGCCGACCTCGGTGTTCTTGATCCAGCAGTAGGCACAGAGTTCCATTTCCATGCCGCCGTTGACACCACGGAGAACCGAAATGTTTTCCACGCCGGCATTTTGCAGCAGGGAAATAGGCGAACCTCCGCCCGAATTGTTCCCATAGAGGGCGCCGTAAATCTGGGCGTTGTGATTTCCGCTTTGCCGGAACGCGATGGACAGCGGATCGTCAAACGTCACTGTGCACGCAGTCCCCGGACACGGACCCGCGCCAACCGAAGCGATCTTGTGCAACTCAGCGGTCGGCCGGTCGCAATAGGAATGCCAGCAACCTACCGAGTTGGCTTGAGAAGGGAGCGCAGTGCCAAAATCCCATCCGCCGCGAAGCAGAGCTTTTGACCACATGACCCGCCCCGTCGCGGGGCTGCCGGAAGGATTCAGCCAGTCCGCAGCGGCCCATAGGCTGCCGTATCCTGTGAGCGCATTCAAGGGATCGGCGATCCAGCCGGCGCCTGACGCCTCATCGATCAGCACCCACTGTCCGACCGAGAGACCGCTCGTGCTCGTGAGCTGGATGGTTGCTTGACCCTGCGCGGCATCGGCAGCCAGTGAAATGGCTCCGCACCCCGTACCAACCCTGCCACCGATGTTGCCGCACTTGGCCCAACTGTAGTTGTAATCGGGCGCAACGGGCGCCATCAAGATCACGGCCGGGCCGCCGTTCGGGCAGGAAACTTTGTTCGCCGTCGTGGTACCGCACATGCCGCCCGTATACGCGAGAGCGCCATCAGACACGCTGATGGAAGTCTGGCAATACGGCGAAGTCGAGCCACTGCAATCGCCCGACCCACGCAATGTAATCCCTGTCGAAATATGGATCGGTAGATCGGCCAAGCGAACAGTGAACGCACCCGCACCGAGTTGAACGACGCTTCCGGCCGCACAATTGTTGATCGCGTTCTGGATATTGGTGAAATCGTCTTGGCCGCCGCCGAGCGGATTGACCGTCGCACAAACCGTCGTCCGGCTCGGAATGCCGCCCACGCTCGCAAGTCCCGCATTTTTCCAGTTCGCAAAGGCATCGTCATACGAAGGCAGAACCCCGGTGGTCGGATCGTTCGCCGGCGGAGCGGTCGGCGGCGGCGCGTTCGCCGTCCACTGAGCGTAGAGAGCAACGTTTGCGGAACCCATGGCCAACGTGCTTCCGGCCCCATATGCCGTGCCGCCGCCATTGGCGGTTGTGTTCCAATTGGAGAACGTGTAGCCGGTGCGGGCCAAGTTTCCGGTGTTGCCGAGGACGGTGACCGCCGCGCCAGCGGCGTAACTCTTGGTGTCTGTCGGCGCCGTACCGCCCGTGGCGCCGTTGGCATTGTAGGTAACGGTATAGGTGGCGGCCGCTGCCGCCGCCACGACTGTGATGCTGAAGGCAGGAAGCACGGCGGGTGTCGTGCCGTTCGTCACGGAAATTACGATGTTCGACGCGGTACCCACATCGGTGCTGCTCGGCGCTCCATTGAGCTGTCCTGACTTGCTATTGAAGGTGGCCCAGTGCGGGGTGCCTTGAATGCTGAAAGTGAGTGCACTACCGCTGGGGTTCGATACCGTCGGGGTGAAGCTGTACACACTGCCCACCGTTACGCTGGTGGCGGGTGTCCCGGAGATGGTGGGCGGTGCAGGCGGTGCAGGCGGCGTCGGGGCAGGCGGCGTCGGTGCAGGCGGCGTCGGTGTAGGTGGCGTCGGGGCCGGCGGCGTCGTAGACGTCGCAGGCGGCGTCGTTTCGGATTGTCCTGATACCGTGACCGCAGCCGAGGTACCGCCGCAGCCTGCCAGAGCGCCGCTCAGGAGGACGCTCACTGCAAACAGCTTGGCCACAGCGACGAGTGCTGCGTGCCGACGAATCAAATTGTTCTTATGGTCTCGATTCAACATAACGTTTCCTCACGGCGCGCAAATCCTAGGTTCAATGAACTCGCGGCCCGATTGCTCGAAATATGTCGAGCATGAAACGTTGCTCTCGCGTCTGATGCAACACGTCGCGACGCAGAGACAAACGCTGAATGACCTGTCGCCGAGCGCAGACGTAATTCGTCGACGTGAGTCGAGATGACTTCCGAAGTGAAAGCGGATTTTCAGCTGCACGATGCGTCCAGACCGCGCCATGGATCGCGTCGTGACCAACTGAGCATAAATCCAATACAATCAGGTTCATTGGCGAAGAACCTGAGATTTCCGGTCAAAATATGAGACCGCGTTGCTATGTTTACACGGGGATATCCAGTATCGTTTGCTGCCTGGCGCTTTTCACTTATTACTTTTACAAATTCCTGCCGTATTTCACTTGCGTGAACTGTCTTTGCGATGCGGCGGCATTGCTCGCGCGCCTTTGCAGAGTGCAGCCGAATTAAGGGACGACGCAGATGTGTGGAATAGCCGGAGCTGTTCAAGGTCTTTCGCTGGTCCGATCGGGCGACGTATCGGTCGGTGAAAGAGTCGCTGAGTGCGTCGGGCGGGTGAGCGACGCGCTCAGTCACCGCGGTCCGGACGGGTCGGGCATCTGGAGCACGGAACGTCGCGAGGTGGTCTTCGCGCATCGCCGGCTTGCCATCATCGATCTCACCGAGGGTGGGGCGCAGCCCATGGTCCATTCGGCCTCGGGGTGCGTAATCACCTACAACGGCGAGATCTATAATTTTCAGGAGTTGCGCCGCGAGCTGGAGTCCGGCGGCGAGAGCTTTTCATCCAGTTCGGATACTGAGGTTGTTCTCAAGGCCTACGCGCGTTGGGGTCTCGATGCCGTCCCGCGTTTGCGCGGCATCTTTGCGATGGCAATTTGGGATCCGCGTTCCCGGTGCGTCCATCTGGTCCGGGATCAAATGGGTATCAAGCCGCTTTATTGGACGATCGTGCGCGGCGGTGCATTGGGCGGGGAGACGCTGCTCTTCGCATCGGAATTGCGGTCGCTTTTGGCCAGCGGAGTCGTGCCGCGCCGCTTGGATCCAACCGGCGTCGCCTCATTTCTGGCGCAGGGATTCGTGGTCGGCCCCGGCACCATGGTCGACGGGGTGAAGCTGCTTCCCGGCGCCGGCATACTGACCATTGCACCGGGTGCCGGTTCGGGAGAATTGAATGTCACCTCGCTCAAACGCTATTGGGAGATGCCGGCGGGTGCGGCGGGGCGGACGAGCGAGGAGGAGCTTCATGATGTGCTCGCGAAGACCGTGCGGATGCAGCTCGTTTCGGATGCGCCACTCGGGATCTTTCTCTCCGGCGGAATCGACTCGAGCGCCGTAGCCGCGCTGGCGAGCGAGACGGCCCCCGATGCCGTGCATACCTTCACGATTGGATTCGAGGACGAAAGTCTCGATGAGTCGCGCTATGCGGCCGCCGTGGCAGCTGCAATCCGCAGCCGCCATACGACCGCGGTGCTGAGCGAAGGGGATTTTCTGGCGCAGCTGCCGGGCGCGATGACGGCGATAGATCAACCCACCTTCGATGCGATCAACACCTATTTCGTCAGCCGGGCCGCACGCAACGCGGGCATGACGGTTGCGCTTGCCGGAACCGGCGGCGATGAGCTTTTTGGCGGCTACCCGAGCTTCGTCGAGCTGCCGAAGATGATGAGCGGAACCGCTTGGTTCCCCGGCCGAGCATTGGATGGCGCCATCCGCGGCACCGCCCGGATGGCCGGCGGGATGTTCTGGGATGGGATGAAGAGATCTCCGCCGCAGACCCGGTGGGGCAAGCTGGCAGACGTTGCGCGGGCGGCGAGTGATCTCCTCGCGCTTTATCAGGTGTCTTACTCCATTTTCACCGCCGAGACTCAGGAACGACTGGCATCCGCCGCTGTAAAGAAAGCGCAGTCTCAAGAGGTGTTCGGTCTTCCTGTCGCAGTTGCCGACCTGTGGCGCGGCAGGGTACGTGACCAAGGGCTGTTGCACGCGATTTCGTTGCTGGAGCTATCGAGCTTTATCGGCGAACGCCTGCTCAGGGATACCGATGCTGCCAGCATGGCGGTCGCTCTCGAGGTTCGGGTGCCGTTGCTCGATCATGTGCTGTGCGAAACGGTCGCGGGTCTGGATCCCGCGCTTCGATTCAGCCCCATCCTCAAAAAGATGGCGCTGCGGCGTGCCGCGTTGGGTAAGCTCGATCCGTCGCTGTTCGATCGGCCAAAATCCGGTTTTGTACTGCCGATTGGCGGTTGGACCAAGAGGAGCTTGAGGGCTGAATTGGACCGGCTTTTCGCCGACACCGAGCTTATCGGGCGAGTCGGACTCGACGCGGCAACCGTGCAGACGCTCTGGGCTTCATACACCTCCGGGAAGCGGGGCCTGCACTGGTCTCGCGTATGGTCGATTTATGTCCTTCTATCCTGGTGCCGGAGCCATGACGTCCTGCTGGCCGCTTGAGCGCGCGGAGGCGCGATTCGATGGCAACTGAGCCGTTGAGGATCCTGCTCCTCTCGCCGATGGCGCCGAGTCCTCCCAGGTTCGGCGCGCAAGCGCGCACGCATGGCCTACTCACCAACCTTGCGCAGCATCACGAGATCACCGCCGTCATCGTGCACGACGATGCAAGTACGCCGCGAACCAGCGAGGCGGCCATGCGCAGCTATTGCAAGCAAGTCCATTTCATCCGCAATCCGCACGGGGTTTCCGGTTGGCGTCGCCGCTTGCTCCAGCTGCGCTCTTGGTTCTCGCGAAAAAGCTATCAGCGTTTGGTTTCGATGGTTCCGGAACTGCAGAATCGCCTGGATGAAGTATTGGCGGCACAGCACTTCGATGTCGTCTTGGTGAATTTTCCGCACCTGGCGCATTACCGCTTGCGGCAATCTCCGCGCGGCACACCGCCGCCGGTGGTCATCATCGATTCCCACGATGTGCACTACGACCTTGCGCGTCAGATTTCGACGAGTGCGGCGTCCTTTGGCCGGCGGCTGCATGCGCGGCTCAACTGGAACAAGCTTCGGAGCGAGGAGGTCGCGGCATACGAGAATGCCGAGGGCGTCTGCGTCTGCAGCCTTGCAGACCGGCAGCGTCTTTCGAAGGATGCTCCCGCGGCAAGGACGGCCATCATTCCAAATGCTGCCGATGTTGACCGCCTGCAGCCGCGCTCCTCCGATCCCGCTCCGGCCGCCGATACGGTGCTGTTTTTCGGGTTGCTGGCGAGCGTGCCGAATGTGGACGGACTGCTTTTTTTCATCCGGGATATCTGGCCACGGATACTGGAGTCCCGGCCCACCGCACAATTCATCGTCGTTGGAGCAAATCCGGCGCCCGAGTTGAAGGCACTCGATGTTCCTGGTGTCACTATTGTCGGGCCGGTTGATGACCTGCGTCCGTACCTGTCGAGAGCTGCCGTGGTGGTCGTTCCGTTGCGATTGGGAAGCGGTACACGGCTCAAGATTCTGGAGTCTTGGGCGATGGCCCGTCCGGTCGTGTCAACGTCGCTTGGGGCGGAAGGATTGGAGTCGGTCGCAGGGAAGCACTTGCTCATTGCCGATGATCCGGCGGAATTTTCCGCCGCCGTTGTTCGAATACTCAACGAACCGGGACTTGCCGCCAGTCTCGGTGCAGCGGGCCGTGCCTTGGTGTCGGAATCGTATTCATGGCAGGGGACTGCCAAGTCCCTCGCTGCCTTTTTTCAACAGGCACTGGGTTGTCGAGATGATTCGAAGATGCGCGCCGGCGTGGGCGACTGAATGAAGGTGCTCGTTACGGGAGCGGGCGGGTTCCTTGGTCAAAGATTGGTCGCTGCCTTGCTGCGTGATGGCCACACGGTCCGCGCTTTGGTTCGGCAAAACGGCTTCGACTCCATGGTCCGCTCCGGCGCATTGGAAACATTTCGAGCGGATCTAACTGCGGCGGAGGATCTCTCGCCGGCATTCGAAGGCGTGGACGTGCTCGTGCATCTCGCCGCTGCTGTGAGCGGGGACGAGCGGCTCATGTACGCCGTCTCCGTTGAGGGAACCGAGCGCTTACTGGCTTCGATGGCGCGATCCGACTGCCGCAGGATCGTGCTGGCGAGCACATTCGCGGTATACGACTGGAGCGGCATTAAATCCGTCCTGGATGAGGACTCGCCGCTGGAGACGGATTCAGGCATCAATTTGCGCGGCGCGTATGCGAAGGCAAAGTATCACCAGGAGCGCGTGACGCGGCGCGTGGCGGCTGAATTCGGCTGGGACCTTGTCGTGCTGCGCCCCGGTTATGTCTGGGGACGGGGTCGACCGGACATTGCAACATGCTCTGTGGCGATTGGGCGTCTTCACTTTGTCATCGGCCCAGCGACACGTCTGCCTCTGACGCATGTTGAGAACTGTGCTGATCTATTCGCCAAGGCTGCGACCGATCCTCGAGCGACAGGCAAGACGTTCAATGTCGTGGACGGTCCGGGCGAGAAGATTTGGACCTACGTCGGAGATCACTTGAGCCTGTCGGGGCAGGGCGGAGTCCGCGTGCCCGTCTCCTACACACTGACATCGGCGGCGATCAAGGTTTTGTATGCCGCGGGTTTGAACCGGCGCGAAAGGCTTCCTAACCTGTTGGTACCCCGGCGTTTCGAGGCAAGGCTGAAGCCGCTTATCTTTTCCAACCGCAGAGTCCATGAGCAGTTGGGGTGGCAGCCGCTTCTTTCTTATGCAGATTGCATGAGACTCACCTATTCGAAGAAACGTGCGGCGCAGTGACCGCATACGGCGGCTTTTCGTGGCGAGACTCAATCGCCCCAGGTATAATAAAATCAATCAATTACGGCGTATTTTGAAACACAGTTTCTCCACATGCGGAGCACGGCAACTTGTCTGACATCGCTTGCCGATTTCTGCTTTGAACCATGTCGTGGAGGCCTCCGGGCGACCTGTGTAAACATATGCCTTTGAGCTCGCGGCGAGATCGCCAGGGGAGTGCTTTGTGGCCAATATCTTCGAGGCCGAAGACGGGGAATTCTACGTTCTGCTGAATGCTGAGCGTCAATACAGCTTGTGGCCGACGTTTCGGGAGGTGCCGAAGGGGTGGACTGTGACCAGGCCGCGAGCATCACGCCAAGAGTGCCTCGACTGGATCAACAGTCAATGGACAGGCTCGGGTCCGGAATCGCGGGGCGCACATCTTTCGGCATAGCGCAGAGCCGTGCTCTTTGTCTCTAACCGCGGCGCAGACGGATGTGTGGCGTGCACAGAAGCTCGCGCCTGCGGATCCTTTCTTCAATATCGGAGGATATCTCGATATCTTATCGGGCGTGGACCAGCAGGCCCTGATGGCGGCTGTTGGCCGCGCGTTGGAGGACTGCGATTCGCTCCGCTTTAGAGTGATCGACACCCCCAACGGTCCGGCACAGGTGCGCGCTGCGGTGGGACAGGTCGAAATCCCGCAGCTCGATTTGCGAGCATCTGCCGATCCTCACGCCGCCGCGCTGGCGTCGATGCAAGCAGATCTTGAACGGCCCTTCGATCTTCTAGATGGCGGACCGCTGTACCGGTTTGCAGTCATCGCACTCGGCGAGCGACACACTATATGTTACGGCATTTTCCACCACCTGATCTCGGACCTTTTGGGTGGCACGCTGTTCATGCGGCGCGTTGTCGATGTGTATAGCGCGATGCTCGCGGGTAGTGTGCCGCTGCTGCCCGCGTTGAGTCTCTGGTCCGATGTAGTAGCGGACACGGAGCAGTACCGAAGTTCGGCGCGCTGCGAGCGCGACCGAGCATACTGGCTGGAGCAGCTCTCGGGATTGCCGCCACCCGTGACTTTGTCCGGTCGTTCTCCGGCGTGGCCCAAGGATACGCTCGCCAGCCATGGGACCCTGGCGGGCGCGACCATCGCGAAACTGGAGGCGCTGGGCGCAACTTGCAGGAGCGGACTCGTGGGCGTCCTCTACGCCGCCGCCGCACTGTATCTGGCGCGCATTGCCGGCGAGCGCGACATCGTGCTTGGCATACCTATCGCCAACCGTGTCGGCAATCTGTTACGACGCTCAACGGGATTCGTCTCGAATGTTGTGCCGCTGCGGTTGCGGGTGAGCCTCGATCAGCAGGTCAGCGAATTGGTTCGCGAAACGGGTGTGCGCTTGCGCGACGCCTTGCGGCATGGGCGCTACCCCTGGGGCGCGCTGCATACGGATCTCGGGTTTGCGCCGCATGCCCCCAACTTCTTCGGCTTGATGTTCAACTTCATGCCGAACGAGACCCAGATTGAGTTCGCCCGGCAGCCGGCGCGGCTGCACGTATTCACCGATTCGCGCCGCGTGCAGGACTGCAACATCACATTTCATGCGCGCGACGACGGTTCGGACGTTTTGGTGCGCTTTGATGCCAATGCAGCCTGCTACGACCGCGACGCGTTGGATCAGCACCGGCGTGCTTTTCTAAATCTGCTCGGGGCCCTTGCCGAGCGGCCGGCCGCTGCGTGTCATTCCATCGAGCTGCTTGTCCCATCGGAGCAGAGCGAGCTCATGGGCTGGGGTAGGGGTGGGGCGTGCGGGGGCGGGAAGACGGGTGTGGAACTGATTGAGGAGCAGGTGAGGCGCACGCCCGCGGCGATAGCGGTGGAAGGTTCGTCGGAGTCGATTAGTTACGAGGAACTGAACGGGCGAGCGAACCAGCTGGCGCACCGGTTGAAGAAGCTGGGTGTGGGACGCGGGCGCGTGGTGGGATTGTGGGCGGACCGTTCGGTGCAGATGTTGGTCGGTCTTTTGGGTATTTGGAAGGCGGGGGCGGCTTATTTACCGCTGGATCCGGCGTATCCAGCGGAGCGGTTGCGAGTGATGCTGTCGGATGCGAAGCCGCGGCTGCTGTTGATGAGTGCGGCGGCGAGCGAAGTGCTGGGGGAACTCGGTGGCGGGATAGCGCAACTGGAACCGAGCGAGGTGTCGAGGGAGTCGCGGAGCGACCCTGAGCGGGTGGGGCAGCTCAGCGATGCGGCATATGTGATGTATACGTCGGGTTCGACCGGCACGCCCAAGGCGGTGGTGGTCATGCATGCGGGCTTGAGCGCGTTGGCCGCATCGCATGGGCGGCATTTGCAGGTGAGGGCGGATTCTCGGGTACTGCAGTTTGCCGCGTTGACTTTTGATGTGTCGGTGGCCGAGGTGCTCACGGCGCTCTCACAGGGGGCGCGGCTGGTGTTGGCGAGGGCAGGGACGCTCAGTGGTGAGGGGTTGCGGGAACTGCTGCGCGAGCGGCAGGTGACGCACGCACTGCTGACTCCGGCGGTGTTGGCGACGGTGAAGCGGACGGCGGATCTGTCGTTACAGACCTTGGTGATTGGCGGGGAGGCGTGTCCTGCGGGGCTGATCGAACAATGGAGTCCGGGGCTGCGGCTGATCAATGCCTATGGACCGACCGAGAGCACGGTGTGTGCGACGATGAGTGAGCCGCTGGCGGCCGGGGAACCCGCTTCGATCGGCAAGCCGATCGAGGGGACGCGGGTTTATGTGCTGGATGCGGCGCTGGCGCTGGTGCCGAGCGGGGTGGCCGGGGAGCTGTACATTGCCGGAGTGGGACTGGCGTGGGGTTATCTGAACCAGCCGGCGTTGACGGCGGAGCGGTTTGTCGCCGATCCGTACGGGGAGTCCGGCAGCCGGATGTATCGGAGCGGGGATTGGGTGCGCTGGCGCGATGACGGGACGCTGGAGTATCTGGGCCGCATCGATCAGCAAGTAAAGATCCGAGGCCATCGGATCGAGCTGGAGGAGATTGAAGCGCAGCTGTGTGCTCAAGAGTCGATTGCGCAGGCGGCGGTGACGGCTCATGAGGACTCGTCGGGCAAGTATTTGGCGGGATATGTGGTGGCGCGCGCCGGCCGTGAGGTGGACTCGCCGGCGCTGCGGCGCGCGCTGGCGCGCAGGCTGCCGCAGCACATGGTGCCCTCGCGCATCGTGACACTGCCATCGCTGCCGTTGACTCCCAGCGGCAAACTGGATCGGCGCGCGCTGCCCGCGCCCGCCCAATCCCTCGAATCACCCAACGACGCGCCGATGAGCCGCACCGAACGCGAACTTGCTGCAATCTGGCGCGAAGTGCTCCGCACTCGCGAAGTCAGTCGCAGCGACGACTTCTTTGCGTCCGGCGGCCATTCGCTCTCGGCATTGCAAGTGGTTTCGCGCGTGCGCGACGTTTTCAAGATCGAACTGCCGCTCAAGACGTTGTTTGACGCGCCGACCCTGGACGCGCTGGCTCAGGCCATCGAGCAGGTGCTTGCCGGCGGTGAAGCGCGAAGATTTACACCGATTACGCCCCAAAGCTGGGATGGACCGGCGCCCCTGTCGCATTCACAGGAGCGCATGTGGCTGATTCAGTCGCTGAATCCGAGCAGCACCGCCTACAACATGGGTGCCGCGCTGTGGCTGAATGGAAGCTTGGACGTCGCAGCCCTCGCGGAGAGTTTCGACGAACTGGCGCGACGGCACGAGATACTGCGTACGCGCGTGCAACTGGTCGCGGAACGTCCGCACCAGGTCATCGACCCTCTCGAGGTCGGCCTCTTGCGCTGCGAGGATCTCAGGGGCGATTCCCAGCCGACGTCGGCCGCACTGGAAAAGGTGAACCACGATCTTCGCGCCGTTTTCGACCTGAACCGTGGACCGCTGATTCGAGCGCGGCTGCTGCGGACGGACGACGAGAAATATCTCTTGAGTGTCGTGCTCCACCACATTGCCGGCGACCAGTGGTCGGTGGGCATTCTGGGTCGCGAACTGGCCGCCCTTTACAACTCCCGGCGCAACGGGTTGCCGGCGGGGCTCGAGCCGTTGCCGGTCAGTTACCGCGACTATGCCAATTGGCAGCGCAATGGCGCCGGTGCCGCCGATATTGAACGGCAACTGAAGTTCTGGACCCGGCAGCTGGCAGCTTTGCCGGCGGTGGATTTGCCCATCGATTTTGCGCGCCCAAAGGTTTGGACGATGAATGGGGCGATCTATCAGCGGGAAATCCCGCCGCGGCTGTTCGCCGCCGTGGCGGACCTGGCGCGCCGCAACGGCAGTACCCTGTTTATGACCCTATTCGCGGGTTTCGCCGCACTCTTGCAGCGTTTGAGCGGACAAACGGACCTGCCGATCGGCGTCCCAGTCGCCAACAGGACCTCGCGCGCCGTCGAGCGGTTGGTGGGAACCTTCGTCAACACCGTGATCGTGCGCGCCGATGTCAGCGGAGACCCGGGATTCAACGAGCTCTTGAGGCGGGTTCGCGATACTGCGCTGACCGCATTCGCGCATCAGGACGTTTCCTTCGCCCGGCTCGTGCAGGAACTTGGGCAGAGAGGCGACCGCAGCCGCGCACCGCTGGCGCAGGTACTCTTCAATGTTACCAACGCCCCCATGCACGGTATCGAACTCAGTGGCTTGACATGGGAGGATGCCGGCCTCGATCGAGGCGGGGCGCAATTCGAGCTGAGCTTCACGGTCGATACGGAACTCAGCCGACGTTTGACCATCGAGTACAACACGGATCTGTTCGAACGCGGCACCGTCGAACATCTGGCGGGCCGGTATTTCGCCCTGCTCGAAGCGGCCGCGGCGGCTCCCGATACACAGATCAGCAGGCTGCCCATCGTCCCCGCGGAGGAACGGGCGATTCTCGAGGCCTGGAATGCCGGCAGTAGCAAGCCGCTCGGACCGGAGACCTTCCCGACGTTGTTTGAGGTGCAAGCGGCCCGTACGCCGGACGCGGTGGCGGTTTCGTTTCGCGGCGTCCGCTTGAGCTACGGTGAACTTAACCAACGCGCCAACGGACTTGCCCAAGTGCTGAGCCAGGCAGGCATCGGACGCGGCCATACCGTCGGGGTCTGTGTCCCAAGGTCCGAATCGCTGCTGATTGGCCTGCTTGGCGTGCAGAAATCCGCGGCAGCCTACGTCCCGCTCGACCCTCACTTTCCTGCGGAGCGCTTGGGATACATGCTCGCCGACTGCGGTGCCAAAGCCCTCCTGAGCTGCGGACCGTTGCCCGCGGGACTGCAGGTACCAGCGGATGTTCTGGTCATCGACGTCGCGGGCGATTCCGCCTCGGTGCGCGACAACCCAAGCAGTGCACGGCTGCAGGAAGATACCGCATACATTTTGTACACCTCGGGTTCCACGGGGAATCCCAAGGGCGTCGCGGTGTCGCACGGCGCGCTCGCGAATTTCCTGCTGTCCATGGCAGAGTCGCCGGGACTGGCGGCATCCGACGTGCTGGCCGCCGTGACGACAGTCTCCTTCGATATCGCCGGCCTTGAGCTGTACTTGCCGCTGCTCGTCGGCGCGACGGTCGAGTTGGTCCCTAGCGAGTTGGCCGCCGATGGCGCCGCCCTTGCCGGTCTATTGGATTCGAGTGGCGCGACGGTATTCCAGGCGACTCCTGCCACGTGGCGGCTGCTCATCGATTCGGGTTGGCGCGGCAATCGGCTCTTGCGCGCGCTATGCGGCGGCGAGGCGTTGCCGCGCAAGCTGGCAAACGAAATCCTGGCGCGCGTCTCGCGGTTATGGAACATGTATGGTCCGACAGAGACCACCATCTGGTCGACGCTGGAGGAGGTAACAACAGGTGATGCGGCCATCAGTATCGGGCGTCCGATTGCCAATACCCAGGTCCGCATTCTCGATGGGTCGGGCGCCATGGCGCCTATCGGCACCGTCGGTGAAATCTGCATTGGCGGGCGCGGTGTCGCCAGCGGCTATCACGGCCGTGCGGCGCTGACTGCCGAGCGATTTGTCGCCGACGAGTTTTCGACGGTGGCCGGAGCGCGCCTGTATCGGACCGGCGACCTCGGGCGCTGGGGTTTTGACGGCAAGTTGTATTATCTCGGCAGGTCCGATCATCAGGTCAAGATCCGCGGCTTCCGTATTGAGCTCGGAGAAGTGGAGAGAGCGATCGCGTCCCATCGCGCCGTCTGGCACGCCGTCGCGATGGCGCGCCAAGCCGGCGCCGACGACTTGCGGCTGGTGGCCTATGTGGTGTTCAACGATGGCGAAGACGCCACCAACGGCGACATAAAGCGCTTTCTGCGCAACCAACTCCCCGACTACATGATCCCGTCAATCATCGTATCGCTGCTTAGTATACCTTTGACGCCCAATGGCAAAGTCGATCGCGCGGCGTTGCCGAACCCATTCGCGGACGCGCGCCAAGAATCTCCGCTCGAGGAGCGCGCCGCGAGCCAACTGGAGGAACTGCTGGCCGAGATCTGGAAGAGCGTGTTGCAGGTACCGAGCGTACAGGCATCCGACAACTTCTTCGAATTGGGGGGCTATTCGCTGTTGTCGCTGAAGGTTGCAAGGCTGCTTGAAAAGCGCAGCGGCAAGCGGCTTGATCCCAGAATTCTGTTCTTTCATAACTTGCGCGAAGTGACGCAAATTCTGGAGCGAGACACGGCGAGATCGCGGGAAGAGGTGTCGTGAATCCACTGTATCTCGGCACCGCGGCCCGACGGCTCTTCGGCATACACGAACCGGCCGCCGCGGCGCGCGCGGGCAGGGTTCGGGCCGCGCTGTTTTGCTACCCCCTGGGTCAGGAGTACATCTATGCGCATCGCTCGATGCGCCATCTTGCCTCAAAGCTCGCTTCCAGCGGCTTCCAGACACTGCGTTTCGACTATTTCGGCACCGGTGATTCGGGCGGCGAGGAATCCGATAGCGATGAATACGGCCTGCAGTGCGACGTGCGCACCGCAATCGAGACCTTGAAGGAAATCGCACAGGCACCCAAGGTCACGTTGATTGGACTGCGCGCCGGCGCCAACATTGCCGCTAAAGCGGCTAGCCCCGCGGAAGTCGAGCGCCTGATATTGTGGGATCCGATTTTGGCCACGCAGCAGCTTCCCGCGGGAGCGCCGGTGCTGGAAATCGGGACGGCGCTCGACGCCTTTGCCGACCGATTGCTGATTGTCGTGAGTGAAAATCGAGAGACTTACGACGAATTTCATAAGGCGTGTGCCGCGCATAGCGCACAGTTCAACGCAATCGAATTCATACCTTCCCCATGCCCGTGGCAGGAGTCGGCGACCGTCACCGGGGCCTTGCCTGTACCGGCCATTTTACGCATGCAACAATGGCTGCAATAGCCATCGAGTATAGGGAGCACGCGACGGTGCTGGGAAAGAACGGTCGCCTCGTTGGCATCGTTGCGCGGCCTAGCGATGGCGCGTGTGATTTGCCGGCGATCGTGATCCTCAATACCGGGATAGTTCACAGAGTGGGTCACCATCGCATGTATGTGGGAATGTCTCGGCAGCTGGCGAGCGCCGGCCATACGGTGGTGCGTTTCGATTTTTCCGGTATCGGCGACAGTGTGGCGCGCCATGATGACCTCTCTCCCATCAGGGCTTGCCTGAGCGAAATCAAAGAAGTGCTGGACGGCATTGCGGATAATTACGGGGTCCGGCGTTTCGTACTGGTGGGTCTGTGCTCGGGAGCGGACCACGCGGTGCTGTACGGGCGCGGCGACCCGCGGGTCGAGGGTCTGGTGCTCATGGATCCGACGCTGCCACCGACGGCGCGCTATTACTTCCACTACGTGATGCAGCGCTTTGCAAACCTGCGTAGCTGGTTCAGTGTTGCCACCGGGCGCAGCGGCTTGCTGCATTTGGTCGCCAGCCATTTGCTGAGTCAGGTCGAGCCCAAAGCCACCGGCATCGAACGGCTCGCGCTGCAAGACCTGCAATTCAGTCCGTATCTCGCTCAGTGCTATCGCGCGGTGGCGGAGCGTGGGGTGCGCATGCTTGCGGTGTTCACGTCGGTGTCGGTACGCCACACCTACCATAAGCAAATCCTGGATTCGTTTCCCGAAGCTTCTGCGGGGGGTGCGCTGCGGTTGGAATACTTCCCTGAGAGCGATCACGTGTTCTCCACGCCGTCCGCGCGCAAGCGCCTATCCCGACTCATCGAGAGTTGGCTGTTGATAGGTTAAAGCCGGTGCCCACTTCGAGCACTCGCAAAGTTCTTCACAACGCCGGTCTGCTGGTCATCGCCCAGGCGATCGCCACGCCTATTGCGATCGTGGTGAACGCGCTCGCGGCCCGCAAGCTCGGCGCCGCGGACTTTGGCAGCCTCTATCAGGCGCTCACCTTCAGTGCGTTCGCATTTCTATTCGTTGAGTGGGGACAACCGAATGTGCTGATGGCCCGGGTTGCGACCCGGCACGATTCGGCGGGACGACTGCTGGGTAGCGCGCTCGTATTTCGACTGGGGATGTCCGCGCTCGCCATCCTGGTCGTGTCCGCCGTGTGTCTCCTCGCGCGCTATGACTCTCGCTTCATCACGCTGATGGCGCTGGTGATGGTGGGATCCACGTGCGCGACACTGTCGAGTGCATGCCAGGACGTGCTGCGCGGCTATGAGCGCGCGGATTTCGCCGCAGCCTGCTTTGTCGGTTGGCAGATTCTAAGCGCGGCGGTGGTTGTTCCCACACTGCTGCTCGGCGGCGGAATTTACGGCTTCCTCCTGGCGCAGGTGGCGTGCGCCGCAGTCGGTTGCCTGTTCGTGATAGCCATGTTGCCGCGACTTGGGGTGCCGCCGCTGGCGGCGGCGACGAGCACCATCAAGGATCTGTTTCGCAGCGGCCGACCATTCCTGCTATTTGGACTGGTTCTCTTGCTACAACCCCTGGTTGACGCCGCGATGCTGTCGAGACTTGCGCCCGCCGAGGAATTGGGTTGGTACGCGGCGGCTCGCAAGTTGGTCGGCGTAGCCGTCTATCCGGCCTCTGCGCTGGTGCTTGCCCTATATCCGACGCTGTGCCGCGTGCGCACCGAATCGATGACAGTCTATCGGGACACCCTGGCCGAAGCGTTGTACGCGGTTACCGTGCTCGTGGTTCCCCTGGCGCTGGGATGTGCGCTGTTTCCCGGGTTGGGCGTCGCGATTTTTGGTCAGCAGGCATATGGTCCCGCGCAAGACGACCTGCGAGTTCTGGCGGCCTACGTCGCTTTGGTGTACTTCAGTATGCCGATCGGCTCCTGTCTGGTTTCCTCGGGTCGTCAGAACGGCTGGACGGCGGTTCAGTTTGTGTGCGTTTTGGTCAGTCTGGCGCTCGATCCGCCGCTGATTCGGTGGTTTCATGCGCGTGCCGGCAATGGTGGGCTGGGCGTGTGTGTCGCGGCCGTCGTGAGCGAAATACTCATGGTGGCGGGCGGCTTGGCACTTCTGCCAACCGGTGTGCTGGCCAAGCCACCGAGGCTCAAACTCGCGGCCGTGGCGCTCTCGGGAGCCGCAATGACCGCGGTCGCGTTGTCTGGAACCGGGCTGGTTGAGTGGCTCCGAGCGGTGGCAGCAGTCATCGCGTACGCGGTGTGCCTGCAGTTGCTGGGGGGCTTCAATTTTCTGCAGGCGCGCTCGTTCCTGCGCGCGTTGCGCGGCTAGCGCCTGAGTTTCCCTAGACGCCTGGTGCTGACTTGGGTACGCTTTAGAAAAACCAAACCAATGCAGGGAGCATCCATGGCCAGTCACGTGACAAGATCGAATTTGTTCGAGACTGTCTACACGGCAACGGCGGAAGCAATCCGGGCGAAGGATTTTGCCCGCTCTGATCCGTGGATAATGCTGATGCCGCGACTCGCAACGCTGTGCGCCGCACACTTCGAACTCACGCATGCCTCGGCGCTCGACGATCTCCGCAAGGCGTCTGCCGACAAGGCCCCCAAGAGCGGGAGCTACGGCAAGTTCCTGCTGTCCGCCAACGGCAGTGCGGCCCCCGGAGGTACCGCACCGAATGCCACCCAAATCGCCCGCGTCGCCGCCCTCGAACTGCTGAAACACACCTATTGCCACTACACCAAAGGTCAGGAAGTCGTCTGGATTGTGGCAATCCCGAACAATTACCACTCTTGGCCGCATGTCGAACTGGCCGGTGCCACGGTGGCGACCATGCTGGGTAAGCTCGACGCGGGAAGCCCGGAACGCTTCAGCGCGGCCAATCGCAAGGATATCGCAACCGCCGCACAGACTGGCCTGGCCTGGACCTTGAAGGCGCTCATAGCGCTTGACGACCTGAAGGCAGGCTCGCGCGCCTTGACTCTGCTGAAAAGATGGTTCGGCAACGACTCGACCACCGCTGGCGAATTGACGACGTTTGCTGAGAAGCTGCGCGCCGGTCTACGCAAGATTGCGAACAAGCTTAACGGCGGCACCGCCGTCGTCACCGATTTCGTGCCGATCCGCGCCTCATCCGACGTCAATGACGCGAAGGCGCTCGCCGCCAACGCATTTGTCATCGCCGCTGAGAAGCAGGATGTCATTTATATCGAGCAGGGCTTCTTTTCCAAGAACGCAGGCAATGTCTTTCAGAACGATGCCCGCCATTGGGCACGTATCATGGTTCACGAAATGACCCACCGCGAGGCGGCAACGGTCGACAAGCGCTATGGCTGGGCGGGGATCGCGCCCTCGACCGGCAAGATCGCGCCTGCCGACGCCATGGTCAACGCGGACAATTGGGCGATTTTCGTCGCGGATGCCGCAGGCGCGATGACCCCCACAGATATCGCGCGCGCCAGCCAAGGCGTATGAACAAGTTCAAGTCCCCGGGGCGATTGACCGCGTTGCTCCTGGTGGCGGCCTGTACGGGGCCGCCAGGTCAAGCCACGCCCCCTCCACCCGCGACAAAGGACGCTAAGATGTCTGAACCACCACTGCTCATGGAATCCTTCGACCGCTCACCTCCCCCCAAAGTGGATCCGGTGGTGCGCGACGGTATGCGGTATGTCCAGCATATCGGCACCCATGATGATAGCGTCGGCCAAAGCGGGGGACTGCTCGACGTCATCGACGATGCGACCGGCAAACTGGTCGCGACGATCAAGGTGTATGACAACCGGCGCCGTCCAGACGTCGAAGGAGACGTCCAGGATATTTTCTTCGCATCGATGGCGTTCGATGCGACTGGCAAGCTGTTGATCACCGATGAGGTCGGCCGACGTTTTGTCGTCGATGTGACCACGCGCAAGGCGGCTCCGCAGCCCTGACGTCAGCCGCCGCAAACACGTCGTTCGCGACAATCCTATTTCTGGTTCGGGAGCTTTTTCTTGGGAGAGGGCTTGTGCGCAAGGTCAAGCGAGCGTCGTGGCTCGTCCACCAGGGCAAGTCCCGTGCTATCGGGTGGATCAAGGCTATCGGTCGCACGCGTCCTCGTCCACACGGCGTTGCCCCGCGAGTCGTGCTCCACTCTCCCGCCAGGCCCGTTCGGTTGCCGTGGGAAGACCGGGCGCCGCATTTTTGCTGTATCAACCATGCCCGACGCACCTATGCCGCAAAGTATCCGCTATTCGAGCCTAAAACACAGATTTTGGACTGTCCTCCAACTTGGTCACAGAATGCGCTTTGCACAATATCCCGGCATTTAGGGGCTCAAGACGAAATACCCGTGGGAAGGCCGCTTTAAGCCGTATTACCCGCATCGATGGTGATTACGGTGCCGGTGATGTTTCGGCCTGCCTCGCCCAACAGGAACACGACGCTGTGGGCGACATCGATCGGTTCGGGCATGCGGTGCAGGGCGCTGCGCCGGGCGATTTTCTGGCGTTGCGCCTCGCTCAGTTCGTGCGTCATTTCCGTGTCGACGAAGCCGGGGGCGAGCGCATTTACCGTAATGCCGAGCTGGCCCACCTCGCGCGCCAGTGAGCGCGTGAAGCCGATCAACGAAGCTTTGGTCGCGCTGTACACCGACAAGCCGCTGTAGCCGGTCGAGGCGACGATGGAGGCGATATTCACGATCCGCCCCTCACGCTGCGTCATCATGGACCTGACCACGTACTTTGACAGCACGATGGGCGAGACGGTGTTCAATTGAATCAGCCGTTGAATTTCCGTGTCGCGCATGTTGGACAGGATGCCGCTCGTCCCCAGCCCCGCATTGTTGACCAAGCCGTACAGCGCGCCGAAATCGGCGCGCAGCCCGCGCACCAGCGGCGCGAGAGTCTCGACGTCGGACAAGTCGCAGGGCCGAAATTCGATCGCGCCACGACCTTCCTGTTCGGCATGGCCGGCGGCCACGGTGAGCTCCGGACTTACCTTGCGGGCAACCGCGATCACGCGATAGCCCGCAGCGGCGAGGGCGCCGCTCATGGCCAGTCCGAGGCCCCGGCTGCCGCCGGTGACGATGACGTTACGCACCCGGACGCACCAGCTTGCCGGCGCTGCTCAACTCCAAGGTGGGGACGAAACGCAACTGCGCCGGGACCTTGTGCGCGGCCAGCGTGCGGCGGCAGGCGCCCAACAGGTCACTCTTGATTTTATCGAACGTCGCGGCATCGGCCGCGCTCTCACGCTCGGTCAACACGACGTCTGCCACCACCAGGGAGCCGGTCAGCGGGTTGCGCCGCGCCTTGACGAGGGACATCCGTACTCGCGGGTCGGCGTTGAGCACGGACTCGACCTCCTCGGGATAAACCTTGAGGCCGCCGACGTTGATGATCCCGCCCTTGCGGCCGCGAAAGTAAAAGCGTCCGTTCGCCAATTCGACCAGATCGCCCGTATCGACGTAGCCGCCGTCCCCGGCGATGGGCGCCTGCGCGCCCCCGAGATAGCGCGTGGCGTTGCGCTGCGAGCGAATCCACAGCGTCCCATCCTGGACCTTCATTGCGATGGCGCCGCCGGAATTGCCGATCAACTCTTCGGGAAAGCCCGCGAGGCCATCGTTGACATCGAAAGCCACACCCGCTTCGGTGGAAGCGAACGCGTGGGCGATGCGCGCCTGCGGATACGCGGCGCGTAAATTATCCAACACCGTTTGATCCGCGACCTCGCCAGACAGGCGCACGTATTCCGGCGAGATCAGCGCCGTATCGCCGCTCATCAGGGCCCGGCGCCAGTGCGAGGGTGTCCCGGAGATATGCGTGACGCCCGCGGCGCCGGCGCGCGCCAGGAATTCACGGGTCGGCTCGCCGGCACTGGACAGAACCAGCGGCGAGCCGGAGAGCACGGCGCGTAGATAGATTTGCAGGCCCCCGTAGCGGCGAATGTCGTAGAAGGTGCTCCAGACCATGGGCTTCATTGCCGCGGGATGCCGCGGCAGGGCGCCGGCGAGACTGTCAAAGCTGTGCACCACCAGTTTTGGCAGGCCGGTGGTGCCGGAAGTCAACAGAACCCATTCCGTCGTCTCGGTGACCCGGCGCGTCAGGATTTCGTGCGTGGGCCTTTGCGCGACGCCGTCCAGCACGATGTCGGCCTCGGCGCTGGCGCTTACCAAAGCGAGTTGCTCGGGCGTCACGTCCGGCGTGCACAGAACCAACCGGCGCGCGACGCCGTCGAGCTCGAGCAGAGCGAGCGCAGTGCCAAGCTGCTCACGCATCGCCAGCAGCACCGATCGGCCGCGAAACGACTCGAGTTTTCCGCCGAATATCGAGCCCGCGCCCAAGTCTTGGAGCGCAACCGAGCCGGAGCGATCGTGAAACACGCCGGCGACGGGGCCGCTCGACGAAATGGATTCCCATAAGGAGCTCATGCCGGCATTCTAGCAGCGCCGGGCGATGCCTCGGCAAAACCCGGTGGCATTCTGTCAAAATGTCTGAGAGCGATTCCGTGCACAGCATCGAAACCAATTCCGCGCGTCTGTCGAGCCGCCTCAATGAGCTGTTTCCGCCAGGTGCACTGACGGCCGAACTGCACGGCGCCGGGGATCCCGCCGCGCTTTACACAGAGGAAGCGCGGCATCTGCAAAGAGCGGTGCCGAAACGGGCAGAGGAATTCGCGGCAGGAAGATTGTGCGCGCGCCTGCTGCTGGGCGAGTTCGGCATCCACAACTTCCCCATTGCGGTCGGCGCCCATCGGCAACCCCTGTGGCCGGAAACTTTGGTCGGCAGCATCACGCACACCACGGGTTTCTGCGCCGCCGTGGCCGCCCCAAAAAATCGCCTGCGTGCCCTGGGCCTCGATACCGAAATCACCGGCGGCGTCAAAACAGACTTGTGGCGGAGCATCTGTACGCCTGCCGAAACGGCATGGCTGGGCTCGCTGCCGGACTCGGAGCAACTCGCGGCGGCGACGTTGATTTTTTCAGCCAAGGAAGCGTTCTACAAATGCCAATTCGCCCTGACGCAAGAGCGCCTGGGCTTTCACGACGCCACGGTCGAACTGCCTGGGTGGGGTGAAAAGCGCGGCGCTTTCAGGATCTGTGCGAATCGCCGCATTCAGCTCGAACGGCACGCGGCGTTGCCGCTGCAAGGTCAGTACCTATTCCATGCGCAATTCATCACGTCGGGTATGGCCTTGCTCGGAACTTGAGCGGCCCTCCGGCCGAGTCTTGCGGATCAGTACGCCTTGTCGTCGCGGAATACCTTGACCACGGTGAGCAGAATGATCTTGATGTCGAGCATCGGCGACCAATGCCGCAAATAATCGAGGTCGTAATTCACGCGGGCCTCCATTTCCTCCAGCTTCGAGGTCTCGCCGCGGCAGCCGTTGACCTGCGCCAGGCCGGTGATGCCCGGCAAGACTTTGTGGCGCACCATGTAGCCTTTGATGAGCTTGCGATATTCCTCGTTGTGGGCAATGGCGTGAGGCCTCGGCCCGACCAAGCTCATTCGTCCCTGCAGCACATTGATCAGTTGGGGCAGCTCGTCCATCGATGAGCGGCGCAGCACCGCGCCGACGCGGGTGATGCGGCTGTCGGTCTTGGAAGCCTGGCGGATTTGTGCGCCGTCTTCCGTGACCAGCATGGTGCGAAACTTGTAGACCGCGATCTCGCGGCCGTCCAGGCCATAGCGCCGCTGCTTGAAGATGATCGGGCCGGGCGATGACAGCTTGACCACCACGCCGATGATCACCAATAGAGGCAGCAGCAGCAGCAGAATCACGGCGCTGAAGCCGATGTCGGTCAGCCGCTTGGCCACGCCCCGATAGCCGTAAAAAGGCGTTTCACACATGGCCACCACGGGAATGCCGTGTATTTCGCCGGAGCGCGCCTGAATCAGGTCGAATACAAAAATGTCCGGCACGTAGTAGATCGACGCCGTGGTGTCGCGCAGGTCGTCCAACAGATTCATGACCCGTTTGACGTGCCGGATCGGCAGCGCGATAAAGATGACGTCCGTGCGGTTGTCCTTCACGTACTGCGACATGTCGCTCAAGGAGCCGATGAGCTTGGCGTCCGTTTCCAAGCCGAGCCGATCGCTGCTGCGGTCGTCAAAGAATCCGGCCACGTCCACGCGCATTCCGGGACTGTTCTTCAAGCGCCGCGCGAGTTCCAGGCTGCTCGGGTTGTATCCGGCGACAATGGCGCTGCGAACGTCGAAGGCGTTCATCAGAAAACGCCGCATGATCTCCTGCATGGCGAGCGTGACGCCGATCAGTGCGACCGGCGTCGCCGCCGCCCAGGTGAGAAAAACACGCCGCGGATAGCCATTCAGCGATTTCGTGACATAGCCGACGGCGAGCAGCACCGCCAGCAACAGCATCCAGCGCAGGATCACGTCCGCGACGGCGGAGAGGCGCGCGGAGGTCAGCTGCGTGCTGACCTCGCGCGGCGGCTGCACGAGGACGAGGCACAAGACGCCCACGATGACAACACCCGCCGAAGACGAATCGAAACGGTGTCCGAACAGAACGATGGTGGCATACAGCGAGGCAACCGCGACCACCGCCGGCACCAGCGCTTGAACGCCGGTCAAGACCGCGATCAGAAAACTCTGTTTTAGCAAGACCGGCTGGGTCATCTGATATCCGTTGAAGCGCGAATGCCTTTGACTATATTCTTCGTGCGCGCCTGGTGCGCAACATGATCATTCTGCATTATCGGTCAAGTCGACCGGAATTGATCGGATCATTGTGCCTCAAGGCCCGGCCGGCTTCCCGCGAATGATATTCTAGGCATCCATGACCAACGTTCCATTACTCGATCTTAAGGCTCAATACGCGCAAATTCGCGCCGAAGTGCTGGCCGTCATCGAAGAGGTGTGCGCCAGCCAGCGTTTCATCCTGGGCGAACATGTGCTGGCGCTCGAGGCCGAACTGGCCGGTTACAGCGCCGCGTCGGCCGGCATCGGCGTCTCCTCCGGGACGGACGCGCTGCTGCTTGCGCTGATGGCCTTGGATGTGGGCGCGGATGATGAAATTATTACAAGCCCCTTTACCTTCTTCGCCACCGCCGGAACGATAGCCCGCCTCGGCGCGCGACCGGTGTTCTGCGATATCGATCCGGTGTCGTTCAACATATCGCCAGCGGCGGTCGGCGAATTCGTAGAGCGGCATTGCACCGTGCGGGGCGGCCAATTGATCAATCGCGACACCGGCGGGCGCGTCAAGGGGCTCATGCCGGTGCATCTCTACGGTCAGGCCGCCGACATGGATCCGCTGATGGCAATCGCCAGGCAGTACGGCTTGAAGGTCATCGAGGACGCCGCGCAGGCGATCGGCACCGAATACAAAGGCGTGCGCGTCGGCTCGATCGGCGATGTCGGCTGCTTCTCATTCTTTCCCAGCAAGAATCTCGGCGCCTTCGGCGACGCGGGCTTGTGCACCACCAACGACGCAGAGCTCGCGGAGCGCATGCGCGTCCTGCGAGTGCACGGCGGCAAGCCGAAATATTTTCATTCGCTGATTGGCGGCAACTTTAGAATCGACGAATTGCAGGCTGCGGTGCTGCGCGTCAAGCTCAAGTATCTGGACGGCTGGACGGCGGCGAGGCAGCGAAATGCCGCGTACTATGATGCGGCCTTTCGCGCCGCGGATTTCGCGCAGCGCGTGATCACACCGCGAGCGGCCGTGAATGGCCGGCACATCTTCAATCAGTACGTCGTACGGGTGAAAAATCGCGACGCGCTCAAGGATCACTTGAGCGAGCGCCACATCGGCACCGAGATCTACTATCCGGTGCCGCTGCATCTGCAGCGGTGTTTTGCTTATTTGCAGCATGCTCCGGGCGATTTTCCCGAATCCGAGCGCGCCGCCGCGGAGACCTTGGCGTTGCCCATTTACCCGGAACTGGCCCAAGCGCAGCTCGATCACGTGATCGCAGCGGTCGCGGAATTCTACGGCGAGGCCGGGGCTCGAAAGGCCGCGGGCTAGCGCCGCTTGCCGTGCGTCAGCCCTTCTTGAAGTCGTCCGGCTGCAGTTGGTGGCGCGACAATAGCTTGTAGAAATCCGTGCGGTTGCGCTTCGCGAGACGCGCCGCCTGGCTCACGTTGCCGGTCGTGATCTGCAGGATCTGCGACAGATAGTTGCGCGTGAATTCGTCGCGCGCTTCGTCGAACGAAGGCAGGCGGGTGGGATTGCCGCCGAGCGATTGCTGCACCAATTCCGCCGTGATGATCGGCCCGTGCGACAGCGCGACGTTTTGGCGCACGACGTTGTAGAGCTGCCGTACGTTGCCCGGCCATTCAGCCGTCGCCAGCAGCTCGACCGCCTCCGGCGCATAGATCTTGCGCTGGCCGCTTTCCTTGGCGATCTGTTCCAGGAAGTGCGCGACCAGCAAGGGGATGTCCTCGCGGCGCCGTCCGAGCGAAGGCACTTCGATGTGCACCACGTTCAGCCGGTAGTAAAGGTCCTCGCGAAATGTGCCGGCCACCATCAATTCGTGCAGGTCGCGATGCGTGGCGGAGATGATGCGCACATTGGTTTGCACCGCATCGGCGCCGCCCACGGGCCGAATCGTATTGTCTTGAAGTACGCGCAGCAGCTTGACCTGCAGCCGCATCGGCATGTCGCCGACCTCATCCAGCAACAAGGTTCCGCCGTCGGCGGTCTCGAACAGGCCCTTCTGGGCGCGCGTCGCGCCGGCAAAGGCGCCGCGCTCGTGACCGAACAGTTCGGACTCGAGCAGATTCTCTGCCATCGCGCTGCAGTTGACGGCAACGAACGGCTTGTTGCGCCGCGGGCTCGCTTCGTGAATCGCCCGCGCCAGCAGTTCTTTTCCGGTGCCGCTCTCGCCGGTCAACAAGACCCGCGCGTCGGTTCCGGCAACCATGTTGGCCTGGGCCAACTTGTCTTCCATGAGCTGATTGCGCGTGATGATGTTGGCGCGCCAGTCCTCGTCCACGTGCGCAAAGCCCGACACCTTGAGTGCTTTCTGCACGTTGTCGAGCAGTTCTTGCTTGTCCACCGGCTTGGTGAGGAAGCCGAATGCGCCGCTCTGCGTGGCATGCACGGCGTCGGGAATCGTGCCATGCGCGGTTAAAATTATGACTCGCAAACCCGGCCAGCGGCTCTGCAGCTCCTTGAGCAACCCGATGCCATCCATTTGATCCATGCGCAGGTCGGTGATCACCAGATCCGGCCGAAAGCGCACGCAGGCGGCCAGCGCCGCGGCGGCGCTTTCAACCGCCTCCACTTCGTAGTTTTCGGCGCGCAAGCGGATCGTCAACAGGCGCAGCAGGCCGGGGTCATCGTCGACCACGAGGATGCGCGCTTTGCGCTTTTGCGGATTGAGTGAATCGCGTGTGGTCGGCGGCTGGAGCCCGAACGACAACGGGGTGGTGGCGGCATGCGAATAGGCGTTCAGTGGAGTCTCTCCCATCAGGGCGCGTGTGCCTCTATGGCGTGTGGGGGGCGCCGGTTCCCCGCTCGGTCACGGATCGTTGCTCGATATGCGTTACCGCCTCGAGTTTAGCCTTAGCCTCGTCCAAGGCCTTGCGCAACTTCGCATTTTCGTCCGTTTCGGCCACCAGACGACGGTTAATCGCCTGCAGCTTGTCGTGCGAATCATTCGGTACGGTGTCGCGCATGCGCGTGTTCTCAGCCTGTAGTATCAGCCTTTGTTCAACCTCTTTGAGTTGAACCGCGGCCAACAAACGCTCCACAGGCAGCAGAGTCTCAGGCCTGGCCAGAAGTTCCGCCAACTGTCGCTGCGCTGCGACGGGATCGGCTCCGCTGTAGCCCGGCGTCGCCAAAGCCAGCGCGTAGCGCAGGCGGTTGCTGGTGGTGGGCTGCAGTTCGGCCGCGTCCTTGGCTTGCTGAAAGATTTCTGCCTGGCGCGCGGGGTCGCCCTGGGGCAGGTTGCTCATCATTTCGAGCAGGGGCGCCACCGGGCTGATGTCCTGCTGAGAATGCTCGGCCACGGCGGGGGCGGGTGCCTTGGGACTGCCCATCAGCCCGCAACCGCCGATTCCGAGGCTGATGAGGGTAAATGCTGCAATGCGGTTGCGCTTATGCCGCATGAGCCTTTTCACGGGCTGCGGCGGCGCCGCCCGCGCGCAGGGGCAGGCGTACCCGAAAATGCGCGCCGCCGGTTTTGGACTCGAGGATTTCGATGCTGCCGCCGTGCGCGTTGACGAATTCCGTCACCACCGACAGCCCGATTCCCGTCCCCTTCACGTGTCCGCCCTGAGGTGTTTTCCCCTGATAGAAGGCTTCAAAGATTCGATTGCGCTCGTCGGCTGGAATGCCGGGACCGCTGTCCATGACGTCCAATATCAGCTGCTCGCGCTCGGCTCGCGCGTGCAGTGAAATTGTCCCGCCGCGCGGCGTGAACTTGACCGCATTGGAAAGCAGGTTGTCGAGAATCAGGCGCACCTTGCTGCGGTCCGCCAATGGCGTGAGATCTTCCACCTGCACATCCAGCCGCACGCGCTGCGCCACCAGCGTGAGTTGCTGATTCTCCAGCACGCCTTTGATCAGGGGGCGCAGCTTGAATTCGGAAACCTCCAAGCCGACGCTCTTCGCCTGCCAAGCGCTGAAGGACAGTAAATTTTCGATGAGCCGCTGCAGCTTCATGCCGTTCTCGCGCAAGATTGCGGTGACTTCGCGCTGACCGCTTTGCAGTTCGCCAACCGCGCCGTCCATCAAAAGTTCGGTTCCTTCGCGGATATTTGCCAATGGTGTTTTCAATTCATGCGACATATGTCGCAGAAATCGGTTCTTTTCCTGCGCCAAATCGAGCAGGCGGCCCCGCAGCCACTCCAATTGGGCCGCCAGGCGCTCGAGATCCGCCGGCCCCCGAATGGCGATCGGGCGCGAGAATGTGCCGCGTCCCAGCTCACTGATGGCGCGATCGATTGCCCGGATGGGCCGGCCGAACAGATAGGTGAACACGCCCACCACGGCCATGGTCATCGGCACGAGCAGCAGCGTTTGCCACAGCAGATTCTGCTGCGCGTGCTGCGTCGCCAGCTCCAGGCTCGCCGTTTCCTTGTCGATCTGCAGGCTGATCCGATCGGAGACATTGGATGCCGCCTCCACGAGTTGCGGAAAGCTGCCGATCAAATCCGCCATGTGCGCCGAGTTTGGCGCCGCGTGCCGCAAGTCTTGCAGCAACTGATTTGCCTTGGATTCAACCGCGCGCACACCCTCCTGCGACGCCTCGTCCAACGGCAGCGTGAGCAGTTCGTGAATGGCCGTGACCAGGCGGCCGTGGTGGCGCGCATAGACATCCAGAAAATCGGCGCTGCCCATGGCTTGATACAGGCGCGCTTGGCGCTCCAGCGCTTCGATCTCCACGGACATGCGTTGGTTGTTGCGCGTGCCTTGCATGCCGTGAGCCACCAGCTGTTGGCTGCGGACCGAGAGGCTGTTCATCTGGAAGGCGGCGTTCACGATTGCAAACAGCAGCGGCGCGGCCACGATCGTGAATCCGATCAGCATGAGTCCGCTCAGTGACTTCGGCCGGGGCAATCGCATGGGCCGCATTCTAACAGCGTGCAGGAGTCAAAAAGGAGTGACAGGGTCGTAACTGTACAATCGGCGCCATGAGTCGCGACGCCCCGTATTCGAAGCTATCTCCCGAGACCGTGCTGGATGCGATCGAGGCATTGGCATTTCGCTGCGATGGCAGGGTGCTGGCGCTCAATAGCTACGAAAACCGGGTGTATCAAATCGGCATCGAGGACGGCGAGCCGGTCGTTGCCAAGTTCTATCGCCCGGAGCGCTGGAGCGACGCCGCGATCCGCGAGGAACATGCCTTCGCGGGCGAGCTCGCGGCCCAGGAAATTCCGGTGGTCGCGCCATTGCTGCGCGCGGGCGAGTCCATGCATGTACATCAGGGCTTTCGCTACGCCGTGTTTCCCCGCCGCGGCGGACGATGGCCGGAACTGGGCAACAGCGATGAGCGCGAATGGGTCGGCCGGTTTCTCGGCCGCATACACGCCGTGGGTAGAGCGGGCCGCTTCAAAGACCGGGCTTTCTTGAGCATCGAGGATCTGGGACGCAACGCCCGGGACTTCGTGCTGGACGGTGATTGGATGCCCGACTATCTGGCGACAAAGTATGCAGAGGTGACCGACGAGTTGCTGGACGCGGTGGAGGCACGCGCCCTCGACTGGGGCGGCGCCAGGCTCGGACGCATTTTGGGCGACTGTCACCGCGGCAATATTTTGTGGACCGACCTCGGTCCGCACTTCGTCGATCTCGACGATTGCCTGACCGGGCCTGCCATTCAGGATCTGTGGATGCTGCTGTCGGGCGGCCCCCAGGAAATGCGGACGGAGTTGCGGGATTTGCTCAACGGGTATGAGCAGTTCCTGCCCTTCGATCGGCGCGAGATCGCCCTAATCGAGCCGTTGCGCGCCTTGCGCATGATCCACTACTCCGCATGGCTGGCGCGACGCTGGCACGATCCGGCCTTTCCCATGGCGTTTCCGTGGTTCGCCGAGCCGCGCTACTGGGAGCAGCATCACCGCGCGCTGCAGGACCAACTGGCGGCGGTGCTCGAGCCGCCGCTGGAGTTGTGACGGCGGCACGGCGCCGCGCCTGTTGTGATCATCGGCATATTTGGTGATGATACCGGGATGGCGGGTGACAAGACGATGACGGGCGCTCAAGTTCTGCTGCTCTGCGCGATGCTGGCAGTGGCCGCCTGCAATCGCGATTCCGGCTCGACCGCGCCGCCCAGCCCGGTGGCGCATATCAAGCCCAAGGCGGCGGCCGCGCCGGCGGCGCCCGCCACGGCGGCGGAACAGACCGCGGGCATGGTGGAGGCGGCGAGCCAGGGCAAATCCCTGGTTCCGGTCGAATTGAAGTTCGACATCGCGCAGCGGCCGAAGGTGGGACAGCCGCTCGACATCGACCTCGCGCTCATTGCGCAGATTCCAGCCAGCCTGGCGACGATCCAAGTGAGCGGCGCCGATGACGTTTCGGTGGCGCCCGGCGCGAAGCAGTTCGATATTGCCTCGGAAGAAGCGGGCGAAGTATATAAGCACACCGTCAATGTCACGCCCAACGCCGAAGGCGTGGTGCTGGTCGGTGTGACCGTTTTGCTAAAGCACGACGAAATGGTCGAACAACGGGTTTTTTCGATTCCGATCATCGCCGAGCGCTGAAACTACGGCGCAGAAGGACAGAACGTCCTATAATGGTGAGTTTCCCTTAAAGGCCTCACTGTGACTCAGAAACTTCGCAACATCGCCATCATCGCACACGTCGATCATGGCAAGACCACGCTCGTCGATCAACTGTTGCGTCAGTCCGGCACGCTCGATGCGCGCAAGGATTTGCAAGAACGCGTCATGGATTCGAACGATTTGGAGCGCGAGCGAGGGATCACGATCCTCGCCAAGAATACGGCGATCACGTGGGGCGACTATCGCATCAACATCGTCGACACGCCCGGCCATGCCGACTTCGGCGGCGAGGTCGAGCGCGTGCTCGCCATGGTCGACTGTGTGCTGCTGCTCGTGGATGCGGTGGACGGTCCCATGCCGCAGACGCGTTTTGTGACGCAGAAGGCCTTCAAACACGGCCTCCGGCCCATCGTGGTCATCAACAAGATCGACCGCGACGAGGCGCGCCCGGGTTGGGTCCTGGATCAAACGTTCGACCTGTTCGACCGCTTGGGCGCCACCGACGAACAATTGGATTTTCCCGTCATCTACGCGTCGGCGCTGCGCGGATTCGCAGGCCCGGACTCGACCGTGCGGGACGGCGATATGCAGCCGCTGTTCAAAACCATCGTCGAGCATTGTCCGCCGCCGGATGTGGACGTTGACGGTCCCTTGCAACTGCAGGTCACGCTGCTCGACTATTCGAGCTACGTCGGCGCCATCGGCATCGGCCGCATCAAGCGCGGCACCATCAAGCGCGGTATGAACGTCACCGTGGTATCGCGCGAGGGCAAGCAGCGTACCGAAAAAATTACGCAGATCCTGGGATTCCACGGTCTCACGCGGGTTGAAGTGGAATCCGCCGGCGCCGGCGACATCGTGGCTTTCGCGGGCATCGCCGAGCCCAAGGTCTCGGACACCCTGTGCGATCCGGCGACGGTCGAACCGTTGCCCAGCCTGACGGTGGACGAACCGACCATCAGCATGACCTTCGAGGTCAACACCTCGCCCTTCCTGGGTCGCGAGGGCAAGTTCGTGACGAGCCGCCAGATTCGCGAGCGCCTCGAGCGCGAAGCCATCCACAACGTCGCGCTGCGCGTCGAGCCGACTGCGGATCCCGATAAATTCATGGTCTTTGGGCGCGGCGAGCTGCATTTGGGCGTGTTGTTGGAGAACATGCGCCGCGAAGGCTTTGAAATGGCGGTCTCGCGGCCGCGCGTCGTGGTCAAGCAGGTTGACGGCGCGCCGCATGAACCCTATGAGCAGGTGACCGTCGATGCGGATTCGGATGCCCAGGGAGACATCATGTCGGCGCTCGGCAGCCGCGGCGCGGAGCTGAAGGACATGCAAGCCGATGGCCGCGGCCGGATCCGCCTGGACTACATGGTGCCGTCACGCGGCTTGATCGGCTTTCAGACCGAGTTTCGCACCATGACCCGCGGCACCGGGCTGCTGCATCATGTGTTCGATCACTATGGTCCGGTGGTGCAGCGCGAACTGGGCCAGCGTCCGAATGGCGTGCTCATTGCCAACGGGCAGGGAACGGCGTTGGCGTACTCGTTGTTCGCCCTGCAGGAACGCGGCAGGCTCTGCATCGGTCCGGGCGAGGAGGTCTACGAGGGCATGATCATCGGCCTCAATAATCGCGACGCCGATCTGGTCGTCAATCCTCTGAAGGGCAAGAAATTGACCAATATGCGCGCGGCCGGAAAAGACGAGAATGTCATTCTCACCCCGCCGATTCGATTTTCGCTGGAACAGGCCATGGAATTCATCGATGACGACGAGCTCATCGAGGTGACTCCAACCTCCGTGCGCTTGCGCAAACGTAATTTGAAAGCGACCGACCGCAAGCGCTCGGAGCGCGAAACCGCGGATCAGGGAATTTGACGAAATATTGCGAACCGAGACGCGCGTCACGCCGCCTATCCGGGATCGACCTAACATCCACTGCATACCAGTGCCGGGGTAACACCGGCCCAAGTGCGGGAGATCTTAGGTCTTGTCACGCGATACCGCGGCTGCCCTCCGCAGCGAGCCAGCGCCGTCTGCAGACAGACTCAATCCTCTGCTGGAACGCCAGATCGCGGAGACGCGCGGGCGCGGCGGCGAATCCGATCTAGAGCAGCTCCTCAAGGCGATCAGCGCGCATTACGATCGGCTTGATGCCGAGCGGCGCGGCGTCGTGCGCTCCATGCAACTCATGTCCGACGAGGCGCAGGCGATGACCCGCGAAATTCGCGAGCAGACCGCCACGCACCTGCAAGCGATTCTCGACAACGTCAAGGACGCGATCATCACGGTCGATGAAGCCGGGCTCATCGAGTCGTTCAACCATACCGGCGAGAGGATCTTCGGCTACGTTCCCGCCGAGATTCACGGCCGCTCCATCGGACTTCTGCTGGCCGATGTGGACACGAACAATCCGTGCGATTACCTCGAGCGCCTCGCGACCAAGATCGACGATACGCATGTGGACTTGGCGGCAACCCAGACCTGGGGCCTGACCAAGGGGGGCAGCCGCGTCGCGATCGAAGTCGCCGTCAGCAAGGCCAGGCTGAACCGGCTGGACGGCTACATTGTGAGCATCCGCGACATCACCGAACGGCATCTCGCTGAAGTGTCGGTGCGCGAAAGCGAAGGCCGCTACCGCACGCTCGTGGAACACGCGCCCGAGGCAATCGTCGTGTTCGACGTGGACGCCGGAAAGTTCGTGGACGTCAACGACAATGCGTGCCGCTTCTTCAAGATGAGCCGGGCAGCGCTGCTCGGCAGCGGGCCGGACAAGATCAGTCCGCCGCTGCAAGCCGACGGCAGCCCTTCCCTCGGCGCGTCCCGCGGCTACATCGAGAGCGCGCTGGCCGGCGCCGTACCGGTATTCGAGTGGCTGCATTGCGATTCCACCGGCCAGAACCTTCCCTGCGAGGTCAGATTCGTGCGGCTGCCCAGTTCCAACGGGCGCTTGCTCAGGGCGAGCATCATCGACATCACCGAGCGAAAACGCGCGGATGCCATTGCGTCCGGCGAGCGCCGCGTCTTCGAGAAGATTGCCGCCAACGCACCGCTGAATTCGACCCTCGAGGCCATTTGCGCATTGATCGAACGTGCCATGCCCGCGAGCTGTTGCGCGATCAACCTGCTGGACCGCGAGAAACACGCCTTGAGTTTCGGCGTGGGGCCCAATCTGCCGCGCGAGTTCGTGCAGGCGATGGACTATGCGCCGATCGGCATCCGCTTCGGCTCTTGTTCCGCGGCGGTTTACTTGAGTCGACTGGTCACGGTAGCCGACATCGAGACCGACGCGCTCTGGGAGTATCGGCGCGAGGCGGCGCGCCAGGCCGGCTTCAGGGCGGCCTGGTCCGCACCCATCGTCGCATCGGACGGCCAAATGGTGGGTACCTTTGCCGTGTACCGCAAGCAGGCGGGCATTCCGCTGTGCCGCGATCACGAACTCATGGCGCGCATGGGGCAGATTGCCGGCATCGCCATAGAACGTCGCGCGGCCGAGGATGCCTTGCGCAACAGCGAGTCGAAATTTCGCGGACTGTTCGAAAGCGTCATGGAAGGCGTCTATCAGACGACGCGTGATGGACGCATCCTGGTCGCCAATCCAGCCTTCGTGAACCTGCTGGGATACAGCTCCGCGGAGGAACTCTACCAAGTGCCCGCCGGGGCATTGTATTGGTATCCCAACGATCGCGAGAACTTTGCGCGGCGCGCCGAAATCGAGGGCGAACTGCGCAACGAAGAATACGTGATGCGCCGCAAGGACGGCTCCATGCTGGTGGTGGTGGACAACTGCCGCGTGGTGCGCGACGCGAACGCTCGGGTCTGCGGCTTCGAAGGCACCTTGACCGACATCACCGAGCGCAAGAAGGCCGAGACCGCCGTTTTTCAAGCCAAGGAGCGCGCGCAAGTCACGCTGCAATCGATCGGCGATGCGGTCATCACCACCGATTCCGCGGCGCGCATCGACTACATGAATCCGGTCGCCGAAAGCCTGACCGGTTGGGAAAATCGCGAAGCGCAAGGGCAGCTGATCGGCAATGTCTTGACGGTGGTGGATGAAGTCACGCGCGAGGGCGGCGAGAGCCCGGTGGTGCGCTGTCTGCGCGAGGGTCGGGTGCTGGGCCTCGCCGAACACACGGTTCTCATCAACCGCCGCGGCCAGGAAATCGCCATCCAGGATTCGGCCGCGCCCATCCGCGACCGCGCCGGCAACCTGATCGGCGCCGTCATGGTGTTCCATGACGTCAGCAAGGAGCGGCGCCTGCACCGGGCGCTGCACTACCAGGCCAGCCACGATGCGCTGACCGGTCTCATCAATCGGCGCGAGTTCGAGAATCGCCTCACCGTTGCGGTCGAGGAGGCGCGGCAGAACTTGCAGGCGCGCCACGTGCTTTTGTACCTGGATCTGGACCAATTCAAGCTCGTGAACGACACCTGCGGACATCCCGCGGGCGACCTGCTGCTGAAGCAAATTACGGGCGTGATTCAATCGCGGGTGCGCGGCGGCGACACGCTCGCGCGCCTCGGCGGCGATGAGTTTGGCATCCTGCTGCAGGATTGCTCGCGCGACCAGGCGCTGCGCATCGCGGAAAACCTGCGGCAGGGCATCCGCGACTATCGATTCACCTGGCAGGGCGGCGTGCTGGCGGTCGGCGCCAGCATCGGCATCGTGGAAATCACCAATGAGATCCCGACCGTCGCCAATGTCATGAGCGCCGCCGACGTCGCGTGCTATTCGGCGAAGGATTCAGGACGCAATCGTGTCCAGCTCTACAGGCCCGATGATGTGCCCGAGCGCCATCGGGAAATGCATTGGGTCTCGAAGCTGGCGCGCGCCCGCGACGAGAGCCGCTTCGAATTGTTCTATCAACCGATCGTTCCGATCCAGCCCAAGCAGCACGAGCGGGAGCATTTCGAGCTGATGTTGCGCTTGCGCGATGAGACCGGAACCATCGTGGCGCCGGCCGAATTCATCCCGGCGGCGGAGCGCTACAACATCATGCCGTCGATCGATCGATGGGTCGTGCGCCAGGCGCTCGATCGGGTGGTCCATCGGATTGAATCCGGCGTCAAGCCGTTCACGGTCGCCGTCAATCTGTCGGGGACCTCCCTCAACGACGAGCGGTTTCTTGAATTTCTCATCGCCGAACTGAGCGCGAGCAATCTGGCGGCCGGCGCGATGTGCTTCGAGATCACGGAAACGGCGGCAATCGAAAACCTGGGAAACGTCGTGTACTTCATGCGCGAATTGAAGAACCGCGGCTGCCACTTCGCGCTCGATGACTTCGGCAGCGGCCTGTCGTCGTTCATGTATTTGAAAACGCTGCCGGTCGACTATCTTAAAATCGACGGCCAATTCGTGGAAAACGTCACCCGCGATCCCGTAGATCGCAGCATGGTGGCGGCCATCAGCCAAGTGGGCCATGCCATGGGAATTCAAACCATCGCCGAACGCGTCGAATCCCCTGAGGTCCTGGCCGAGCTCGGGCGCCTCGGGATTGGTTTCGCGCAGGGCTTTTACATCGCCAAGCCCCGATCGACCGACGAATTCCCGTATTTGCGCGGAAGAATTCCCGCGAGTAGTCTTAGCGGCCTTCGGGAGGGTAGGCCGGCATAGGGGGGATTCGTCATGATTCTAGGGATGTCAGTCGCCGCGTTTACGCAGCTGCACGTGATCATCAGTCTGATCGCCATTGTCAGCGGCATCATCGCCGCATTAGGGTTGTTGCGCGCCCGGCGCATGCCGGGCATGACGGCGATATTTTTGATTACCACGGTGGCGACCAGCGCCACCGGCTTCATGTTTGATACGCCGGCCGAAGCGCCGCGCGTGATTGGATCGTTCGATCCGCCCAAAGTCATCGGACTCATTTCGCTGGTTTTGCTGGCGCTCGCCATGCTCGCGCTGTACAGCTATAAACTTGCAGGTTCGTGGCGCGGCACATACGTGATCAGCGCGATGATCGCGCTGTATTTCAATTGCTTCGTGCTGGTGGTGCAGTCCTTCCAAAAAGTTCCTTTCTTCCATGCCCTCGCGCCGACCCAGAAGGAACCGCCCTTTGCCGTCGCGCAGGCGATCCTCTTGATCCTATTCGTTGGGCTCGGCATCGCGGCCTTCAAGAAATTCAAGCCCTTGGCGCAGGTGCCGGCTGCGGCATGAGGGATGCGAAAGGTTCTTAAAATCAGGAAGAGAAGCTCGGCCGGCATCCTCCTGCTGGCCCTGCTGATTTTCCGTGCCTATGTTCCCGCCGGTTTCATGCCGGCGAACGGCGTGCCATTCGCGTTGGAGCTCTGTCCCGCCGCGACGGCTGGGATGCCCGGCCATCTGCATCACCACGCAGGATCGCATGATGGCCATGCGGGATCGCACGCAGACTTCGAATCGTGCCCGTTTGGCAGCGCCCCCGGCGCGGGACCGATATCGCAACACGTTGATTTCCAGCCCGCTGGGCCTGCGCCTTCCCAGCGGATCCTTGCCCTAGAAGCGCCCCGCCTTGTCCACCGCGCGGAGCGCTCCCACCCGCCTCGCGGACCGCCCTCACTCGCCTGAATTGAAACCGACTTCGGAGCGCGGCCTTCTGCCTGAAGGCGCGCGCATTTCAATTGCGAGTGGGGAGAGGGTCCATGATTTACTTCAATCGTTTTGCATGGGTGCTGATGGCCATGCTGTGGGGAGCGGCGCGGCTGTACGCCGCCGATGTGGGCAGCGTCCGGGGTGTGGTGCACGATCAGCAGCACCGGCCGCTTGCCAGCGTCCAGATCAAGCTGAAGTCGGCCACGTCCGAGTGGCTCGAGGCGGCGGTGACGGATGCCCAGGGCGAATTCTCGTTCATGACGGTGCCGCTCGGCGACTATGTCTTGAGCTTCAGCGCGGCAGATTTCGCGCCGGCGGCGCAAGCGGTGACGGTGACGTCGGGTTCCTCGCCGGTCGCTCACGTGCAACTCATCAAGGGCCCTGCCGTGGCCTTGGATACCTTGACCGTGACCGCCGCCGCGGAGACCACGGTACTCAATACCGCCACCCCGACGACGGTGGTGAATCGCCTGGATATCGCGCGCACGCCCGGCGCAGATCGCAGCAACAGCTTGGCGATGATCACCGACTTCGTGCCCGGCGCCTACGTCGTGCACGACCAATTGCATGTGCGCGGCGGGCACCAGACGACCTGGGCGGTCGACGGGGTCGAGATTCCCAACACCAACATCGCCAGCAACTTAGGACCCCAGATCGATCCGAAAGACATCGATTACCTTGAAGTGCAGCGCGGCAGCTACCAGGCCGATCAGGGCGATCGCACCTATGGCGTCTTCAATGTCGTGCCGCGCACGGGCTTTGAGCGCGACAACCAGGCTGAAGTCGTGGCGAGCGGCGGCAGCTATGGTCAGACCAATGACTATCTCAGCGCCGGCAGCCACACGGAGCGCTTTGCCTACTACGCCAGCGTGAATGGCAATCGCAGCGATCTCGGTATCGCGACACCCGTGGCGCAAATCATTCACGACTCACAGGATGGCTACGGCGGCTTCAGCACCCTGATTTTCAACGCCACACCGGATGACCAGTTTCGCTTCGTCTTCTCTGCGCGCCACGACGATTACGATATCCCCAACATACCCGGCCAACTCGCCGACGACGTGCAGCGCGAAACCGATGTGTTCGGCATTCTCTCCTGGGTGAGAAAATTGGGTGCGGACGCGGCGCTGACGAGCTCGCTGTTTTTTCACCAGAACCGCGCCGATCTGGACGGCGCGGCGAACGACTCTCCGATCAGCACCACCGATCAGCGTTCCTCGACCTATGTCGGGGGCCAGGAAACCTTTCGCCTGCATGTCGCGCAGCACGATCTGCAGGTTGGGATCACGGGCTTCAGCCAGCGCGACAGCGAAAGCTTTGAGGTGCTGTTCAACGATGGCAGCAACGCGCCGCCGATCAACCAAAGGCTCAATCCATCGGGCTCGCTGGTGGCGGCCTACATCGAGGATACCTACAAGGCGACCGATTGGCTGACGTTTGCCGGCGGCCTCCGGCAAACGCATTTCGCGGGCGCAGTCACCGAGAATGCCACCAGCCCGCGGCCCGGCGCGACTCTGC
>Ga0210400_10000638_pt1 | contig 37621 bp, 36 predicted proteins | sample IncBWH26MmetaG_FD_155456 | JGI IMG/M metagenome (GOLD analysis project Ga0210400, IMG submission 155456) | Forest soil microbial communities from Barre Woods Harvard Forest LTER site, Petersham, Massachusetts, United States - Inc-BW-H-26-M | ecosystem: Environmental > Terrestrial > Soil >... | reverse complement strand
GCCACGGCGTAGATAGCTTCCTGCTCGAACACGGAAACCGCATTCCACAACAGCCACTTGTACGAGCCGTCTTTGCACAAATAGCGGTTTTCAAATGCAAAAGTGACTTTTCCCTCCTTCAGCCCGTCCTTTTCTACGACTGTCGCCGGGCGATCGTCCGGGTGTATGAACTCCAGGTAAGGCTTCGCCATAAGTTCTTTCGTGGTGAAGCCCAGGGTCTTCTCGAAGGAGGGGTTCAAGTTCTTGAAGAATCCGTCGAACCCGGCAACACAAAACAGATCCACCGATAGATCCATAAAACGATTGCCGGTTTCCAGCTTGGAATAGAGTGAGCCCATAAAACGGTTTATCACGAGACCAACAACCAGGGCGACCAGCAGGGAAACGAACAATACAGCAACGACGATTAGGGCGTAGCTCCTCAGTCGGTCATTGATCGCCCCTAGGTCGGAGCGGATATACACGGTTCCTGTTGGTTTGCCCTGGAAGGTAATCGCGCGCGCCATTTCCAAGTGCCCATCTCCCAACCAATAGCTCTGAGTTTGGCCAGGTGGGATAACGGGCAGAGCCCGGATCTCGCCGGAGCGCTCACGCCAGTATCCTGCGAAAGGCTGGCCGTCACCCGTGTAAATCTGGGCGTAGACAAGGTTGGGGTTGGCGCGGAGCGCGGATAGCGTCTTTTCCGCGGAGTGCGGATCGTTGAACAACAACGCGGAAACGGTATTGTCCCCAATGATCTGGGCTTGCATGGAGACATTGCGCACCAGGGCCACGCGAAAGCTGTACATGTCGTAGGCGCAAAAGCCCCCACATGCCAGAAGCAAGGCCACAGCGCTAACCAACACGTTCATCAAGGTGAGTTTCGTGGAGATCGAATTTTGCGGGTTTCTGGGCATGGTGGTGTCAATCTCCTGGCGGCGGGTTCTTTCTGACGACAGTCGCCACCTTGAGCAGTTCGGAGCTGAGCGTCAGGCCCGCGCGCTGGGTTGCGGTCAGGTTGACCTCGAAGCGGATTCGTTTCTCTTCCAGGACAAACTGGATCATGCCGCCACTTTTGAGGAACTGCGGCATATCGCTAACGGTCAGAACAGGCTTTTTGTTGAGGTCAGTGATGATCTTGTTAAGACGGCTGGCTTCCGTAAGGCTCAGAAAAAGAATCTGGCAATTGTCCGACTCCTGCGCGCTGGAAATTCGTCTGGCAACGACAGCTTTGCCGCCTATCGTTTCGCCGGCAAGCGTGGCATCGAGGCTTGGGCCAAAGGGGTCTTGCCCGAGAACACAGACAGTAAAAGAGCCGCCTTGGGTTGCTGCGACCTTCCCCGGCCATTCCACGAATCGGCCAAAGTTATAGAGGTAAGCGGCTTTGACGTCATAGTCGGTGGGTTTCGGGCTCTGCGCCAGCACGCCAGGAATGCCAAGGAGCCCCCACGCTAAGGCTACTGCGGTGAGCCACGTACGACACACGAGGACTCGACAAGTCCATTCGTCTCGCAGAGTGCGCTGGCGGGAGTCTGTGCCTTGAACGTGCCTCATGAATATCAATCCGCGGCCCGTCTCCACGTGATCTGCGCATAAGCGCTTCTCTCGGTGAAGACAGAACCGGACTCGGCATGACGGGGCTGGAGCAAATTTTGTCCAGTGACAGAAAACTCCAACCTCTTGGCAAAGTGCCAGGCCAGTCGGGCATCCACCGTTTGATAAGCATTTACAGGCAGTGCCGGCAATGCGCCTACGTAACGGTAGGTAGGATCAAACTCAAATCCTTTGGGCAGATTGAACAGAATCTGCGCCGTGGCCTCATTGTGTGGACTGGCTCCCTCGTAGGAGGAGACGTAACTGGTCTTGGTGTGGCTTGGCTTATCTAAAAGGCTCAGGCTCACATAGGAATAGGATGCCCTCAGTTCCATCCAATGGGTCGCCTTCCAATCCGGGGCGATCTCGCCGCCATTCGCAGATCCCTTAATGCCATTGGCGAAGGGCACGGAGACGAGAATGGAGTAAGGCGGAGGCGTTGGCACGATGGAGATCGTTGGATTTCCGTAACTCTCCAGGTCGTTATACTTGTTATGAAAAGCGGCAATATCCACGTAAAACTGTGGGGTCACCAGCTTGCGATACCCTGCCTCGTAGCTCAATAACGTTTCCGACACAAACTTCCGATTGTCACAAACACAAAGATAAATTGGAGGGGGCGGAGGGGAAGCGGCGTCAAAACCCGTCAATTGCATGTCTTCATCGATGCGGGAAGGCGTGCGCACCGCGCGTGTCACGCCTGCCCATAACGTCTGATGCGACGTTGGTGTCCACAGCACACGACCGCCGGGTTCGTTCTCCCAGCCGGTGAAGATGTTGTGTTCGAACTTCGAACCGAGTGTCACCCAGAGTTTATTCTGTACGATCGCGATCTGGTCCTGCACGAACGCGCTGTAAAGATTGTCGGCTTCATGCTTCGGCGTGAAGATGACGGTTGGCACCGTCTGGATGAAGTCGCTGGGACTCCATCGAGCGCCCAGCCCCCAGATAATTTCATTCCGCTGTTTGAGGACGAAGTGGTGAATCAGGTCGATGTCAAACGTGTTACGACTCTCTCCCAGTTGCGGTCCGAGACGGTACGTTCGATCAAAATAAGCCTGGACTTGAAGGTCTGACGTAGTGCTGAGTTCGCGGCGCCAGCGTCCTACGAGATTACCGCCAGATACATCTTGCGTCCCGTCCACGTTGAGTTGCGCGGGTGGCGAATAGTAGCCGATACCCACCTGCTGGCCGACGTTCCCCTCGTAAAGATCGCCCTGGACTGTCAGCGTATCCCGCTCAGTCAGCCTTGTATCCGTTCGGAAGCCAATCTGTCCAAGCTGCCAGGCATCATAGTTGTCGCCATCGGGATGGAATTCTGGCATCCGGCCGAACCCCATGGCGTAGGCACGATAGTCAAGACTCTTCGCGTGGCCGCCGTAACGAACCGCATCCCCGCTTTGATTAATGTTGCCGCCGCTAGCCGAGGCATAGGCGCCCTGTGTGTCCTTGGCATCCTTAGTAATAATATTGATTACGCCATTCACCGCGTTCGATCCCCAGATCGTGCCTCCGGGACCCCGAATCACTTCGATACGCTCGATGTCATCGAGCATTACATTCTGTACGTCCCACTCCACGCCGGCGAAGAATGGGGTATAGACACTTCGACCGTCAATCAATACCAACACCGATTTTGAGAAACTACTTCCAAATCCGCGAATGCCCACAGACCACTGACTGGAGTTGATTCGTGCTACCTCCACTCCCGGCACAAGACGCAGAACCTCCGGAATGCTCGTGGCTCCGGACCGCCGAATGTCATCCCGAGTGAGAACGAAAATTGCAGCCGAAGTCTTCCAGATCTTCTCTGGCTCCTTCGAGGCCGTCGTCACTTCGACATTGCCTAGCTCCGCTAGGCTCAATTGTTTGAGGGGCTGGCCATTCGCTTGGTCGTCCTGTGGAGCGGCAATGCTCGGGATTACCAGTCCCACGAGCACGAACAAGATGATGAGAGCAGCGCGCTGCACTGACGTCATTACACACCACGTGCCTGCTTCCTCCCCCGCACCAGCAGCGTCCTTCCTGATGTCGGTAACGGGGCGTACTCGCATATTCACGACTGGCCTCATTTGGATGCCCTGGTTCTAGCTTTTCGGTCCTGCCCCTGCGGCCGCGCCGCGCGATAGGAAATCAGCCGTGCCGCTCCTCACAAACTGCTCAAAGAGGTTGAAGAGGTGAGGGTCCCACCATCCCTTGGCTACTTCCAACTTCATAGTCTGCAATGCGTCGGTGATGGAGAAGGCAGGTTTATAAGGCCTTATTGTCGTAAGCGCATCGTACACATCCACGATCTGCAACACTCTGGCTGTAATCGGTATGGCTTCTCCTGCAAGTCCATCCGGATATCCTGAGCCATCAAACCTTTCGTGGTGGTGGCGAATGATCGGCAGCACAGAGCGAAAGGACTTCAACGGTGCGCAGATGCGCTCCCCGACCAAAGGATGCTCCCGCATGAGTTTCCATTCCTCTGGGGAAAGACTGGTCGGCTTCAAGATAATCGCATCGGGTATCGCGATCTTTCCGATGTCGTGAACCACGCCGGCACGCCGCAGGGCAGTAACCTGGTCGTCCGAAAGCTTGAGATGTTCTCCCAAAGACGCTGAATACTCGGCCAACCGCTCGCAATGACCGTGTGTGTAGGGATCCTTCCCTTCAATGCTCCGGGCCAGAGTGAACAGGACTGACTCCGCACGTTCAAGCTCGTCCGTACGCAGCTTAAGTCTGACGAGCGAACGCACCCGCGCAAGCAATTCGGTGCGGTCCACGGGACGGGTCAGGAAGTCGTCAGCTCCGGCCTTGATACCTTCTATGCGATCCTGTTTGTCAGACAGTGCTGTAATCAGAATTACCGGTATTAAATAGGTCTCGGGATTGGCTTTGATTCTCTCGCAGGTCTGAAAGCCGTTGAGATGGGGCATCATGACATCAAGGAGCACGAGATCGATCGGAACGATGGACAACTGCTCCAAGGCGGCTGTGCCGTTTGAAACGCTCGCCACCTTGAATCCTTCCGCTGTGAGCAATTCCTCTAACAGCTCGCGATTGGAAACCTGGTCGTCCGCGACTAAGATCGTGCCCGTGACAGGCGGCTGCGATTTATTGAACATCGAATACGCACCAACTTCAACTGAGGTTGACCCCAGCGTGTCACAGGAGACAAGTAACTGCTAATTACCGAAGTCATTGTCTCGGGTCTTGTTCGGGTTTTGTAACAAGAGTGGACTCGAGGTGCAGACTTAGGCGGTCCTCGCACCCCTCTATCTGATGGCCCGGAGAAGATGTTCCGGCCTACAACCTAACCAAGTCTAGCCGTGAGCGAGCCAGCGGCTTGCAGATTCGGTCCAGCCGAGCCTGTGAACGGAGCTTTGTTCTTGCGATAACTTAACTTACTCCCTTAATTACGGTTAGTTACTTCTTTGAGAAGACAACCACAATCCAGGCTAAAGCATGGATCCCCATTCCCAGGAGCGGAGGATCTTATGGCAGATAATTCCCCGGAATATCGCAAACTCGTTGACCAATCGCGTTCAGACGAGCACTCCACCGTTCGGTTGGCGAGGCGTGGCCGGCCATGGACCTGTTTATTGAACACCAGCCTGTACTCGTAATCACCGACTGGAGCATGCCGACATCAGCGGCATCGATTGGTGCCAGCGCATCCGCTGTGGCTACCCCGCCCGACGTTCTCAGACCATCAGCGACGCCTGATTTCGTCAATTGCGGACGTTTACTCTCAGTCCCGCCCAACACCCCCGGTTCTCGTAACGCACCCAAAGCATAGAAATTCACAAGCGGACCCTGCTACAATTTTCATCATCGTGGAGCATGAGGGGGTTCCACGGAGGAAAGAAGCTGTTAATGAAAACGCCAAATGATCCGAACAAGAAGAAACGACAACCTTACGAAAAGCCAACTGTAACGAAACTAACCCCGGAACAAGCGAAGCCCAAACTCCTCGCTCATGCCATGAAGGGTGACGAGGGAGCGAGCGAGCTTCTGGACTTGATCTTCCCAAACGTAGCGCCGAAAGACTCTACCAAATCGAAGAAGGCGAGTTAGCCGCGCTATATTTCCGCGATCGCAAATAACAGGGCGCTCATAGAGAGCGGCCTTTCCCCGCATGACTTTCTCAGGCCAACACGTATTCGTTAGTGGCCGTCAAAAGAACGAAGGACGACTGGCATAACCTCGCCATTACACTCTTCATCCTTCGCGGTGGGGTGTTTTGAGTGAAATGGCTTGGTTTTGACCACGGGAAAGCCACACGCTGCGAGTAGCAGAACGGCATCACGCCACATCGCGGCATGAACCAGCCAACCGCGGATTGCATCGCTGCTCCAGCTTGTTCGGCCCTGATGGTGACGCCCTTATTCAGACTACTGAGAGTACCGGACGGACTGAAGGCTCGACGAAGTGTGAGGACAGGGTGCCTGCTGCGAACACCTCGCCCAGAGTGTGTACGACTTCCAGTAATGGCCGTGTCGCCTCTCCTAGGATCTGGAACATGCGGCAGAGACCAAATGCCAATCCTGCCGGGGCGACGATAAAGCAACGGTGCTTGTGGCCCGGACTCGCCGGTTTCTGATGTGCCAAATTCTGGATAGATTGGCTGGACACAGCAAAATCGCTGACGGAGGACAAGTCCACAATACACACTCGGGCATCAGTCGCGCTCAAATGTTGTCGACTTGCTTCGTACAGGTACGGCAACGATTCATCTGTAAGCCGCCCCTCAACCCGCATCAGCATGATTTTGTTCGATTGGTCAAACTCAACTTGGAAGCCCGCGGTCATTTGTGTCATAAGTTCCTTTTGATCGGAAGACTAAAGAACAACAACTTTAGATTGGCCGACTTAGTTCAGGGAACCCGGAAGTGGAGAAGGAATGCTTACGTTAACTTAGTTGGGGCAGTTGAGTGGCCGTTGGCAGCGACGCGCAAGTGGCTGAATCGACACGTCAAGGAGCACGCACGCTTTGCAGATCCCGGACTCCATCGTGCATTTTTGGCGGTAAACGAGAACTTCACGTTGCCTCCCGTTTAACCTCCTGTACTTATGAAGGTTCTTCGAGCGTAAGTGTGGGCGACTTTATTGGTTTTGGTTCTTCTTTTCTTGGCGCTCAACTCTGCGCAGAGCCTGGCGCGGACTCGCTCCAACTGGTCCTGCCGTCTGTAATAGTTGGCGCGGTCGGCTCTACTGGCTCCTGCTTTTTGATAATAAAGGCGATCCAAGAGCGCAATTTCAGCCAATTCTGCCTCGTAGCGGATGCAAATCTCGGTTTCCGTGTCCATGGCGCAACCTTATTTCAGCTGCCGGGGTTGAAGTCGGTGATAGATGTCACAAACATCGCCTAATCGTCTGTGGAAAGTCCCAGAATGGGACAAAGGTGTGCGCTGACTGGATTTCCACAGGGGCAATGTTCATCGGTCACAGACAGCCGATGTGGGAATATGGGACTTTGGGCGTGTACCTCTCTCAAAAGAGGCCGCCCACCCCCTTCGCTTCACTCGGGTTGGCCTCATTTTTGCTTCCAGCGCTTTCCCCTTGAACCACTCAACTCCGTCGTCCAGCGTTCCTTCGGGCAAACCACATGCCCCCAAGCTTTCCTCCACTCGGCTTCACTGCATGGGTAGTGTCCTAACAGTGCGTTGATGACTCTAGATATGGCAAACTTGGCGAATGCCAAGGCACCGCAAGCGCGAACCGGCGATCGACGACGATCTCAGGCTAAACGTAATCGCGATCGCGCCTGTACTGATGCTGCTGATGCTGATTGCCTACAAATTCAATCTGTAGAGGCGAGCCAGATCCTAAGAACGCCTAACAAAACCTCACTTCTTCGGCAACCCATGGAACGGCTCGGAACATCCCTACGGAGAGGAGTAGTGTAATGGCCATCGAACTCTTGCCCGAGGGGTTGTGGGAGCTGGTTAAGCCGTTTATCCCAGTCGCCAAGGCGAAGCCCAAGGGCGGGAGGCCGCGCTTGGCAGACAGAGCATGTCTCACTGGCATCGTATTCGTCCTGCGCAGTGGGATTCCTTGGGAGATGCTACCGCAAGAGATGGGCTGTGGCTCTGGAATGAGTTGCTGGCGGCGAATGCGTGACTGGCAGGCGCGAGGCATCTGGCAGTTGCTCCACTTCATTTTGCTGGACTGGCTGTCTCGCTTCGGGCACATCGACTGGTCATGCGCAGTAGTTGACGGCAGTTCCGTGCGAGCGGTTTTTGGGGGCTTCAAACCGGTCCCAACCCTACCGACCGAGCGAAGCTCGGCAGCAAACGTCATGTGATTTGCGACGGATGTGGAATCCCGCTGGTGATACAACTCACCGGGGCCAATCGCAATGACTCGCAACAAGCGCTGTCTCTTGTAGACGCGATACCGTTCTTACAAGGAGAGCGGGGACGACCGCGTCATCGTCCTGACTGCCTGTTCGGCGACCGTGGTTACGATGCCGAAGCGATCCGGCAAGGTCTTCGTGACAGGCGCATCATCCCTTTTCTTGCGAAGCGCAACACCGAACACGGCAGTGGACTCGGTCGATGGCGATGGGTGGTGGAACGGACGTTCGCTTGGCTGAATCAGTTCCGGCGGTTGCGCGTTCGCTACGAGAAACGGGCCGACATTCATGAGGCGTTCCTAGCTCTGGGGTGCATCCTGATCTGCTGGCGTTTTCTGCGCGGATAAGAAACAGGACTAGCTCTCCAAGAAGCGCAGAGCGCGTCATCGCTGGAGCTCCATCGCTTTCTCCAGCACCATCGCGAATTTCTTCCCAGTTCCGGCGTCATGGGATGAGTTATTGCGCGGATGAATCAAAGTTCTGCATCAACCAAACGTCGGACTTCTCGTCACCGACACTGACGATAATCTGTTTCCCGTCCGGACTGACGCTGGCACTGTCACGCTCAACAACCTCGCCGGACAAAGTTGCCACTGAGGTTACTTCGTTCGGAGCGACAACCTGAACCCGGATAATTTCTCGTCCTGTTTCTCGGATTGCATACACATACTTTCCGTCTGGCGACCAGCCAAAAGGATGGGCTTTGCCAGACAGCGCCATGCTTTCGGAGTACGGGTGCAAAGAAACAATCCAGAGACCCGCGCCTTCCCGATTCCACCAAAACGCTATTTCCCTGCCGTCGGGTGAAAATACCGGCTGGTGGGGAACCCAGCCCACTGATCGGTCCTGCGGGATCACGGGTTTTGTCTCGTGCGTCTCCTCATCGATCTCCAGGAAATTTGTGCCTCCCGATTGCTGGTAGACAATGTCGCGACCGGGCCACCAGGCAAGTTTGTTGTTGGTTTCAGAAGCGTTCGTATTCTCCAGCGCCTGGGCGGCACCGCCGTTGGCGCCAATGGTCCACACTCTGGGGATAATTCCCTGATCGCTGATGAAGGCAATGCGCTGCCCGTCCGGAGACCAGGCTGGGCTGGCAGTCTTCGCATGTTCGAAAAATGTCAGTTGGACAGGCTCGCCGCCCGCGGCTGGCATTCTGAAGATGTTTTGTTCGTCTGGGTTCGGTCCAAGAGCGTAGGCGATCCAGCTTCCGTCGGGCGAGAAACTGGGAATCCCGTAATACGAAGTGCCGGAGGTCACGCTGCTGATTTCCGGCTTTGCTTTCTTGCCCGTATTCCGCAGATCAACCCGCCACAGGTTGGAGGTATGGTTCTCTCGTGTATACGCTAAGCGGGAACCGTCAGCGGAGAGTGTGAAATCACCGCCGCTTTGGAGGCCCTCAGCCAGCACCGCAGGGTCGGGATTTCCACGGGCTACAGAAACCTTGGAGAGCTCTTTTGTGCTTCCTTTTCCGTGCAGGTAATAAACTGAGTCGCCAGCGGGAGACCACCGGGCCGAATAAATTTGATCGCTCTCTTCGACCAGGTTGCGTTCGTCGCGTCCATCCGGACTGAAAATCCTAATTTGCCACTTGCCGGAGCTGATTGTCACGACCAGGATCTGGCCGGCTCGGGCGGAACAGTCAAGACCCATCAGATATGTGTAGTTAGACAGGTGAACCTCTTTCGCCTCACCAGTCAGCTTGTTCACCAATCGGACCCCTTTGAAACCCGGCCCTTCCGACTGATTCGCCGTTACAATCTGAGATCCATCCGAAGCGAGCCAGGAGCCGAAGTAGGCTGGAAATATTGGGCGGACAGCTCCGCCCAAGCGGGAAACCACTGAGATCCCCCAATATTGATCCGATTTATCACGCTCACGGTTATGGTTAAAAAAGAGCAGTTCAGAGCCATCCGGGGACCAGCGCGGGGATTCAATGATTGTGTTCTTTGCCACCTCAACCTCGGCTCCGTTCCAGGCCCGCACCATCAACTTCTGTTGCTCACCACCTTTCCTAGACACGTACGCCACAAACAACCCGTCCGGCGAAAGCGCAGGATAATGAGCATCTGCTGAAAATGTGAATTGCTTGTGCGTAATCTTGGCATGGGAAACAATGCCCAGACGCCAGCCGCGAGTTGAGTACAGAGCCGCTGCCAGCGCCAAGCCAACGAGCACGAGGGCCGTCGCCATACCCAGTTTGCGGACCCTTACGAAGGCGAACAGTCCCGAGCCGCCATCGTCGCCTCTTGGAACGGCGGTGGCACTCCCGGAGCTCTCCGATAGCGCGTCCAACGCAAACGCCAGGTCCGACGCCGATTGAAATCGCTGCTCCGGGTTCTTCTCCAGACAACGATGCACCACCCGCTGCAGCGCCGGCTGAATATTCGCAGTGATCTGCGAAATGCCGGGCGGGTCATCGTTCAGAATCGCTGTCATCGTCTCCGGGGAAGTCGGCTTCTGAAACGCCCGCTTTCCCGCCAGCATTTCGTACAGAATCGCGCCGAAGGCAAAAACGTCGGCCCGATGGTCGGCCGTTTGTCCCCGCACCTGCTCCGGCGACATGTAGCCGACCGTGCCCATCACGACGCCCGCTTCGGTCCCCTCGGTGAACGTCGGTGCACTGTGCTCCGAGCTGGGTTGCGGTTGCGTCAGCTTCGCCAGACCGAAGTCCAGAATCTTCACCCGCCCATCTTTGGTGACGAACAAATTTTCCGGCTTCAGATCGCGATGGACTATGCCTTTCTCATGTGCTGCGGCCAGCCCTCGCGCAATCTGCACGCCGTAATCGATTGCCTTGCGTATGGACAAACGGCCACGCTTGATCTGCTCGCGCAGCGTTTCTCCCTCCAGCAACTCCGAAACCAGATACGGCGCGCCTTCATAAGTTCCCATCTGAAACACGGCAAGAATATTGGGATGGTTCAGCGCCGCAGCCGCACGCGCTTCCTGCTCGAAGCGTCGCAGCCGGTCGGAATCGGCGGAGAGAGAAGACGGCAGAACCTTGATCGCAACATCCCGTGCTAGCCGCGCATCGCGGGCGCGATACACCTCGCCCATACCGCCGGAGCCGAGCAGCGACTTGACCTCATAGTCACCCAACTTTGTGCCCGACGTCAGCGTGACTCGCGGCGTGGCGGACCGTAAAAAGCTGGAGCGCACGTCGTCGCTGGAGGCGAGCAGCGTTTCCACTTCCTGACGTAAAGATTGATCGGACGAACAAGCACGATTGAGAAATACGAAGCGCTCGCCCGGCGCCAGCTCCAACGCCTTCTCCAGCACGTCGCGAATTTGTTCCCAGCGCTCCGGCGTCATTCTTATTCCTTGCTCATCTGATGATGCAGCCAGAGCCGGGCCGTAGCCCAGTGCCTCTTCACGGTGGTGGGCGAGAGATTCAGTGCGTCCGCGGTTTCTTCAATGGAAAGGCCGCCGAAGAATTTCAGCTCAACGATGCGGCACTGTTGCGGATCGAGCTTCGCCAGTTCGTTCAGAGAGTCATCGAGAGCGACCATGTCCACGCTCGGCATCTTGAAAGCAAGACTCTCATCGAGGGTTAGCCGGTAGCCGCCGTCACGCTTGGCCGCGTTGCGGTTGCGCGCGTACTCCACGAGAATCTGCCGCATTAACTGAGAACAGATCGCCAGAAAATGGGCGCGATTCTGGAAGGGAGCTGCGCCTTGCTTCTCCAGGCGCATATAAGCCTCATGCACCAGCGCGGTACTTTGCAGGGTATGCCCTGGGCGCTCGTTCCTCAAGTAATGATGCGCAGCCCGACGGAGCTCGTCATACACGAGAGGAACCGCGGCTCGCAAAGCCTTGTCGTCGCCCGCGTACCAGTTCGCCAATAACCTGCTGACGGTTTCGGACGGTATTTCCGACAACTAGCCCCCTAACCCGCGCCCAAGCTTGGGAAGCAAGATAACCGCAGCCAGCACCAATGTCAACTCATTGAAAAAACAGGTACTTCGCCGTGCTCGCACCGCCGTCTTCCACTCGCTGGGGCTCGACATCAAGAAATTTTCGTATCTCATGGACCAGTTCTCCTCGGAATTTCGCTTTAAGGAGATGACAGGGTCCTATCGATGTAGCTCTGGAGACTCACGACGAACGAAGGTGCAGGATCTCAGGCCGAGACACGAGACAGTTACGCGGGGAATGTCCGACGAGAGAAAAACTGGAGCGCACTATGAAAAACTTGGCGACGCGGTTGGCGGTATTGCTGCTTTCTACACTATGTCTGTTGACTGGCGCCTTCGCGCAGTTTACCCCCAGCCAGGACTCCTATACCTTCAGCAGCAAAGCAGGCCAAAACTTCGGCACTGCCCAGGCCCTTCAAGTAGAATCTGCGCTTTCTTCCCACGCGATCGCCAACACTTATATCCAGTTTGATCTGTCCGCAATCCCTTCCAGCTACACCGGTGCTAACGTCACCAAAGCCAGCCTCAAGCTGTTCGTCAACTACATTTCGGGTGTTGGGGGCAGCTTCAACGTGGACCTCGCCAACGGCTCGTGGACGGAACTCGGGATCACATACAACAACGCTCCTACGCTCGGAACCGCTATTGCCAGCAGCATCCCGCTAACCAAGGCGAACGTAAACGACTACGTTATTGTTGACGTCACTTCGGCCGTACAGGCATGGCTCGATGGCAGCCAATCCAATGACGGCATCGCGCTCGTCGCCAACAGCGGCCTGGGTGTTTTGTTCGACAGCAAGGAAAACACGGCGACCAGCCATCCGCCCGAGTTGGACATTGTGTTTGCCGGCAGCGGTGGTGGTGGCGGAATTACTGGAATCACCACGGCCAGCGGCAGCGGACTGACGGGCGGCGGAACCAGCGGCAATCTGAATCTGACCCTAACCAACTCCTGCAGCATCGGACAGGTCCTCGCGTGGAACGGAGCAGGTGGAGGGTGGGTATGTTCCACGGTGACGGGAGGGGGCGGAGGCATCACTGGAACCGGCACGGTAAATTCTTTACCGCTGTTTAATGGCGCGACCTCGCTTACCAGTTCCAACGTGTTTCAGAGCGCCACCAACGCGAACATAGGCATCGGCACGACGACGCCCCAGGCCACGCTGGATGTCAACGGCAACATTAATCTTCCAAACACGACGTCAGGCACTGCGGGCGTGCTCAGTATGGGAGGCGCACCGTTCTTGAGCAACTACGGTACGGGCAACGCGTTCGTTGGGGCGTCGTCCGGGAACATGAACTCCAGCAACACAGGCGCCAACAACTCTGCCTTTGGCTTCAGATCGCTCACTTCCAACACGAGTGGCCAGTTGAACTCCGCCTTCGGGGGAGCTACGCTCCAGGCGAACACGACAGGCGAAGACAATTCCGGGTTCGGCGTCGACGCGCTGTTAGTGAACACGACGGGCAGTACGAACTCGGCGTTCGGGTCGTCCGCACTCGTCAGCAACACGACCGGAGGGCAAAACACCGCCGTCGGCGGCGCCGCCCTCCTCGGAAACACGACGGGCTCCCTGAACACAGGGGTCGGATTCGCCGCCGGGACGGACGTGTCCACTCCCAACCTCAACAATGCTACTGCGATCGGAGCCTTTGCGGATGTAACCCGAAGCAATTCGCTAGTGCTGGGGAGCATCGCGAATCTCAACGGATGCGACCCCAACGGTACGCCGGCATGTCTGAGCACCATGGTCGGCATCGGCACGACTGCGCCGCTGGCCACCCTGGATGTCGAAGCGCCCACAGGGACGGCGCCGAGTGTGATCTTCGGCAGCGCGTCCAATCCAGCAACTTTCACCGTCAACGGCGCGGCCAACTTCACCGGGGCAGTCAACTTTGCCAACAGCACCGTGGGCAGTAGTACGGTCTTCGGCAACAACACAGCTACATCGGGATTCGGAAGCAACGGCGGATCGTTCTCCACGGCAAGTTCACAAGGCACGGCCGTCGTGGGCCAGAACTTCAGCAGCGCTGGCGGTGACGGCGGATTTTTCTCGACGGCGAGTGCATCCGGCTACGGCGTCGTCGCTGAGAACACGCTGCCCGGCGGGATTGCCGGCTACTTCCAGGGTGGCGTTACGGTCACCGGCTCTGAGACAGTGGGCGCGAATTTGACTGCGGCCGGGGTAGTGACGGGCAGCAGCTTCCAGATTGGAAGCAACCTCTTCGGCTATGGTTCATACACGAGCGGCAACGCGTTCTTCGGCTTCGCTGGGAGCGGAACTAACGGGAGCACAGGGGAATACAACACTGCGAGCGGCTACCAGGCTCTCTTGAATAACACGGGCTACGACAATACTGCCAGTGGCGCATACGCGCTTTACAACAATCAGGGCGGCATTATCAGTGGCGCCTACACGGGCTCCGATAATACGGCTAGCGGGGTTTTCGCGCTGTACTCCAATTGCTCGGGCGGCTGTAGCAACGGGTTCCAAGGCACTTACAACACCGCCAGCGGATATGCCGCCCTTTCCACCAACACTATAGGCTCCAACAATACCGCCAGCGGAGCGAATGCGCTCTATGACACCACGGGCAGCGACAACACGGCGAGCGGGGCTTATGCGCTTTACCGCAACTCTGCGGGCAGCTACAACACGGCGCTCGGATACTTCGCCGGGCCAGACCGTTCGGTCACAACTTCGCTCAACTATGCCACGGCAATTGGTGCTTACGCAGATGTGACCAAAAGCAACTCAGTGGTGCTGGGCAGCATCGCGGGCGCCAACGGATGCGACCCTACGGCTACACCCGCATGCCAGAGCGCCATGGTTGGCATCGGAACGACCGCGCCGCTGGCGACGCTGGACGTCGAAGCCGCCAGTGGGTCAGCGGCGCCTACCGTGATCTTTGGCAGCGCGTCGATTCCGGCGACTTTCACCTTGAATGGCACCGCGAGCTTCAGCGGAGCGGCGACGTTCGGATCGACGGTTGGATTTCTCTCGACGCAGACCTTCCCCAACACGGTCTCGGCCGTGACCGTGTCGGGCGGCGGACTGGTGGAGACCGGAACCGGACGTGTGAATCTGAGCCTGCCCACCTGTACGAGCGGGCAAGTTCTGCAATCGACCGGCGGGGGCTGGATATGCGCTGCAGTGAGCGGCGGGGGCGGCGGCATCACTGGATCCGGCACGGCGAATTATCTTCCGATGTTCGCGACTTCCAGTTCACTCGCCAGTTCCAGCGTGTTTCAGGGAAATACCGGAAACGTCGGAATCGGCACGACTTCCCCGCAAGCTACTCTGGATGTCAACGGCATCATCAATCTTCCCAACGCCATTTCAGGCTACGTGGGCACGCTGAACATTGGAGGGTTGCCCTTCTTGAGCAACTACCCGGGCACAAATTCCTCGGCGAACACTTTCGTTGGGACCTCGGCTGGGAACCAGATCATGGCAGGCTCAGCCATCCAGAACACGGTCGTGGGCAATGCTGCTTTCACCGATAATACGATCGGTTACGACAATTCGGCGTTCGGCTTCGACGCCCTCAATGCGAACACGACGGGCAACAGCAACGCCGCCTTTGGCGCGAGCACGCTACAACTGAACACGGGCGGCAATAACAACTCCGCATTCGGCGAGGGCGCGCTCAGTGCCAACAAGTCGGGCAATGGCAACTCGGGTTTCGGCGCCGGCGCCCTTTCGTTCAACGAATCCGGCATCGATAACACAGCGGTCGGCGTCGCTGCGCTCGGGCAGCTCGGCGAGACTACCGGCACGGGAGGAAGTTCCAACATCGCGATCGGCTTCCTGGCTGGCAATAACCTCACCGCAGAGGAAAGCAATAACATCGACATCGGCAGCCAAGGTGTGCTCGGCGACTCGAACACCATTCGCATCGGCGGCGCGCAGACGAACGCCTATATCGCCGGCACCGTAAACGTGTCGAACTTGATCGTGTCAGGCACTTGCACCGGCTGCGGCGGCAGCGGTGGCGGTGGCGGAACGATCACGGGCGTTACTGCCGGAACAGGCCTTAGCGGCGGCGGCACAAGTGGCAACGTTACCCTGAACCTGAACACCACGGCCATGAATACCTTCACTGGAACCCAGACGTTCAACGTACCCACGGGGAACGGAATCGTCGCTCAGACTGCGGGCAACTCCAACGCAGGAATCTCCGGCAGCAACACTTCCCCTCTCGGCTCGGGGGCGGGCGTCGCCGGATTCTCCGTCAGCGGGACTGGCTCGGGCGTAGTCGGAACCAACAGCTCCTCAAGCCTGGGAGGCGGCTATGGGGTTCAGGGGCTCAGCTACAACGCGGCGGATCCGGGCGTAGGAGGAATCAACAACTCACCAGCCGCCGGTGGCGCCTACGGAGTGTTTGGACAAAGCATGGGCTCGAATGGTACGGGCGTGTATGGGACAGGCAACGGCTCAGGAGTAACGGGAAACGCTTCGAGCCCCGCAGGCTCGGGAGTCGTCGGCACTAACTTCTCAACTTCTGGCAGCGCCTACGGTCTGTACGGGCAGAGCTCAAGCCCGACGGGCACGGGCGTGTTTGGGACGGGCAACGGCACTGGCGTTACGGGATCGTCCACCGGTACAGGCGTGTATGGCACAGGCAACAGTATTGGCGTCACCGGATCATCCCCCAGCACCGGCGTATTTGGCCTAGCCACAGCTACTACTGGAACGGCGAGCGGTGTCCTGGGCCAAACGAGTAGCCCGGCTGGCGCCGCAGTGGTCGGAATCAACACCGCTGGCGGCCTCGCCGGATCTTTTCAAGGCAACGTCGCCGTCACCGGCAGTACCAGTACCGGCAGCCTCGGGATTGGTGGTGACACACCCATGAGCCACAGCCCGAGGATGTTCTTCAACAGTTTCCTGGCGGGGAGCTTTGCTAATAATCCTAATGGTGGCTACTTCATTTCCGACCAGGCCATAACTGTGATCCGGGTGACGGGGGCCGGGGGCCTGGGCCAGAATTGCACCACGCCAGGGCAGGTGGAGTTACTTGAGATCGCTCCCAATTTTGGTACTATACTTTACACCCTTACCTTATCAGGCCAAAATAGCGGTCGGGACGATTCTGGACCGCTCCTCATCCCCATTGCTGCCGGCGTCTCGTTTCTTGAGAGGGCCTCCGGATGCAATCTGGGTGGCCAGGCGCCCGCGGATGAAAACATCAGCGTGCAATATGTGATGCAGTAAGATGCACGGCGCCTGCTGCATGATCGGACCAGTTCCCGCAGGCCATCTACGCGGAAGACCGCCATAGCCAGTTCATCATTCGCACCGACAAACCCAACGTGAAAGTTTCCTGGCAAGTGACGGGCATTCGCCAGGACGCCTACGCCAACGCCCACCGCATCCAGGTGGAAGAAGACAAGCCGCCACAAGACCAGGGCCACTATTTGCATCCGGAACTGTTCGGAGCAGGGCCGGAGCAGGCAGTCGGCTACCACGCGGAAGTTGCGACGCAACGCTGAGATCGATCACGCTTCGTCGCTGCAAAATCCCCACACCGCCGCAGCAGAAGGAGTAGCAAGGGGAAAGCAGGAAAGCACAGCTAAAGCCGCCCGGTCTCGGGCGGCTTTGCTTGTGCATGCACCCCAGTGAGAGTGCGCAAAGCTTCAGTGATTTTCTTGGGACGGCCCTTCTTGCCGGTCGAGAGGCGAGAGCGGAGGTTTTGTTAGGCGCTCTAAGGCGATCCAAGATCCTAAGAGTGGGTCGGTTTCGTGCCAATGGGTGTACACTTTCCGGCTAGGCGGCAGATCGCTGCACTGTAGGGAGGTGTTTTCGCAAGCACCGACATGCGGGCCTAGTAGGATTAAGTTCCGAAATGAGTGGGTCTGCCGCCCACTCCGGGAAACGGGTCGTGTCCTCAAAGTGTACTGGTGCCGCACCGACAAATTACAGGATTCACTGTAGATCGCACTACCGAGAAAAGCAGTAGCCTCCCCTCTGCCCTCTCGCCGCAGAGAAGATCGCATCCGCGAATTGTGCGGCAAAGCTGTTGATGCAAACACCGAAGACTTCCAGGCCGTGCTGGATGAACTCGAGGGTGTGCTCCGTGAACACCCCGAACGTCGGCGCCGACTTGCGGCTAAAAAAGCTGACTACCACGATTCGATAGCTTAAGAGCGCTGACATTTGGGGCAAGGTACAACTGTCTGACATGCTTTCCCCCAGCACAATCGCGCACATCAAGGCCGAGATTGCAAGATTAGAAGACGCTCGGAAACAATGCAACGATTCGAGTATTCGGCAATTGATCGAGCAGTGGCTCGCAGACCTGAAAAAACGCTCGCCGAGGCCGAACAACCGGGCGGCATTCCTTAAAGGGACAGCACTTCGGGGCGGGATTTCAGCGGCTGGAAGAGCAAGAATCGCGGCTGCCAGAGGGCACGGTGGGTGAGAGTGAAGGCAAAGGGCGGGAAGGCAAAAGTCGTCACAATGAATAAGAAACGAACAATGTCTGCCAGCGTCCGCAGGAAGGCGGGGGTGAAAGCCGCAAAGAAATCGGCCTGACGGATAAGCTGAACTTGAAGATGCCCAGACTCACGGGAATGAGTTTGGGCATTTTCATTTACTGACACGGTCCACTCTTACACTCGTCGGTCAACGAGTGAAATGGCTTGGTCTCGACAGTGAATGATCGCGGTCGCGCTAGGTCGTCGGCAGCAGGCAACTCAATCGAGTTTTGCGATAAATACGTCCGAAAGGGGGGTACCATCGGCACCCAGTCCCAGTTGTGCATCCCAATTTGTTGTAAATAAAAAGAAACGGCCATCCCTGGAAACGTTGCCAAGGGGCTGTGTTTGGAAGAAGGGGTTGATATAGCTGGCCCGGTTATGCGCAAATCGCCACACCGTGGAGGCGAGACCGTCCGTCTCGATGCAGAATATTTCCCCAGCAAGCGGTTGGTCGATCCAGGTGCCGCCATCGTAGGCGTAGGTCGAGCCACAAACCGGCGCACTGTCGAGCGTGTCTACATTGCTCCAGGTGAAATGCCGCTGTTGGCCCCACTGAACCGCGACCGGCCATACCAACTGAGAAATCCGGGAAATGTCATTCAGGGGACGCTTCACCACCTGCATATCACCCTGAATCGCTGGACCATTGACCAAGCTGTTGTATCCCACGGCTTCATATCCAGAACACTCATCGGACTTGCCGCCTATAGGGCAGGCGTTGACCGTCAAAGTCGCAACGTCCCAAAGATACCAACCAAACCCATCGACTAAGATGTAGACGCCGCTCCCGCTGCGTGCAAGGTAGGCATGACGAATTAGGTAAGGCGAGGTCACGCTCGCCAGGCCAGAGGTGCCCCACTGACCTCCGATTTGGCCAGTTTGGGTGTTGTACCAGCGGCAACCGAGATTCTTGTCGTACACTACGACAAAAATGTGTTTTCCAAATTCCGAGCCCCCCTCCGAAATCGACACGCGCGTATCGTCAAGAGACAAACTCACATCGTCATCGCTTACTACGTTCGGTCCCGTTCCTAGGGTCGGTTGTAGGCCGCACGACCTCGTGTCAATCACTGGCGAGACAATCCCAGTGGAGAACCGGTAGGTCGTGATGGTCAACGTGTCAGGTTCGGCAGTGCCGTAAATCAGGTCCGGATCCACAAAACTAAATGACGCACCGGGCCTCAGCGGTAAAAGAAGGCCTTGCCCCGGGCTTGCGTTCGGGGGCGAGCTGACGGCCATTGTCCCAGGATCAAAAGCGAACACATAGTCCCGGCCGCCCTCGCCGATGACGTAGAACTTGCTCGTATCCGCGTTCCACTCGTTCGCCTGACCGCTCCCCTCCGTTCGCACGAATGTGCCTGGTTTCTTGAAATTCGTGCTGCTGTCGGTCGCGCGAATCATCGTCGAACCGAAATCGGGATCTGTGAATACTACGTTTCTGGCGGGGGGCAACATCGGAGTTTCTTGGTGAATCAGCCGGTCTGTTGTTGCCTTCGGGTAAGGTTGAGGGCTCTGAGCTGAAACTGTCACAACCAGAATGAAAGTTGAGAACACGACACAAATTGCAGGTATGGTCTTGTTCGCCATTTGTCAACTCCTTGCGCCACAGTCGAAGGCGGGCAGCGCCCTCGGATCGAAACCGGCCGAAGACGACAGAAGGGAAGTAAGCCGAGTGAATACTAGTCAGGACGTTAAACCCTGTCAAGAAGCAACGGCCCTCATGTATGGCGGATTGTTGGTGGGGGGCTAGCTGCGTTGACCACTACAACGCGATTTCCGACAATGGATGTCAGAAATCCGAATGTGACAGATGGAGGATAGACTGCGCCGCGAAGAGATTCGGGCCGTATAGATTCGGATCTGAGAATGGAGAGTAAAACTTGCGTCATTCAAAGCAGCCCTAAGCAGGACGATTGATGCTAAATCTCGATTGCTTTCAATTGAAACGAGTCCGACCTTGGCAGCCGAAGGTGCTTGTCTTTCAACATCCATCGTACAGGACCCAAGCAACCACATTTGGCGGGACTAAGCGGGACCCTCATCACGCGGTTCGCGTTCCCGCCTCGTTCGTCAGACTGCCAAAATATCGGCAGGGCTGCCGACCTGTCGGCAGATTTTTCCGCCATCACCAGCTCCTGTTCGTTTACATCCAACGACTTCCTTCGTAGCCCATTGATGGCCCGGCACTTGCATGAGAGAGGGTAAGGAAACCCCAATGAAAATGTCGGCCTACCGACGCTCCCTGTTGCAGCGAATCAATGATCTTGCGACGTTGTTACGGGCGAGTCAGAAGGGCCACCCCAAGAGAGTGAGGCAACCCGCAATGGGACTCGACCACCAAGCTGACCGCAGTACGAGGAGGAGCAGGAGAATAGCTCAGAAGCGGCTTTCGAACGAGTATCGGCAACTGATCGAGCGCAGGCAAACGATGGCTCGCCGCCTGAAGCAGATCGAGGCCGTGCTGCGAGGGCTGGATAACCCTGGAGGACTGCAGAGGGCAGCCTTTTGAATACGAACGGATCAATTTGGCAGTGATGCCCTTTCATAGCTTGTTCCAGTCGGTCAACGCCATCAATTCGTCGAGGATTTCCTGGAATCTCTGAAGCCGGCGTTCGTGCTCCTATCCTTACTCTTGCTGCCAAGTACAATCGGTTCGCCTCACTAAGTTGTGGGATTTCGTCCCGCAACTCGCAATTGTTTTTTGTGACGGGATTGGGCATGAGGATTGAGATATCGCTACCGTGCGATCAGGTACCCTGGATTCATTCGGTGCAAGCCCAATGGTATGCCTCTGTCTCACGGCTTCGCATTCTAAGAATTGCGAGCGCTTCGACCGTTGTACCCACTAGGTCGTACCGTTCCCCGCAAGCTAGTCTGTTCCGTTTTGGGAACGCGGAACTGATGCTGCTGTTGACGTGCCGAACTTCGAATAGAATAATTGATTCATACACCGGGTTCTTGGGTTCCTTTAGCATTGAAAGGGGGCCGATTCGTGACACCCGTGGCAGCGGGCAACAAACGCCGCAAGTTCGACCTCAAGACCTTCCTGTCGACCATCGACGGTGGCAGGACAATCGCGACCGCTCCCAAAAAGCAGACAATTTTTGTTCAGGGCGACTCGGCCGATTCTGTTTTTTACTTACAAAAGGGGAAAGTTAGACTCACCGTTGTGGCCACGAGCGGGAAGGAAGCCACGATAGGCATTCTGAACGAGGGCGACTTCTTCGGGGAGGGGTGCCTCACAGGGCAACCCCTCCGCATGTGCTCTGCAACCGCAATGACCGATTGCACTGTGATGCGAATCGATAAAAAATCCATGATGAATGTGATCCACCGGGAACGGGCATTCTCCGATATGTTCGTAGCATATCTGCTGACACGGAATATCCGCTACGAAGAAGACTTGGTTGACCAGCTTTTCAATTCCAGTGAGAAACGCCTTGCTCGGGTTCTCCTCCTGCTAGCTCAGTTCGGCAAGGATGGGAAGCCCGAAGCTGCGATCCCCAAAATCAGTCAGGAGACTCTGGCAGAGATGGTGGGCACAACTCGTTCGCGAGTCAATTACTTCATGAACAGGTTCAGGAAATTGGGCTTCGTTCGCTACAACGGAGAGCTTGAAGTCCACAGTTCATTGCTCAACGTTGTGCTCCACGACTAAAACGTTCGCTCGAGACCTAGCTTTACACTTGCGCCTCATACGCACGTGCGGATCATGCGGTTTGTACGTGCTTCGGGCTTCCAATCAGGGGATTGCAAGATCGGAACTCGCGATGGGATCATCAGAGCTTGAGCCACAAGTATGCAACGATCAACAGACAACAGGTTATAAGTGCGAACAGTTTCAGATTATTCCGTCGCTTCTGTTCCTGGGCTGTGTCGATCTGGGAGAGGGCTCGCTCTCTGGTCCTGTCGATGAGATCGTCAGAAGGATGTTCCACGCCAGTAGCGCGTAGCCACTGGGCATATCGTTCTCGTTTTTCCGGCGTCATGGTTGCATTGCTATTCACGGCTTTTCCCTTTTCGCGGAAGTGCCGCGTGCGATGCTTCTGGTCGTTGGATACATGCCTTAAGGCTACGCTCCGTCGATGGCCTGTGCCGAGGGCATTGGTATCGTGCCTAACGACTGCACACTATTAACGACAAAGTGATCCTGATCACATTGAAAACCGGAAGAGATTCTGTACTCTTCTATTATGTACCGCATCGGTAGAGATCACAGAGGCCCGATTCTCGGCTGTAGTGCCTGCCCACACACTGAGCGAATCGAAGACTTTAACGGAAGCGTTGGAAACCCACGCACGCTGGCGGCTCGAGCAATGCTGAAGCACATCCATGCCGAGCACAGCCGTGAAAGTCACTTGCATGCGATGTCGATGGTGATGGCACGTCAGCATGCGCTCCGATAGCCCTCCCGCACTTAAAAGAAGTGAACGGTCTGGAGGTAGCCTGCCTTTGGGCCATTCTGTCGGAAGGACAGTTCAAATGCGAAATGTGTTTACCACGCTGGTAAAGGCCTCGTGGTGCTGTTCGTCATGATTCGCCGGGCTGGAACACAAAACAGTCGAGACGCCGTCCCCCTATTTGGCTTTGTAATGCCACCCAAATGAAACCTGCGCGATCTTGATAGACTTGGCTGACCGCGAGGTTATTGAGGCCCTCAGTGATCCCGAAGGTGCGGAAATTGTATTCCTGAGCGCACAGGACCTCGGATGTCAGCAGTAGGAGGGTAATTACAAGGCTTGCTCCGAGAAAGGCGGCGCAAACGTTGCCTAGAGACCTGCCCGGATAGCAGGGGGACAGCTTGGACATGATTTATCAGAACAGCGTTCGTGCAGGGGACGCAGACCCGGAAGGGAATCGCGACTGCTAAATCACGAGAGTGCATCCGGATGACCAATCTCAAGTTCGAGTTAAGTTATTGATTCAACTTGCTGTGCCTGATCTGGACGAAATCGGAGCGGAGCCCGATTGTCCCTGACGCGGACGCTCATCTGGCGAGATTGTGCGAGACCTTCCGTGACCTAATGCAGGATTCGTTGAACGTGGGAGCTACATGGAAGGCACCCAACTCAGATATCTTCTGCGCCGCGTTATTCTTCCACATTCAATATGCTTCAATGCGATTCCTGCCATTTTCCTTGGCACGATAGAGTGCTACGTCCGCCTCATTCAGAAGAGACTCGACACTTGCGTTCCTGTCGCTCCCCGCGCAAGTGACGCCCATGCTCACGGTCACTTGAACGACTCCGTTAGGGGACATGATCCCAGCGGAGGAAACGAGCTGCCCAATTTCTTCTGCTCGACGAACGGTCGTCGCCAACTCGCAGCCAGGCAAGATCAACAAGAACTCTTCTCCGCCGTAGCGTCCCGCTCCGTCGTAGACCCTCAAGTCGGACTTGAGACGAGTGGCCACTTCTCTTAGCACAGCATCTCCGGCCGAGTGCCCAAGAGAGTCATTCACATTCTTGAAGTGGTCAATATCGACGAGGATAATACCGGTAGGGCTGGTTTCACGCTTTCCGCGAACTAATTCGCGACTAAGCAAGGCAACGATTTCTCCCCGATTCAGCTGCCCGGTGAGAAAATCGTAAGTGGCCGCAACTCGGAGCGACTCTCGTGCGGATACTAGCTCGCGCTGGAGATCGAGGATTCTCTTCCCCCCCAACAAACGCGCTTCCAATTCTGGTGGATGAAATGGCTTTGCCAGGTAGTCATCGGCGCCTGCACGCATCCCCTCCACGAGGTCGCCCTTTCCATCCTTACCGGTAAGCAACACTATATAGGTGTAGTGGGAGTGAGACTTGCGTATCCTTCGACACAATTCAATTCCTTCAAGTTGTGGAAGAACCCAGTCGAGCAGGGCCAGCCTCGGCGCATCGGGAGCTTGGAGCAATTCCCATGCCGCTGCACCATCCTTGGCGATTTGACAATCGAAACCCCATTCCCTAAGGTAGCCGCCGATCAGATGTCGATATACTGGGGAGTCTTCCGCCAGCAGAACCTTCATCGTCGATTCCTGATATGCTCGGCTCGACAAAGCAACCCGGCCGCCGCTTGCTTCTGCAACCCCGAGAACTTCACGACGTTTTTTCACTATTCTCATATTCGAGTCAATGGCTTCTTCACCCGCACCTTGTGCTTGAGCCAGTCATGCAAAATATTCAAGTCAACAGGCGGTATGCGGAGAAACTCGCAACCGACTCATCTGAAGTCCCGCGTCCACAGGACGCGGGCTTGAATGTAAATTTCCCTGCACGCGCCGGGTAACAAAACCGAAGTGACAATGCGTCGCCAACACTGAACTCCTCTTTGCCACGAAGTCCTACTCCGCCGTCGCCGATATCCGTGACGGTCACAGCTACACTCCGGTTCCGATCATCCGTCACAACAGCCGGCGTCATCAGAGCGTATCTTGCATGGCGGCGATAGTCCATCAACATTCTGGAATAAGCGACTTTGAGAGACTTCATGCCGGATTCGTCCGTGAGAGGCTTCTTGATAACAACATGGACACCCGGTAGACAGCGATCTTGGGAGGAGATCGCAACCACGGTTAGTTTTTGCCAAATGCCTAACTTCCAGATTTGGTCCAAGAGTTCGGACGAAGCGTCCTCCCAATCGATCACTATCAGGTCAGCACTGCCCTTCGCTAACAAGTTGAGGGCCTTTGACGAGCTCAGGCAGACGTCGGTACAGATTGACAGATCCCGTAATATTCGGCTTAACCTGCCAAACACTCCTGGATCATGAGTAACAAGCAAACATTCAAGTGCCATGTCTGGAGTCATGCCGGACTTTGTCCGCGGCTCTCTTGCAAACGCAGCCAAACTTTATAGGTTGTGGCGCAAAGGGCCATTTAGGTATTCGCCGATCTTTGCGTGGACAGGCAATCGGGGCAAATGCCGTGGCTGAAAGTGGCTTCCGAATGACTTGTAACATAAGATTCCAGTTCGTTCCAGCCTCCATCTTTCGTGCGGATTTTTTTGCACCAGGCACAGATTGGAAGAAGGCCCTTTAGAATCTTTACCTCGGCGAGTGCCTTTTGGAGCCTGTCCAGCGTAAATTGAAGTTTGCACTCCGCTCGTTTCTGCTCGGTCACATCTAGCGCATGGGCGACAATGTAGGGTGGATTGCCACTTTCATCTACCATCAGATTCCGGTATAGCCACACCCGCACTTTTCTGTCCCGCCCTATTACTCGCACGTAGCCGGAATCTTGACCACGCTCTTTTGCGCGTTGCAGGTATTCGGGGAATGTGTGACGTACAGAAGGCGCTAGAAATTCGACAAGGCTCTTACCAGCACAGCCGTCCGGTTCACGACCGAGCGCCCGTGCGGCCGCGGGATTAACCGACAGCAAAATACCCGACATGTCGTGAGTGCAGATGAGTCCAAGGCTATTCTCGACCACGCTCCGATACCGATCTTGACTCCTGTGCAGTTCAGCTTCGACGCGAATGTACTCATCGTAGAACAGACCGGGGTTAGAAGGTTCGATACCGAAAATAAACTTATTCCGGTTGACACATTCCAGACCTATGTGACCTTCATATCCACTATCCTTCTCTCCGATCCAAACTACTCGGTAGTTTGCTTGCTCGCCTCCATGATCCAGGAGGAGGATCGTATCCACGAGCAATGGCGGCAAGCCCCGTAGTCGAGCCCCATATGCTGCGATCTCTAGAGTAAAAGTGTTTTGTGAGAAGGGATTCCCGAAGGTGTCCCTACCCGAGACGGTGACAGACTTGCAGGCAGGGCTGCGCGGTTCTTTGCGAACACCTTTAGCCCAAACTGGTTTTGCCGTAGCGGACATGCTCTCCCTCGACGGCAATGCAGCAATTTGTCTGCCAATGTCTGGCGGATGAAGCATTTTGTCAACCGGCATGTCGGCTTACTCATTGGAACGGCGATGGCATTGTGACTGCTTCAAAATGGCAAGGGACACCCGCCGAAAAGACTCCGCCACGGCCATACAGCCATTTTTATTTTTACGAACTCGCTCTCCGAGTCGTGATGGAAATTGCCCCTCCGGGACCCATGTTCAACATCGCTGGGTTGAGAGGCTACGCAGACACGAAGTCGTGAGCCCTTTCGTCGCATTCACGCCAAGAACGGATGCCGAACTGTCCGCGAATCGCGCAGCAATCCAAGAAAGCGACAGTCGCAGAGGACGGGGAGCCAAACCGCGTCAACTGCCCGGGGTGAGCTGGCTGATCCCGCAAGAGTTAGAGAACCTCACTCTCGACTATCGAGCGTTGAGAACGGCTTTCCGCGTGCAAGGTGACATAACTGTGGCCTTCTTCGCATTAACAAAGGACGCGGCAGCTATCCCGGTTTGGGCTAGGGGCGTCTGAGACGGTAAATCACCCGGAGACATTCGAAAGGATCCCAAAGTGGAAACTGCGGCCAAGCGAGCCCCGACGCCCGTGGTGTGTGTGTCCAAGCCCGTCCCGACCCCGGCCCTGTTGCTGGCCATGCTTGGGGTCTCCAATAAAGTCAGCGACCTGATCCTGTCGCCGGGAAGCCTGCCCATGGTGGAACTCTCGGGCAAATTGACTCCGGTCAAAATCTCTGGAATGGCCCCGTTAACTCCAGAGGACACACGCCGTATTGCCTACGAACTCATCGAGGGCAACAAACAAGCGAGCGACTCATTGCAGAATCTGGGATCTTGCGACATCTCATATCGTGTACCGGGGCATTGCCGGTTTCGCGTAAACATCTTTCAACAACGCGGTAGCTATGCTATTGTAATGCGCGTCATACCCCAGGTCATTCCCACTCTCGCTGACCTGAACCTGCCCCCGCAACTCGCCGAAGTCGCCGATCTGCAGAACGGAATCGTCCTGGTCACTGGCCCCACGGGATCCGGTAAATCCTCAACTTTGGCTGCGGTTCTCGATCGGATCAATGAGAGCCACGCTTATCACATTTTGACGATTGAGGATCCAATCGAGTTCATGCATCGGCACAAGCGCTCGATCGTTCACCAGCGGGAACTGCACAGTGACACTCCCAGCTTTGCTCTCGCTCTGCGGGCTGCATTAAGACAAGCGCCGAAAGTCATTCTCGTCGGGGAAATGCGGGACAAAGAGACGATTGAAATCGCACTGGAGGCGGCGGAGACAGGCCATTTGGTCCTTTCCACACTCCATACCATTGACGCCTCGAAAACCGTTGAGCGAATCATCGGAGCATTTCCGATGGGGGAACAACAAATCATTCGTAACCGTTTGGGGAAGAGTTTCCGCGCCATCATTTCCCAGCGCCTGATACCGCGGAAAGATGGGAGTGGACGCGTGGCAATCGTCGAAATTTTGAAATCAACGCTTCGAACCCGCGATTATATAGAAAAGGGCGAACAGGATGGCAAGACGCTGCTCGAAGCGATGAAAGATGGCGACACCGACGGCATGCAGCACTTCGATGGAGAGATCGAGAAACTCGTCCGTGCCGGTGTCATGGACGTCAGAACCGGACTCGCTTACGCTACAAATCCTGGAAACTTGCGGCTCGTGTTGACAGATATGGGTAGTTCTCCGGCGGAAGGCTAGCGGCCTATCTTCTGGACTTACTGTCGCTCACCCTAGGCTGTCCACAATGGCTTATAGGGAGGGCGGAGCGGGATACCATTTGGTTCCCAACTCCTGAGCGAGCGGCGCACATTGCCTCGGTTGCGTCCGATTTCCGGGCATCTCAACGGACTTATGGACAACGCACCGGAAGGTCCGCGGCTCATCTCGTTCAAAACACAGTAAACTGTCAGCCATCGGTTATGGCATCGCGATTGCATCTAACTAACGAAGACTTACTGCATACCCGGCGCCATCTTACAGCGGTGCGAGAAATCATAGGACAATTCATGAAAACCCCTCAGACCACGAAAACAACGCTCCGCGTCGCGGTGATCGACTGCGATCCGCTGCGGTTCTTGGGATTCTGCGCGCTATTGAGTTCAGAATCCGATTTCGAACTGCAATCGGTGCCTCTAACCGAAATCAGCATGCACCAGGATGTGCGAGTCGGCCTGCTAGGAGGCCCTCCGAGCGGGAACGTCCTTGAAACGCTGACCACTCTGAAGACACTCTGTCCCGGCCTACAGGTCATCGTGACGGGATGCAACATGGACGATGCAGCAATCCTGAAGGCCGTCGCGGCGGGCGCGAAGGGCTGCATCAACGAGACCGTGTCGGTCACCGAATTCGTGCAGGCAATTCGAATCGTGCAGGCTGGATCGGTTTGGGCGCCCAGGCGGGTTCTTGCCACCCTGGTGGAGCAGGCCTACCTATCGTCTGGGCGCGGTCGTTCTGTCGGTCATCGACCGTTCACCAGCCGGGAAATGGAAGTTCTCTCGATGTTGGTAAAGGGTTGCTCTAACAAGGAAATCGCCGCTCCTCTCGGGATAGAAGAACGCACCGTAAAGGCACACGTAGCCAAACTCATGCGAAAGGTTGGAGTGTTAAATCGCGTCATGCTGAGCGTGCACGCGATTACTCATTCCTTGCTCGCGTCCGGAGACACCTTACAGAAGGCGCTCTGAACTCGTGCAAACCCGGCGCCAGGAAAAAAAGCAATTACCCAAGCACAAATCTAGTGTCCATTCTACTGCCGACAACATGCATGGCCGGATGGGTTTCGGGCGGCGCCAGGCAAGCTCTTATCGCCGGTCTTCGTGTCGACCGTCTTCTTGCTTGTGCGTTGGGTCCTGACTGCGGCTGCAAACCTCCGCAATCATTCGTAGCAAATGTCGGCTTCCTTCCTCGTGAGTCGCACATGCATCGACCAAGGCTAACGCCTGCGTTGGCACTTCGGTATCAGCGACCAGCACGACCTTCAGTTCCGGCCTCATGAGCTTTATCTCGAAGGCAACTCCGTGCCCACTCCTCTCGAACATCTCGTAGTTGAGGAGCACCGCATCACACTCGCACATTGTGATAAGCCTGAGTGCCTGTTTTGTCGACACCGCTGTGAGAACTGCGTATCCGGATCTTTCGAGCAGCGCCTTCTGGTAACGCAAGATCGAGCCATCTCCATCAATACACAGGATGATCTTCCTCGAGGGCGGGTACGTTGAGATCATTGGGGCCTCCTGCCAACTTCAAGCCACGGTGTAATTGTGCGAGAGGGGTCTCGCGATGGAGTGTCGCGATGTGGATCGCGTGCCTATGCCGCCGCTGTCTTCAGCTCGACCTCCATGTAGCTGTCCATCGCTTGCGTCAGCTGTGAATCTACCTCATCGGCGATGGTCATAACATCAGGCAACAGCAAGCTAAAATCCAGGGCGCTCAGATTGTGCTGCAACATCCCGAAGAGGGTCACCTGGAGTATTCGTGAGTCGTGCACAAGCATCCCTGGAGTGTAGCCTTGCTGTCGCCGCATCTTGCCGTGGGCTAAGGCGGCGGCGGATGAGGGTGGATCGTTTTCTTGGCCGGTGCTGCTAGGCATCCTGAGGCGGACAATCAGGTCTTCAATCAGCTTCGGAAGATGTCCCGTGCGATCCTTGTCGCTTAGCGGAATCTGATTGAGCGTCGGGTTCCTTCTTACGCGCGTCAACCAATCTTCCACGATGGCGCTCGTGCAGCGCTGCAATATCACGGCGACGCTTTCCTTTGGCGTACGGGCGGCGACTTTACGAGTCTGCAATTTGTCTTGGACGATATCGGCGATTTTCCCCGGCTCGAACGGCTTCACGATGATATCGTCGGCTTCCAGCAGGATCGCCTCCATGGCGCTCTTCACGTCGGGATAACCGCTGACCAGCAACGTCAGCGCACTCGGCTGGGAGTGGCGCATCGCGGTAATTACCGCAAACCCGTCGCTGGGATTCGGCATGTGCAGGTCAGTGATAAGCACATCGAAGGTCTCTGTAACGATGAGCTTTAGCGCCCCCGTCACGCTAGAGGCGGAGAGTACCTCAAATCCTTTTTTCTCAAGGGTCAAACTCATCATGTCACGAACAGACTCGTCATCATCGACCAGGAGGATTCTGTGCGAAATACTAGTTGTCGTTTGAGTCATACAAACTTCTCCTCTGGGGTATACTCACATCTAGTGTTACTCTCCAGGTATCATTAATGCTGTTCAAAAGTGAACACATGTTGAGATAGTACGTGGGCATTACGTGGCGGGGGCGCACTCACTCGCCGTGCAGGACCGAGTGAACCTTCTTGAGGAGCGAGATTCTGGTGAATGGCTTCGACAGGAATGCGCGCTCCGATATCGACCCACCCCGCAAAGCAACCAGATCGCCAGTGTATCCCGACATGAAGAGCGAACGAAGGCCCGGCCGGATTACCTTCGCTTGCTCGAATAGGTCAAAGCCGCTTTGCCCGAACATGATGAGATCCGTGAGCAGTAGATCGATTCCTGGTCCGCGCGCGGTCACGATCTCCACAGCCTTCTCTGCATTACTTGCTTCAATGACTCGGTAACCGGCGCTGGTGAGCAAGCTTGCGGTCACCTGGCGAACGGAGTCATCATCCTCGACTAGCAAAATCGTTTCGGACCCCGATATAACGTCGTCCGCTTCGAGGGACTGCACCAGTTGCTGAGCCTTCTCAGCCATTCGTGGGAAGTAGATCTTGAACGTCGTGCCCATCCCGACCTGGCTGTCAACGCATATGCTGGCATTGCTCTGGGTTACGATTCCGTAAACCGTGGAGAGTCCGAGGCCCGTCCCCTGCCCGATACCCTTCGTGGTGAAGAAGGGTTCGAAGATTTTCGATTTGATGCTCTCGTCCATCCCGCAACCGTTGTCGCTTATCGCCAGGACGACCTGTCGTCCAGCGTGCGAACCGGCGTGCTCAGAAACGTAATGCTCGTCCAGTTGAGCGTGCGCCGTCTCGATAATGATCGTGCCCCCGCGTGGCATTGCATCTCGCGCATTCACCACCAGATTCATCAGGATCTGTTCAATTTGGCACGCATCGGCTTTGATGCTGCCAAGCGGCGTAGTCGGATGGAACGAGACTGAAATACTGTCGCCGACCATGCGTAGCAACATGGTGGCAAAATTATTCACTATGTCATTTAGATCCAGTATCCTGGGAAAGACGATCTGCTTCCGGCTAAAAGCGAGGAGTTGCCGGGTGAGCAAGGCGGCCCGTTCCGACGCTTGCTTGATCTGCACCAAGTACCTCATTACGGTGCTCTCGGGTGCAACCAAATCAATCGACAGATCGCTGTAGCCGATGATTACGCTCAGCATATTATTGAAGTCGTGGGCTACTCCCCCGGCCAAGCGCCCAACGGCCTCCATTTTCTGAGCCTGCAGGAACCGGGCTTCCAGGCGCTGAGCCTCGGTGATGTCGCGCATGAATGCCAGGAGGCAGGGTTGTCCCGCGACCTCGATCTCTTCCCATGATAGCTCCGCTTCGCGAGTCTCTGCCGTCGAGGTCTTGAATTGCATACGGCGGTCCCTCACGCTTCCGCTCTCCCGTAACTGCCGGAGGAGGTCTGTGCGCAATGATGGTAGGGCCCAGAACTTCATCTCCGAGGCCGTGTGGCTGACCACATCCGCAAGTGTATAGCCAGTCATTTTGAGAAATGATTCGTTTGCGTCCAGATACCGCCCATCGCCTTCCGTCGAGATTGTGATTGCCAGCGGACTTCGGCGAAAGGCTTTGCTGAACCTGTCTTCAGACTTGCGTAAGTTTTCCTCGGCCCGTTTGTGCTCCGTGATGTCCCGCAACACACAAGCGATCCGTTCGACCCCGGCGGGACCCGCAATGGGAAAGTACGATGCCAATAAGGCTCTTTCGCCCACATCGGGATAGACATACTTCAGTTCATATTGAACGACCTTCCCCGCGAAGCACTCGTCCATCTTCTCTTTGACAACAGACTCAAAGGTCTTCTTCTCCAATACTTCATCCACGCGATGCCCGATCACCTGTTCTCTAGCCAGATCCCGATAGCTCAGGAACGAGCGATTGGCGATTACATAGCGGTAGTCCCGATCCACTACCACGATCATGTCTACTAGGCCTTCGACGACTCTTTCGTACTCCCGCAGGCTCTTTTCAGACCGCATTCGTTCGGTGACATCCCGCATGAAGGATAGGAGGCAAGGCTGCCCTTCAACCTCTATCCGTTCCCACGACAGCTCAGCTTCTCGGATTTCTCCCGTCGAGTTCCGGTATTGCATACGCAGGTCCGTCACGTCTCTGCCTTCCTGTAACTCGCGTAGCAAGTGTTCGCGCAGCGCCGGCAGGACCCAGAAACCCAGATCCAGAGTGGTGTGGCCAATGACGTCTGCGCGCGCGAGGCCAGTCATTGAGAGAAATGATTCGTTCGTATCCAGATACCGACCTTGCGCTTCCGTCGAGATCGTGATTGCGACTGGGCTTTGGCGAAAGGCTTTGCTGAATCGATCTTCCGACTTCCGCAATTCTTCCTCGGCACACTTCCGCTCGGTGATGTCACGCGCGATCTTCGAAGCACCAACAATCGCGCCGGTTCTGTCCCGAATCGGCGAAACTGTCACAGAAACGTCAATTCTCCTGCCATCCTTTTGTACCCGGACCGTTTCAAAATGCTTAACGTGCTCACCGCGCCCGATTCGTGCCAGAATCTCGGATTCCTCATTCGATCGCTCCGGTGGTAAAAGCATCTGTATCGGTTTGCCGAGAGCTTCTGGTGCTGAGTAACCAAACAGGTCCTCGGCCCCTGGGTTCCAGGCGGTGATCGTTCCGTCCAAACTCTTGCCAATGATGGCGTCATCGGATGACCCGACTACGGCTGCCAGGTGTTCGCGCACTTCTTCCTCACGCACGCGGTCGGTGATGTCGCGCGCAATTTGTGAAGCGCCAACAACCGTGCCGAGTCTGTCTCGAATCGGCGAAATCGTCACAGAAACGGAAACTTGTGTGCCATCCTTTCGGACTCGGACAGTTTCGAAATGCTTGATACGCAAACCGTTCCTGATCCGCGCCAGAATGTCAGACTCCTCATTTATTCGTTCCGGTGGAACGAGTATTTGTATCGGCTTGCCCACGGCCTCGAACGCCGAGTAGCCGAACAAGTCCGCTGCGCCGGGGTTCCAGTGGGTAATCGTTCCGTCTAGACTCTTGCCAATAATGGCATCATCGGACGACTCGACCACTGCTGCCAGGTGTTCGCATTCTTGCCGACGCTTACGCTCGGTGATATCGTAAGCGATCGTTGAAGCCCCGATGATCCTTCCCTGGATGTTCCTTACTGGAGAGACGATCAGTGAGACATGGACCCGGCTTCCATCCTTGCGCCTGCGAACCGTCTCGCAATCAGCCCGTAGCTGCCCCGAGGCAATCCCCTGCATAAGATGCAAGTTCTCTTCGCGCAAATGTTCGGGGATGACGGTGGCAATCGGTTGGCCGATGATTTCCTCGGCAGAGTATCCATAGAGATTCTGCGCACTCTTGTTCCAGGATATGACGGTGCCTGCGAGATCGTTATCAACGATGGCGCCCTCAGAGGAAGCCAAGATGGCCGGCAATTCACGGCCGTGTTTCTCGGCATTGGAGCGGGCCCTGTTGGCACGAATCATCGGCATCTCCTCGGTGCGCCAAAAAGTGCATGCTCACCGACGGTCCGCTATCGGCCTGAGGCAAAACTCTCCGCCTCAATCGGATTATCTCTTGGGACCTGGGGCTCGCCTGAGGAAAGACTGCATTTCCTGCCCCTCGGTGGGAACTGCCGTTCGATAAGGCGATGTTGGAGCTTCTTACGTACCGTGCCAAAAACACTGACCTATTGCAATCGAATATAGCTGAGACCACCAAGGCGATGCAAGTACATAGTAAGTGCCAAGTTTGGAATGTAATTCTCCGATTCCCATATTGGAACTGACCCCACTGCTGTCTTCTTTAATCGGAGACGAACCAAGAGGGCCTCAAGGATTAGTTCCGGCCCGTTTCAATCATCACGAGCAGTAACTCTGTCGACTGCAATTCGCAAATGACTAAGCGTCTCGCGTTTACAACTTGGCCCGAAGTGGGGTTTAGTATTCACCGCCTGACTTCAGCTTGTCAGATCTTTCCCAAACCATAAAAACTAGGGGGGCCTTCCGCACGCTCTCCCCTAGAGCTCGCCGGACGATCGTTAAAAGTTCGGCGTCGTCTATGGGTTTCTGGAGAAAGGCCTTCACTTCCGCGTCCAAAGCGCGCTTCTGGTCGCCCAGACCGTCGCGAGCCGAAACGATGATAATGGGGATTATGGCGAGCTAGGGAATCATCTTGAGCCGCTCCATCACCAGAAAACCGCCGCCCGCCAGAAGGCCGAGGTCAAGAAGAATGAGGTCCGGAGACCGCTTCCGTACTTGAGCCACACCCGAAAATGTATCTCCTGCAAGGCAAATGTCGTAATGGTTTGGCCTTGAGACGAACATGCATATCTTGCAGTACGTCCTGGTCGTCATCGACAATCAGAATCTTCCTATTACGCATTTACTATCCTCCTCGATGAACGGTCCACGTTGATAAGTTCCTGAACTTCAGTGCCCCACTGCTCGAGATACTCTCCGAATCGACTCACTCGAGTGTCGGCTGCCTGGTGTTAGGGAGTGATAGGAAGTCGAAAGCATCAGGCCGGCTTGCTGTACATGGTCGTGCAATTGTTGCCGTAGCCTCGTGCTGATTGCTTCACCGCCAATTGCGTCAGTAGTTCCCACCATGAAGAAGAGTTCTACCGTCCTTGCGACCCTCATCTTCGGCAGCACAGCGTCCAGATGCAAGGGCAAACAGCGTTGCAAGATTTCGCGGACCCCGTAGGACTCTTCGCTGTCCGCCGACGCGCCTTTCTCGCGGTCTTCGCTCGTCTCGGCACAGCAGCGGATCGAGAGTCGACATGACGAACGGTTGCTTTAACGCAGTCTCGTTCCGCGTTCGCACGCGCTTCGTCCGCGAACCCCGAATCAAGAGAGTATTTGGCTCCTCGAGCCCGCAAAGAAGCTTTGTCTCTTTGTCGGGGCACCTTTCGGAGCAAGTGACAGACGGAATCGAGTCTGATAGGGTACGAACAGACAGAACAATAACGAACACGTCAGGGTTCCGTATATGCCCGACCATAGGATTCCCAAGCTCCTGGCGATTGACGACGAGGCGCAGAGCCTGGAGTTAATCACCGATGCACTGTCAGATGCCGGCATAGAAGTTCTTACTGCAGGCGATCCCAAAATTGGCCTGGAGATGTTCAAACGGATTCGTCCCCAAATAGTCCTCCTTGATTTGATGATGCCCGGGATTCATGGGTTCGAAATGCTGGATTGGATCTTGGCCGAAGATCCAGGGGCTGAAGTGATACTCGTGACGGCGCATTACTCTACAGAATCAGCAGTTGAAGCCATTCAGAAAGGGGCATCTGATTACCTCAACAAGCCACTCGACGTGGGAAAACTCCGGCGTCGGATCGTGGAACTGTTATCCGAGGCTGCAACCCGGCAGAGAACCCAGGCACTTGAGCATGAGTTGCTGGATGCTTGTCGATTTGCCGGGATTGTTGGGCGCAGCCCACTCATGCTGGACGTGTTTTCGAAGCTTCGTAGGGTTGCACCACATTTCCGGACTGTGCTCGTAAGCGGACCTACCGGCACCGGGAAAGAACTCGTAGCTCGTGCTTTGCACCATCTCAGCCCGGTCGCTTCAGGTCCGTTCGCGGTGTGCAACTGTTCGGCCATTGTCGACACGCTGGTTGAAAGCGAGTTGTTCGGCTACGTGCGTGGCGCGTTCACTGGGGCCACGCAGGATAGGATGGGCGTCTTCGAGTACGGGAATCACGGAACAGTATTCTTGGACGAGGTTGGCGAGTTCTCTTTAACCGCACAGGCTAAGTTGCTCCGCGTATTGCAGAGCCAGGAGATACAAAGGATCGGCTCTCCTGTCACGCGCGCGATTGACATTCGCGTGATCGCAGCCACTAACCGCAACCTCCGAACTATGGTCAGTGAGGGGACGTTTCGGGAGGACCTTTATTACCGCCTGGCGATGGTTGAGATTCCCCTGCCTCGTCTCATGGACCGAAGGGAGGACCTGATCCTCCTGGAAAGACATTTCCTGGAAAAGTTTGCTGCCGAATACCAAAAACCGGTGGCCGGCATAACACGTCGGGCGCAAACCAGAATGGCGATCTATTCATGGCCCGGCAACATCCGCGAGCTTGAGAACGTCATCGGCAACGCGTGCATGATGGTCGATGGGAGAGTCATTGACATCGAAGATCTGCCGGAGCCGGTGCGAGGTCAGTCCCGGGAGGTAGTTGGCCCAGACGAAATTCTGATGTCCGTGCAAGAATTGCAAAAACGCCACGTGATGCGTGTTTTAGAACATGTCGGTGGAAACAAGTCCCAGGCCGCCGAGATTTTGGGCATATCCCGCCAAACAATTTATCAGTTGTTGGCCGATGCGAAGGTCGGGAAGGCAAGTTAAGATGCCAGTCTGAATCAAACCGGATCCTCGGCATCGGTAGAGAGTCCTACTCTTTTCATTTCTCTCCATTTCAGATCTCCACGGAGGTATTGCCAGATACCCTGGAGCCGCCAGACCATTGTGAGTTGGCGGTAGGGGAAGTGTTCGAAGAGGCAATAAATCAGAAGGCGAGCGACTTCGCACCAGTCACTGTAGCGGCGAAAGGTCATTTCTTCGAGCAGCACTGCCCCGATAGAGATCAGAGTGGCAAAGGCATAACCGAACAATAGAAATTCCAGGAAGAAGGACTTGCTCAACACACCTGAGATCAGGGCCAGGATGATGGTGGAATATCCGACGACCTCGATGATTGGCGCGAAGAATTCGAAGATCCACATGTAAGGAAGGACCAGCCAGCCGACGCGACCGTAGCGGGCCCGAAAAAGCATATCGCGATTAGGCCAAAGTGTATCGATGAGACCCTTGTGCCAACGGGCGCGCTGCCGGGCAAGCGATTTCCAGTCGGCCGGCACTTCGGTCCAGCACGTGGGGTCGGGAATAAAGTCAATGTGGTAGGAGCGCTGTTCTTCGCGCAGCCGGCGGTGCATGCGGATCACGAGATCGAAATCCTCTCCCACCGCGTGCGTGCGAAAGCCTCCGACTTGCATGACCAGATCACGCTGAAAGACTCCGAACGCTCCGGAAATTATGGGCAGCATGTTGAAGCCTGCCCAGGCTTCCCGGCCGACCAGGAAAGCCCGCAAGTACTCGATGACCTGCATGACCTCAATCGCACTCTTGGGGAGCCGGACTTCCTCGATCTGATTGTTAACGACGCGGGAGCCGTTCAAGACACGAACGATACCGCCTACCGCCACCATGCGATCGGGATCGGCGAAGACTCCTGCCATGATGCGGATAAGAGATTCTT
>Ga0210400_10000637_pt1 | contig 37629 bp, 31 predicted proteins | sample IncBWH26MmetaG_FD_155456 | JGI IMG/M metagenome (GOLD analysis project Ga0210400, IMG submission 155456) | Forest soil microbial communities from Barre Woods Harvard Forest LTER site, Petersham, Massachusetts, United States - Inc-BW-H-26-M | ecosystem: Environmental > Terrestrial > Soil >... | reverse complement strand
CACGCCGCCGGGACCGAGCCGCATGTTCACGCCCGAAACATCCTCGGAAATCTGGAAGTCGGACTGGGTGACCTGCCGCGCCCACCCGCCGTCCTGGATGCGCTTGTGCGCCAGGTTGAACGACGACCAGAACATGGGCATGCCGTTGACGTCGGTGGCGGGCGGATTGCCGGCGGCGGGGATCTGGTCCGCCAGAATGCGGTTCTGAGGCCCGGGCTCGGTCAGCGCCTGGGGGTTGCTCACATTGACCGCGCCCTCGGGCGGCCGATCGGGATTGCCCAGTTGCACGGTGCTCGCCGCGGCGGAGAACGCCGTCGTGGCGCCCACGACCGTCGTGGCCGCCAACAAGTTGCGCCGGGAGAGTTCGCGCATTCCAGTCTCCATGTTCCAGTCGCCCGCGCAGACCTTGCCGCGTAGCGGGATCCATCGTTCCAGAGGCCGACGCCCAAAGAGCCGTCACGACGGCAAGGACCGCCTCGATATTCCTCAGCAATTATTCGACCCGCCGAGCCGAAATCCTTGGCGAAGCTCTGAAGAGTCTTGAGTATTTCTGAGCCGCCACGCCGGGACTGCCGAACGGCGCGCGAGGCCTTGCGCGCGAGCGCGTCTCGGGCCGCAATGGCGCGGAGGAAATCCGGAGACGAGCCTTGGAACGCCTGGCCACTGTCATCCTCTGCGGCGGCGCGTCGTCCCGTATGGGCGCGGACAAGGCGCGCCTCGACTGGCACGGCGTTTCGGCGATCGACCGCCTGGCGGCCCTCTCGCACGATCTGGGAATCCGGATGGTGCTGACGGCAGGCGCGGACCATGGCCTGCCCGCCGTGCTCGACGCCCGCCCGGGAGAGGGCCCGTGCGGCGGCGTCCTGGCTGCGGCCCAGCGGCTACGGGCCGAGGGCTACGCGCGGGCGCTGATCCTGGCGGTCGATGCGCCGACCATCATCGCGGCCGACATCCGTCCGCTCCTGGAGGCCGGCGACCCTGGCGCGGCCTACGAGGGCCTGCCGTTGCCGATGGTGATCGGCCTCGCCGCCGTTCCGGCCGCCACCGAAGCGCAGTGGCCGCTCAAGCGGCTCGTTGAGATCGCGGGGCTGGCCATCCTGCCGTGCGGCGACGGCGCGAGGCCCAGGCTGAAGGGGGCCAACACGCCCGAAGAACGCCGGCGCCTGCTGGCCGGCCCCGCCGCGCCCGACTGACGGCGGGCCTCAGGAAATCCGGTCCGGTCGCGTGAAGACCTCGAAGCCGTCGCGCCGGGCGACGCCCACCAGGGTGATCGCCGCCTGCTCCGCCGTGCGGATCGCGAGCGCCGTCGGGACCAGCACCTGGGCGCCCAGGACCGCGGCCTTCTGGACCATCTCCACCGAGATGCGGCTGGTCAGGAACAAGGCGCCGTCCGGCCGGGGCGTCTTTGCCGCCGCCAGGGCGCCCACCAGCTTGTCCAGGGCGTTGTGGCGGCCCACGTCCTCGCGCAGGCAGGCAAAGTCGCCGGACAGCGCCCACCACCCCGCCGCATGCACCGCCCGCGTTGCGGCGCCCAGCGTTTGGCGCTCCGGCAGGGCCTCGAGCGCGGCGGCGATCTCGGCGGGCGAGATGCGGAGGCCTTCCGCGGCCTTGGGGCTGGCGCGCATGGCCTCGCCCAGGCTGTCGATGCCGCAAAGCCCGCACCCCGTCGGCCCCGCCAGATAGCGCCGCCGGCCGGCGAGCGTCTCCGAGCGCGGGCGCGACAGCCACATCCGCACCTCGACGCCGAGCTCGGTCTCGACAACCTCGAGGCTTTCGATCTCGCGCGCGTCGGCGACAATCCCCTCGGTCAGGCTGAAGCCCAGGGCGAAGTCCTCGAGGTCCGACGGCGTGGCCATCATCACTGCGGTGGTCGAGCCGTCGTGCACCAGGGCCACCGGCGTCTCCTCCGGGACCTCGCGGTGGTCCGGCGCGCCGCCGTCACGGCCCATGCGCATGACGGGCGCCCGGCGGCTGACCGGCAGGGATGAGGCGGGATGGGTCAAGCGAGGGGTCATTCTGGGCTCGGTTCGGCGGCGGTCCCGGGGGCGAGGCTCAGCTTACATGCAACGGCCGCGGCGGTGGCCTCAGATCATCTCACGTTTCTTCAGGGCCTCGCCAAGGACGCGGCCGCTGGCCTGCGGGATTGTGATGGCGAACCCGTTACCTCCCGTCGGGTTCGAGTGCGGTCGGTCCGGCGTATTTCGGCGGCCGCGGCGCGGCCGGTCCTTGATCCCAGTCCCGTGGGCCGGCCGCGCCATTTTTTTCGAAGCGGGACTTCATACGGCCGGCGCAGGCCCCGTCATCGGAGCGCCGCGGATGGCCCGGAGACACCGGATGAAACAACCACTGCTCGGAGCGGCCGTGTTCGCGGCGGCGCTCGCCGGCGGCCTGTCGGTCGGGAGCGCCGCGCGGGCGGCCCCCGTGGACCTGCAAGGCGCCGTGCTCACCCCCGTCAGTCTCGGATCCTACCTGTTCGGCGGCCGGCAGTACTGCTGGTACGCCGGCGGGTGGCGCGGTCCGGGCTGGTACTGGTGCGGCTACGCGTGGCGCGATGGCCTGGGCTGGGGCGGCCCGCGCGGCTGGCACGGCTGGCGCAGCGACGGCCACGGCCACGGCGGCGACCATCATGGCTTTGCCGGCGGCGACCATCACGGCCCTGGCGGCGGCCACTTCGGCGGAGGCGACCATGGCGGCGGCCACTTCGGCGGCGCGCCCGGCCACATGGGCGGCGGCGGCCATTTCGGCGGCCACATGGGTGGCGGTGGGCACATCGGCGGCGGCGGACACACGGGCGGCGGCGGGGGCGGCGGCCACCGCTAGCGCGCGTCAGGGTGAGGCGGAAACCGGTTCACCCGTCCGGCGCGCCCGAGACTGAATCGACATTCAACGGAGGCCGGCGGCTGCCTGGCTCCCCTCCCGCTTGCGGGAGGGGTTTGGGGTGTGCGCGCGAGTTGCCAGCCCTGAGCGGAGGGACGCCGCGGGGCCATCTGCTCGAGCAGCCGCGGCGACGGTGACGACGAGGCCAAGGCCGCCGACCCCGATCGGGCCGGCGGCGGGCGGTCAGTGCCGCACGATGGGCGTTCGATAGACGAACCCGTGGCCGCTCAGGGCGTGCGAGATGCAGTCGGCGCAGGCCACGCCGTCTCTCAGCGCGCAATTGGCGCAGGCCTGGGCGGCCTGCAGGAGCGTGGTGTCGCGATGGCGCCGGCCGAGGCGGCGGGCGTCTTGGATCACGATCGGTTGCTTCGCCATGGAGTCCTCCTTGCCAGGGACTTGCGGTGGATTGCGCGGGCCCAGGCGACGGCCCCTCCGGACGCCCGCAGGGCGCCGTCCGGGGTCGGCGGATCGTCGAACAGGCGCGTCATGGTCATTGCCTGGAATGCGCTTCGATTCAGCTCGAATCTTGCAGACATTCCGGCAAAATCGCGCGGAAATCCCGGCGCCGCGTCTGAGTTGTTGCAAGAAGAGCTGAGAATATCTCGGCTGCAATCTACAGACATGCGGAGGATCGCCCCAGCAGCCGGGCCCTCGCGCGCCGACCGTGCTCCACTCAGATGTTCTCAGGTCAACTCAGGGGCGCGCCAACAACTTTTGCGCGGCCCAATCGTTATCATTCCTATCAATGCGGAAGGATGCCGATGCTGGATCTCAGCCCGGCTTCTCAAAGTATTCGACGATAGACGCGCCCCGAGACCCGAAACGTCCTGGGCGCATTTCGGAACCATCAAGGTCAGGAGCCGACAGGCCATGAAGACATTCGCAACCCTCGCTGCGGTCTCAGCAACCGCCCTCGCCCTCGCCGCCTGCGAGACGACGGCGCAGCGGATCGGCTCCAAGGAGGACACCCTCGCCGCCGCCGGCTTCACGGTGCTGCCGGCGAACACACCCGAGCGCCAGGCTGAACTGAGCCAGCTCCCGCCGAACAAGTTCGTGCCGAAGACCACGGGCGACACGATGCAATACGTCTATGCCGACCCGGTCGTGTGCGACTGCCTCTACATCGGCGATCAGAAGGCCTACGGCGCCTATCGGCAGGATGTCCTGACCAAGAAGATCGTCGACGAGCAGCAGATGACCGCCATGACCTACCAGGACAACTGGAACTGGGGCCGGTTCGATTGGGGTCCCTGGGGCCACGGCTGGTGGCGGTAGTCGCCTGACCGACGCCCCGCCGACCGGCAGGGCTGGACACACGAGGCCGGCGCACCTTCGGGGCGCCGGCCTCTTTTTTTTCTCAAGTCACATTGAGCGCCGACTGTCGAAGCGCGCACCCTTCCCTTCGCGGGACGGGTCCGCCGGGACGACCGCGATCCTGGGCGGGTGACCCGCTCAGTTGGCCGGAGCCGCCGGGGCCGTCGTCGTGGTCGCCGCCGCCGCCGTGGTCGGGGTCCAGCCGCCGCCGAGCGCACGCACTAGGTCGACGCTGGCCAGCAGGCGCCGGGTCTCGACGCTCAGCTCCATCTGCTGGGCCTGGAGGTCGGCGGTCTGGGCGATCACCACTTCGAGGTAGGTGATGGCGCCCATGCGGTACTGCACAAGCGCCAGGGCCTCGGTCCGCTCGGCGGCCGAGACCGCGCCGCTCTGCTGGCGCGCCTCGCTGGCCAGCCTGTTGCAGAGCGCGAGGTTGTCCTCGACCTGTTGGAACGCGGTCAGCACGGTGGCGCGATAGGTGGCGCTGGCCTCGTCGAACTGATCGTGGCTCGCCCGGACGACCGCCTTGCGCCGGCCACCGTCGAACAGGGCCATCGCAAGCGAGGGGCCGAGCGTCCACCAGCTATTGGCGAGGCTCAAGAGGTTCCCCGCGCCGGCGGTCTGGAAGCCGCCGGTCGCGTCAAGTGTCAGGGTCGGGAAGAGGGCCGCCCGCGCGACGCCGATCTGGGCGTTGGCCGCGGCCGCCCGCCGTTCGGCCGCCGCGATGTCCGGCCGCCGCTGGAGGAGCAGCGAGGGCGCCGACACCGGCGTCCGCGGCGGGGGCGGCAGCTTGGCGTCGGGCGCGATCGAAAACACCGAGGCCGGTTCGCCGACCAGGGCGGCGATCGCATGCTCATAGAGGGCGCGCTGGGCGCCGACGTCGGTCCTCTGAGCCTGGGCCGTCTGCAGTTGGGTTTCGGCCCGGCCCACATCGAGGCCCGCCACGGCGCCGCCGGTATGCAGGACCTGGGTCAGGTTCAACGCCTTGGCGTAGGCGGCGGTCGTTTGATCCAGGAGCGCGGCCTGGGCGTCCAGGCCCCGCAGGTTCATGTAGGCGTCGGCGACCTGGGCCTCCAGGCTGAGCCGCACCGAGGCGACGTCGGCGGCGCTGGCCTGCGCCTCGGCCTTGCCCGCGGCGACCATGTTGCGGACGCGGCCCCAGAGGTCGAATTCGTAGGAGATCGTCGCGCCGACGGTGTTGTTCTGGTAGTAGCTCGGCCCGCCCACGCGCAGGGGGCGATTGGCCGACTGCCGATTGCCCGTCGCGCTGCCGCCCACGTCCAGTTCGGGAACCAGCGAGGCGCGCGCCTGCGCCAGGTTGGCCTGGGCTTCGTCGTAGCGCGCGAGCGCCATGGCCAGGTTCGGGTTGCCGGTCTCGATCTTCTGTTCGAGGCCGTTCAAGGTCTCGTCGCCATAGACCGTCCACCAGGCGCCGCGCGGCGCGGCGTCCGCTGGGCTCGCCGGCGTCCACGGGCCGGTCTCCTTGTAGGCTGGCGGCACGGTCATCTGAGGCGGCGTATAGGGCGGCGCGAGGGAACAGCCGGTGAGCGCGAGCGCGGTCCCGGCGAGGCCGAAAAGCTTAACCCGCGGCATGCGCGCTCCCTCCGGCAGGCGGCGCGCTCGAGGCCGCTATCCGCACCACATCGCCGGCCCGCAGGGAGTCCGGCGGACTGTCGATCACGCGGTCGGCGGAGGTGATGCCGCCGGCCACCTCGACGGTGGTTCCCAGGTCCTGCACGACGGTCACCGGCTTCATCGCGACCTTGTTTCCGGGGCCGACCGTCGCCACCGACATGCCGCTGTCGCGGAACATCAGGGCCGTGGCCGGAACCTGGATGGCCCCGCGGTTGGCCGGCAGGCTGAAGCGGACCTGGGCGTAGCCGCCGGGCTTCAGCGCGCGGTCGGTGTTGTCGATCTGCAACTGCACCAGCAGGGTGCCGCTCGTGGTCGCGATGGCGTCGGCGCTGGCGGCGAGCTTGGCGGTGAAGGTGCGGCCCGGATACTCCGGCACGGTGAAGGTGGCGGTCATGCCCGGCTGGATGGCGGCCGAATAGTTCTGCGGCGCCCGCACATAGATCCGCAGCTTGGTTTCGTCGGAGACGGTGAACAGCGGCGTCGCCGCGGGGCCACCGACGCTGATCAGGTCCCCGATATCGGTGGCGCGGGTGGTGACCACCCCGTCGAACGGCGCAGTGATGCGCTTGAACGACTCCAGGGCCTCCAGCCGCGCGACATTGGCGCGCGACGACGCCACAAGGGCGTTCTTGGCGGCCAGATCGCCGTTCTTCGTGTCGGCGTCCTGCTGGGACACGGCGTCCTGCGAAAGCAGGCCGGCCCAGCGGTGGGCGGTGGTGTCGGACAGGTGCTGGTTGGCGATCGCCGTCTGCAGGTCGGCCTTGGCCTGCACGAGCTGCTGGTCGAGGTCGGGCGTGTCGATGTCGGCCAGCACCTGGCCGGCCTTCACCGGGGTTCCGATGTCGACATACCAGCGCTTCAGGTAGCCCGACACCCGGGCGTAGCTCGGCGCGGTGTTGAAGGCCTGCACATCGCCCGGCAGGATCAGCGTCTGGGACCCGGTGGGGTCCGCCAGGCTGATCACCTTGACCGTCGGGACGGCCTGGGCGTTGGTCCAGGTTCCGACCTTCTGGTCGGCGTTGACGCGGGTGACGACGCCGACTGCGACGACGACGACCGCAAGGCCGGCCGCCGCGGCGCCCGCGATCTTCAGGCGCCGGGGCGATAACCGCCGGGACGTATCGGGCTGGTCAGGCATAGGAGTCTCCAGTGTGCAGCGCCGTGTTTGGCTCGGCGCCGGAGGGCTGGGCCGCCTTGCGGCCGTGAACGAGGCTGAACACCACCGGCACGAACATCAGGGTGGCGAAGGTCGCGCAGATCAGCCCGCCGATCACCGCGCGGCCCAGCGGGGCGTTCTGCTCGCCGCCTTCGCCTAGGCCGAGAGCCATCGGCCCCATGCCGATGATCATGGCCAGCGCGGTCATCAGCACCGGGCGGAAGCGGGTGAAGCCGGCCTCGGTGGCGGCGAGGACTGCATCGCCGGTCGCCTGCAGACGCTCCCGGGCGAAGCTCACGACCAGGATGGAGTTAGCGGTGGCCACACCCATGCACATGATCGCCCCGGTCAGCGCAGGCACCGAAAGCGTCGTGCCGGTGGCGAACAGCATCCAGACGATCCCGGCCAGCGCCGCCGGCAGGGCGGTGATGATCACGAACGGGTCCAGCCACGACTGGAAGTTCACGACGATCAGCAGGTAGATCAGCACGATCGCGCCGAGCAGTCCGAGGAACAGGCCCGAGAACGCCGTGTTCATCGTGGTGACCTGGCCGCGCAGGTTGACGAGGGCGCCCTTCGGCGCGTCCTTGGCGGTGGCTTTGATCAGGGCCTGCACATCGCGGGCGACCCCGGCCAGGTCACGCCCCTGCGTCGTCGCGTAGATGTCGATCACCGGCTGAATGTCGTAGTGGCTGACCACCGCGTTCGACTGATCGCGGGTGATCTTGCCCAGTCCGCCGAGGATCTGCAGTCCGCTGGTTGGCGTGGCGCTGGTCACCGGCAGGTTTTCCAGAGCCGGCAGGGTGTTGACGCTGTACTCGGGCGTCTGGGCGACGACCGGGTAGGAGACCCCGTTGGCGGGGTTCAGCCAGAAGACCGGCGCGGTCTGCGAGCTGCCCGCCAGGGACGTGGTGACACTGTTGGTCACGTTGAGTTCGGTCAGGCCCAGCTGGGCCATCCGGGTGCGGTTGACGTCGACGCGCAGCTCCGGGTTATCCATCGATTGCTGGATCCGGGCATCGGCGATCCCCCGGACGGTCCGCATCCGGCGCAGCAGCTCCAGGGCGTAGGCCTGGTTCTTCTTCAGGTCCGGGCCGGCGATCTGCAGGTCCAGCGGCGCTGGCGAGCCGAAATTCAGGATCTGGCTGATGATGTCGGCGGGGGGGAACGAGAAGGTCGCGCCGGGGAAGGCGGCCGGCAGTCGCTCGCGCAAGGTGCGTACATAGTCGGCCGTCGGATGGTGCTTCGCGTTCAGGCTGATGAATATGTCGCCGTCCTGGTAACCGATCATGCCGGTGTTGCTGTAGACCGTGTTCACCGCGCTGATCGGCATGCCGATGTTGTCGACGATCGTGGTCAGCTCCGTGGGCGGGATGACCTTGCGGATCTCCTTTTCGATGTCCCCGAACATCGCCGAGGCGTCCTCGATCCGCGTGCCGACCTGGGGACGCACGTGCAGCGTGATCTGGCCGGAATCCGCCGACGGGAAGAAGTTCGCGCCGAGGAACGGGGCCAGGCCGAACGAGGCGACCACGACCGCGAGAAAGCCTACGACGAAGATCCGCCGGTGCTCGAGCGCCAGGTCGAGCAGACGGCTGTAGGTGTCGCGGATTCCGTCGAAGCCGGTGGCGAAAGCGTGCTGGAAGCGCGCGAGTGGGTTGCGCGACGTCGCCGCCGCGCTCGCTGCGGCATGGTCATGCGGCTTCAGGAGATACATCGCCATGGTCGGGACCAGGGTCCGCGACAGCACGAACGAGCCGATCATGGCGAACACCACCGCCTCGGCCATCGGCACGAACAGGAAACCGGCGACGCCCTGCAGGGTGAACATCGGCACGAAGACGATGCAGATGCAGAGCAGGCTGACGAAGGCCGGGGTGACGATCTGGGCCGCGCCATCGAGGATGGCGGTCTTGACGTCCTTGCCCTGCTCCAGGTGCCAGTTGATGTTCTCGATAGTCACCGTCGCGTCGTCGACCAGAAGGCCGACGGCCAGCGCCAGTCCGCCCAGCGTCATGATGTTCAGGGTCTGACCCGTCACCGACAGGCCGATCAGCGCGCATAGGATCGCCAGCGGGATCGAGGTCGCGATGATCGCGGTCGACCGCCAGCTGCCGAGGAACAACAGGATCATCAGGCTGGTCAGGGCGGCGGCGATCACCCCTTCCCGCACCACCCCCGAAACCGCGGCCTTCACGAACACCGACTGGTCGTTCAGCGCGACGATCCGGAAGTCCGCCGGCATCAACGCCTTCACCCGCGGCAGGTCGTCCTTGATCCCCTGCACGACCGACAGGGTCGAGGCCGAACCCGCCTTAAGGATGGTGGTCAGCACGGCGCGCGAGCCGTCGACGTGGACGATGCTTTGCTGGGGCGGCGCGCCGTCCAGCACATGGCCGACGTCGCGGACGAGGATGGTTGCGCCGCCCACCGATTTGACCGGCAGATCGTTCAGCTCTTCGATCGTCTCAGGCGAGTCGTTGAGCTTCACCGTATATTGCAGCGAGCCGATCTTGGCCGTACCGGCCGGCAGGATCTGGTCCTGGGCGGCGATCGCGGTCTCGACGTCCTGCGCCGACAACCCCTTGGCTTGCAGCGCGCGCGGATCGAGATCGATCTCCACCTCGCGAACCTTGCCGCCATAGGGATAGGGAATGGCCGCGCCCGGGACCGAGCTGAGCAGCGGCCGGATGGTGTTCATGGTCAGGTCGAGCACCTGCTGCTCGGACTGCCGGAGGCTGGACGTGGCCAATTGCAGGATCGGCACGGTCGAGGCGTTGTAGTTCAGAATGAGCGGCGGCGTTGCGCCGGGGGGCAGCTGCTTCAAGACGGACTGCGAGACGGACGTGACCTGCGCGGTGGCGGTTCGCATGTCGGCGCCGGGCTGGAAGTAGATCTTGACCACACCCATTCCCGCCAGCGACTCGCTCTCGATGTGTTCGATGTTCCCGACCGTGAGCGGCAGGGAACGCTCGTAGGGCGTGATGATCCGGCCGGCCATGTCGTCCGGCGGCAAGCCGGTGTAGGTCCAGGCCACCCCGATCACCGGCACCCCGATGTTGGGGAAGATGTCGGTGGGCGTCTTCATCGCCGCCAGCGGACCGGCGATCAGGATCAACAGCGCAAGAACGATAAAGGTGTAGGGCCGCTGCAGCGCGACGCGAACGATCCAGATCATTTCAGTCCACTTCCAGTCCGGGATGGTGGGCGCGGCGGCCGCGCGCTCAAGGGATGAGCGGTGCGAGCGCGGAGCCGATTTCCGGGGACCTCGCGCGGCGTGAACTCGCCGCGCAGACCCCGCAGGACACCGCCTTGCAGATGCTGCAGACTACGGGCGGGCGGCCGTCGGCGTCCTTGGCGGAAAACTGAGGTCTTTTAAGAAGGCCTGAGCGCCGTGGACCAAGGCCGCATCGCGCGGCGCTCCGGGAGCGCGGCGCCCGCCCTCAGGTCTTCTCAAGAGAACTCAGCGCCGCCCCAGGGATTTCGGCCCGGCGCCGGCCTTAGTCTTGCCCGCAATCGGACCCGGCCCGCCCCGATCGGGTCCGTATGCGGCCAGTTTGCCCCCAGCCCCATGGCCGCATAAGCGGCCGGCCCCCCTCCCCCCCGGGGCCGGCCGCACCCTTTCCAAGGTCGCGGCAAGGTGGACAGTCGACGATGCCCGGACACGCAAGACACGCCGCCGACCCAGGCTCCGTCCGTGACCGCCCCGCGGCGGAGGTTCGCGAAACCGTCGGCGGCGCGCCGAGCGAGCGGACCGGCTCCGCCGCGTCCGGCGTCCGCCTGGCCGCGCAAGGTGAAATCGGCTTTGTCGGCCTTGGCCGCATGGGCGCGGCCATGGCCGCGAACCTGGCCGCCGACGGCGGGCGGGTGGTGGCCTACGTCCGCGCGCCGGAGCAGATGGAAAAGCTCGCCACCCTCGGCATCAGGCCCACGACGAACATCGCCGACCTGTTCGGCTGCAGGGTCGTCATCAGCATGCTGCCGGACGACGCCGCGGTCGGCAACGTTGTGTTTGGCGGTGACGGCGTCCGCGGACTTGGCACAGGCCTGCAGCCGGGCGCAATCCACCTTTCCATGAGCACGATCAGCACGGCCGCCGCCTCCCGCCTGGCGGGCGAGCATGCCCGTCTCGGGCAGGGCTACGTCGCCGCGCCGGTGTTCGGAAATCCGCAGGCCGCCCAGGCGCGCCAACTGTTCGTCATCGCCGCCGGCGACCCCGCCGACATCGACTGCTGCCAGCCGATCCTGGACAGCCTCTCGCAACGGACTTTCGTGGTCGGCGACCATCCCTGGCACGCAAACCTCATCAAGCTGCTCGGCAACATGATGAGCGCGACCGCCCTGGAGATGATGTCCGAGGCCGTCGCCGTGTTCCTCAAGCGCGGGCTCGATCCGCAGCTCTTCATCGACGTCATGACCAACACGATGTTCGGCGGCCGGGCGCACAGGATCTATGGCGACAAGATCGCCAGCCAGTCCTACGCGCCCGGCTTCGTGCTCCCGCTGGTGCTCAAGGATGTCCGCCTGGCGCTTGCCGAAGCCGAATGCGCCGGCTCGCCCATGCCCTCGGTCGGCGTCGTGCGGGACCGGCTGATCACCGGGCTCTCCCGCGGCTACGCCGATCTCGACTGGAGCGCGCTCGGCCTCATCGCGGCCGAGGAGGCGGGCCTCTATCTCGTTCCTCCGCTCACGGTCGGCTGAGTCCCGCGGCGGCGACAGGCCGAGACCGCCCCAACAAGGAAATACGATCATGGTTCAGCAATCCGAGGCGCCTTCGGCGGACATGGAGTTCGCCGACATTCCCGGGACATCGCTCAAGGCGTCGCGCGTCGCGCTGGGCACCTGGGCGATGGGCGGATGGATGTGGGGCGGAACCGACGACGCCCAATCGATCGCCACGATCCGCGCGGCGGTCGAGCATGGCGTCAATGTCATCGACACGGCCCCGGCCTACGGCTTCGGCCGTTCGGAAGAGGTCGTCGGCAAGGCGATCGCCGAGGGCAAGCTGCGGTCGCGCGTGCTCATCGCCACCAAGGTCGGCCTGGAGTGGAAGGACGGGAGCGTGTTCCGCAACGCCAGCCGCGCGCGGATCCTGCAGGAAGTGGAAGACTCCCTGCGCCGGCTTCGGACCGACTACATCGACATCTATCAGGTCCATTGGCCGGACCCCCAGGTCGAGATGGAAGAGACCGCCGAGGCGATGCGGGCCCTGTTCGAGCAGGGCAAGATCCGCGCGATCGGCGTCAGCAACTTCTCGGTGGCGCAGATGGAGCGCTTCCGCAGCGTCGCGCCGCTGCACGTGCTGCAGTCGCCCTACAATCTCTTCGAGCGCGAGATCGACGCCGAGGTCCTGCCCTATTGCCGCGAAAACCGGATCGCCACCCTGGGATACGGCGCCCTGTGCCGGGGCCTGCTCTCGGGCCGCATGCGGGCGGACACCAGGTTCGATGGCGACGACCTGCGCCGCACCGATCCGAAGTTCCAGCCGCCGCGCTTCGCGCAATATCTCGCCGCCGTGGAGCTGCTCGACCGCCTCGCGCAGCGGCGGTTCGGCAAGCGCGCGATCCATTTGGCGGTGCGCTGGATGCTGGACCAGGGTGTCGACACGGCTCTGTGGGGGGCGCGCCAGCCTCGCCAGTTGCAGCCCATCGGCCAGATCGCCGGATGGCGGCTCGACGCCGCCGACAAGGCCGAGGTCGACCGCATCCTGGCCGCGACGATCGCCGAGCCGGTCGGGCCGGAATTCATGGCGCCGCCGGCGCGCGCAGCCGCCTGATCCGCGTGCGGACTCGACCGGGAAAACGGCCTATGCCGACAGGGCGATCCGGTCGGGTCCGCGCTGCAGGCCCGCGCGGCCGCGCCGGAGATCGCAGCACCCGGTCAGGGCGCCTCCACGCATTGGAAAGGATCGAAATCGACGGCGGCATGACGCGCCGCCACGGCTTCGAGTTCGCCGCTCTCGGCGAGCCGCTCCATCGCGTAGGCCCGCATGGTCTCGAGCAGCCGATAGTACGGCACCGGCCCCCCGACATCGGAGGCGACCAGCGATTTCGTGACCAGGCCCGCCAAGCAACGGACGACATCGGCGGCCGCCACGTCCTCGCCCGCCGCGACGGCGCTTGCGGCTTCCATCGTGAAGTCGTCGGCGAAGACGGCGAGGCGCCGCATGACCGCGCGTTCCGGTTCGGACAGCAGCTCATAGCTCCAGTCGAGGGTCGCCCGCAGCGTCTGTTGGCGCGTGGGCGCCGTGCGACGGCCCTCGGTCAGCAGGCTCAGGCGGTCGTCGAGCCGCGACGCGAGACCTTCTATGCCGAGCGCCGCCGCGCTCGCCGCGGCGAGTTCGAGGGCCAAGGGCACGCCGTCGAGCTGGCGGCAGATCTTCGCCACGGCCGCGCCGACGCGCCGGTCGGGCGAGGTCGCGGGCTGGGCGGCGCTGATGCGCGCCATGAACAACTGGGCGGCGCTGTGCTGCAGCACCTCCTCGAAGGCCTCCTCACCCTCCGGCGGCACGTCGAGCGGGGGGACGCGATAGACCCACTCGCCCTCCGCCCGCAGCGGCTCCCGGCTGGTCGCGATGATCTGCAGCGAGGGGTTGGCATGCAGCAGCGCCTCGGCGACGGCCGCCGCCTCGTCGATGACATGCTCGCAGTTGTCAAGCACGAGCAGCGGGCGGCGTGGGCCGAGGGCGGCCGCGAGACGCTCCGGCCCGGCGGCCGCGCCGCCCAGCTCCAGGGCCGCGGCGATGGTCGGCAGGACAAGCCCCGGATCCGACAGGGGACCGAGCTCGGCGATCCTCACGCCGTCCTCGAAGCTCGGCGCCAGACGCCGCGCGAGCTCCAGGGTGAGGCGCGTCTTGCCGATGCCGCCGGCGCCGACCAGGGTGACCAGCCGGTTGGCCGCCACGAGCGCGGCGACATCCGAGAGCTGGGCCGCGCGCCCGACGAGTTCGGACCTCGCCGCCGGCAGGGCCCCGGGCGGCGGCGAATCGACGAACTGGACCACATTCGCCGGGGATTGATCCCAGGCGCCGGCCCCGCCGTCCGGGCGGGTTGCGCGCCGCTCGACGGCGAGCTCGGCGACGAACCGGTAGCCGCGCCCGGAGACCGTGCGGATGAAGTCGCGATCCGCCCCCAACGCCTTGCGAAGGGTCGAGATCTGGAACTGGAGGTTGTTCTCCTCGACGGTGGTGTCCGGCCAGACGCGAGTCAGCAGTTCGTCCTTGGTGACCAACTCGCCGCAGGCCTCGATCAGGGCGATGAGAACGTCGAGCGCGCGATTTCCGATGGCGACGGGGACGCCGTCGGCGAGCAGTTCGCGGCTCCGTAGAACCAGGCGGAACCGGCCGAACAGGAGCGCCCGCGCGCCCGAACCGTTCAACCGCGCCGCGTCCATGGACACCAGTTGGCCCAGGCCCCGGCTCTCCGGGAGGTCTTCCGCACTCATCGCCTGCGGCCGATGAAAGGGGTCCAGATGAACGCCGCCTGCCGCGGCAGGCGCCGATGCGGCAGCTTCAGCCAAGGTCATATTCGTCTCCCATTCGCCCCCTGCTGCTCGACGGCCCTGCGGATGCACTTGAGCAGGTCGTCCTCGCTGAACGGCTTGGCCAGGTAGCAAAGCACGCCAGCCTCTATCGCCCGGGCGCGCGCCCTTTCGTCGGGGTGCGCCGTGATCAGGATTGTCGGAATGGGTTCGCCGGCTGCGACGAGCTGACTGTGGAGTTCGAACCCGCTCATCCCCGGCATCTGCACGTCGGCGATAAGGCAATCGGTGCGCGTGCGGCGGTCGGAGTTCAGGAAGCTCGCGCCCGAATCGAACGTCTCAACGAGATAGCCGTACGATTTCATCAGACCCGCCATAGCGTCGCGAACCGACTCGTCGTCGTCGACGATCGAAATCGGAATGTTCTTTGCCAAGGGCTCACTCTCACTTAGGCGAGGATACTCGCTCAACACGGTGGCCGCTGGCCATTGCACGGGGGGTGCATTTCACTCAGCTTTTCGGAAGGATCGCCTGTCGTTCGGCTGTGCGACACCTATACCTGCGTATAGGCCGCCTCCCCGCCTGGGGTTCCGCCGCCTTCGGCCGGAACAAGAGGCCGTCCCGCCCGCCGCCGGGCCGCGGGGACACGATCGGCGCGGGGCGCCTCAGGAAATCTCAGCGCGGGCCCAAGGACCCGGCGGCCAGCCGCGCCTAGCGTCGCGCTCGCGGCGCCGACCAATCCGGAGATTGACGATGGGTGGGAAAGCGACAACGATTACGAAGGTATGGACGGCTGAGGGTCCCCAGTCTCCGAGCCGGCCGCGCGGCCCCGGGCGCCTGGCGTCAAGACCCGCGCGGCGCACGACCCAATTGAGGAGGCCGGTCATCGACAGCCTCGTCATTGCGCCTGCAAGGCCGCGCCCGGGCAAGGCTGGCCCAAGGTGAGGGCCCCGCGCGCCCAATGGCTGGCGGCGGCGGCGGCGGTCGTCATCGGCGCCGCCCTGGGCGCCGAGGCGCCGAGCCCGGGGCAGGACGGCGGCTCGCTGTCGCCTCAGGCGCAGAAGGAAATCACCCAGATCGAGGCCGAGATCGACCGCACCGAGGCGCAGGCCCTGACACGGCTCGCCGCCCCGCCGGACAACCAGGTCCAGCAGACCGAATTGCTCGGCAAGCTGCTGATGTTCGACAAGCAGCTCTCGGTGAACCGCAACGAGGCCTGCGCCTTCTGCCACACGCCCGAGGCGGGCTTCGCCGGCGGCGTGTCGGAGCTGAACCGGACGACCGGCGCCTATCCGGGATCCGTGCGCACCCGCTTCAGCAGCCGCAAGCCGCAATCGCACGCCTACGCCGCCCTCTCGCCGGTCCTGCACTACAATCCCGGGCAGGGCGACCTCGTGGGCGGCAATTTCTGGGATATGCGCGCCACCGGCCGCCGGCTGGGCAACCCCGCCGCCGAGCAGGCGGAGGGGCCGCCCACCAACCCCGTGGAGATGGGCCTGCCCGACATCGCCTGCGCCGTCTATCGCGCCTCGCAACGGCCCTACCGGGCCATGTTCGAAAAGCTATGGGGCGCCCAGGCCTTCGCGATCGCGTGGCCGAAGGATGTGGAGAACGTCTGCAACCGGCCCGGCCCGGCGCCCGCCGCCAACCCGCTCCCGGTGCGTCTCAGCGCCGCCGATCGCGGCCGCGCCAACGCCACCTTCGACCAGATGGCGCAATCCATCGCGGGCTACGAGGCCTCCGCCGAAGACACGAACTTCACCTCGAAATACGACGCGATGCTGGCGGGCAAGGCGAAGTTCACGGCGCAGGAAGAGCTGGGCTACGCCCTGTTCAAGGGCAAGGGCCAGTGCAACGCCTGCCACCGCGACGGCGGCCCCGGCGAAGACCCCCTGTTCACCGACTTCACGGCCGCCAATATCGGAACCCCGGCCAACCCGAGACTTCCGTTCTATCGCGAGGATCGGCCCGACCGCCTGGGCTACGTCGCCAATCCGGATGGACCCCGCTACGTCGATCGCGGCGTCGGGACCTTCCTCGACAACGGGCGCCTGCTGAGCCAGCCCTCCGCTGTGGATGCGCGATGGCTCAAGCTGGCGGCGGCCAACCAGGGCCGCGTGCAGACGCCCACCCTGCGCAATGTCGACAAGCGGCCCTACCCGGCCTTCGTCAAAGCCTATGGCCACAACGGCTATTTCACGAGCCTGAAGGCGATCGTGCACTTCTACAACACGCGCGACACCCTGCCGCGCTGCGGGGCCCATGATCCCGGCGAGGGGACGACCTGCTGGCCGGCGCCGGAGACCACCCAGAATATGAACACCAGCCACGTGGGACGCCTGGGCCTGACGGACGCGGAGGAAGACGCGATCGTCGCCTTCATGCAGACCCTGTCAGATGGGTACGCGCCGACCGCTGCCGCCCTGAAGAGCGCCAAGGCCTTCACGCCGGCGGCGAGGCGACCTCCGTCGGCAGGGTGAACCGGAAGACCGCGCCGCGGGGCGTGTTGGGCTCGGCCCACAGGCGTCCGCCATGCGCCTCCACGATCGAACGACTGATCGACAGGCCCATGCCGGTGCCATGGGGCTTGGTCGTGAAGAAGGTTTCGAAGAGCTGCTCCGCCCGCTCCGGCGGCAGCCCGATCCCGCTGTCGCTGATCGAGACCAGGACCTCGTCGTCGCCGGTCCGCTGCGACTTGATGAGCAGTTCGCGGGCGTCCTCGACGTCCTTCAGGGCGTCGATGCTGTTCATGATCAGGTTCATGACCACCTGCTGCAACTGGATGCGATCGCCCATCACCTCGGGATAGCCGGCGGCCAGGAGCTGCCGGACCGACACGGCGTTACGCGCGGCCTCGCCGTTCAGGAGCGTGATGGTCTCCCGAATGACGTCGTCGATGTCGACCGGCTCCCGGTCCAGCGCGCCCTTCTCGAAGAGCTGCCGGGTGCGGCTGATGATCTCCGCGGCCCGCGTTCCGTCGTTCACGATCCGCCCGGCGGCGGCCCGCGCCTCGTCCAGATTGGGGGTGTCGGCCGCCAGCCAGCGCAGGCAGGCGTTGGCGTTGGTGACCGCCGCGGTGATCGGCTGGCTCACCTCGTGCGCCAGGTTGGCGGTCAGCTCTCCCATGGTGGTCACGCGGGCGACCCGCGCGAGATCCGCCTGCGCCTGCCGCAAGGCCTCCTCGGCCTGCTTGCGTTCGGTGATGTCGATGACCGAACCGACCAGGGTAAGGGTGCGAGCGTACTCGGGCTCCGCCGTGCCCCTCAGCGCCCGGACGTGCTTGACCCGCCCGTCCGGCATCAGCAACCGCACCTCGTCCTCGCCGATCGAGATCTCTCGCCGCCCGACGAAGCGCTCCTGGAGTCGGGCCCGGTCATCGGGATGGGTCCGCTGCAGGATCAGCTCGAGGGTGGGCTTGATCGACGGATCGAGCTCATAGATGCGGAACATCTCGTCCGACCATGAGATGTCGCCGGTCGGAACGTGCCAGGCGAAGCTGCCCGTGTGGCTGAGACGCTGCGCCTCGGAGAGGAAGGCCTCGCTTTGCTGGAGCTTTTCTTCGGCGTGTTTGCGCTCGGTGATGTTTTCGCAGGACACGAGGAAGATCGGCTCGTCCTTCGCCCACCGCACGGCCTTGGCGTTCTCACGCACCCAGATCAGCGTGCCATCTTTCCGCATCTTCCGGGCTTCCCAACTCCGCGTCTGACCCAGATTTTCCAGGCATATATCAAGATTTTTTTGAACAAATTCCCGGTCATCGCCGCAGAACACGTCGAGTACGGGCTGGCCGACCAGATCTCCAGCCGCGCAGCCAAGCTGTATGGCGCCGAAGGAGTTCACGGAGAGAACCTTCCCTGTCGCGTCGACCATGAAATACATGTTCGGGTTCTGCTCGAAGACTTCTTTCCAGTGCTCTTCACTTTCCAATAGCGCGTCCGAGCGCTTCTTTATGTTATTGACGAGCCGGGTTACAATCAGCGAGGTCAGCAAGAAAACACTGATGACAATGATGTCTTCGGGAACGTAATTCTCGAAATTGAAGACTGGAAATGCGACGAAAAACGCCAAGCAGATTACAGCGGCGATCGAGAGGATGACCGCTGAAATGAGGTTTCCGCGCAGGGAGACCAGCACGATGACGGCCAGATAGACGAAGGCCGTCGGCGCGACCCCGGCGCCGACCTGGAAACAGATGACGCTCAGCAAGGCGAGCGCGATTCCGCCGAAGAAGAGCTCTGCGCCCGTGCGCCTGCCCGTGGCCGGAGCGCCCGCCATCCTAAGCAGACCTTTCCGTGTCAGCGCCGCGAAGCCGACCGCGCCCGCCGATGCTGAGATTCAAGATCTCGTCCGCCTATCCACTGTCCGGCCCGCCATGGCCGCTTCGCTGATCCCGGACGAGGGATCGGAACACCATACTGAGATCATGGACGATAGATCGCAAGCCGCCCGGCGCCGCTGCGGTTGGGGGCCTTTGCCGGCCTCGCCTCGGCCGCCGCCGGGCAAGGCGGGATCGACCCCGCATTTTCCGGCGCGGAGGCCCTGTATTGTCCGCAGGTTTCAGGGAATATTCGAGTCTGATCGGGTTCCCCTCGGGACGGTCCAATGGAGCGCTTTCAATTGCTCGAACGATCAGGCGCCGACCGCGGCGTCGATGGGATTGGCGGCCGCCTGCCCGCCGCCGGGATCCCGCGCCATGGATGACGCGCCCGCGACGGTGATCGTCATCGACGACGACGTCGGCCTGCGGGAGGCGCTGGGCAGCCTGCTGCGCTCGGTGGGCCTGCAGACGAGCCTGCACGGCTCGGTGTCGGAGTTCCTGGCGGCGGGGCGGCCGGACGGCCCAAGCTGCCTGGTGCTCGACGTGCGGTTGCCCGGCCAGGGTGGCCTCGATTTCCAGCGCGAGCTCACCAACGGGGGCATCTACCTGCCCATCGTGTTCATAACCGGCCACGGAGACATTCAGATGTCGGTCCAGGCGATGAAGGGCGGCGCCATCGAGTTCCTGACCAAGCCCTTTCGCGACCAGGACCTGCTCGACGCGATCCAGTCGGGCCTCGAACGGGACCGCAGCCATCGCCAGAAGGACGAAGCGATCGCACGGCTTCGCGACCGCTTCAGCTCGCTGACGCAACGCGAGCGCGAGGTGATGGCGCTGGTGGTCGCCGGGCGCCTCAACAAGCAGATCGCCGGCGATATCGGCGTCAGCGAGATCACGGTGAAGGTCCACCGCGGCAGCCTGATGAAGAAGATGGAAGCCGCATCCGTCGTCGACCTGGTGCTGATGGCGGAGAAGCTGCGGACCTCGGGCGAGGCGGCCCCGTCCTGAAGCCGGCCGCGGGCCTCAGCCGCCTGCGATCATCCGGGCGGCCTTCTCGGCGATAGCCATGGTGGGCGAGTTGGTGTTGCCCGACGTGATCGCCGGCATCACCGAGGCGTCGGCGATGCGCAGGCCCCCGACCCCGAAGACGCGCAGCCGCTCGTCCGCCACCGCCATCGGATCCGACGCCAGGCCCATCTTCGCCGTGCCCACCGGATGGAAGATGGTCGTGCCGAGCTCGCGGGCGGCCTGCAGCAGGTCGGCGTCGGACCGGGCGGCCTCGCCCGGGCGCTTCTCCTGCGGCGAGAAGCGCTGCATCGGCGGCTGCGCCATGATGCGGCGGGTCAGGCGCAGGGCGTCCACGGCCACCCGCTCGTCCTCGCGCGTCGACAGGTAGTTGGGCTGGATCCGCGGGGCCTGGGCCGGGTCCGGCGAGGCGGCATGGATCGACCCGCGGCTGGTCGGGCGCAGGTTGCAGACGCTGACGGTGATCGCCGGGAAGGGATGCAGCGCCGCGCCGAACTTCTCCAGCGACAGCGGCTGGACGTGGAACTGCAGGTTGGGGGTCGCCTGGTCGTCCGACGAGCGGGCGAAGGCGCCGAGCTGCGACGGGGCCATCGACATCGGCCCGCGCCGAAGCGCCGCGTATTCCAGCGCCATCAGCGGCCTGCGCCACCAGGAGGCGTAGAGGGCGTTCATGGTCGGCACGCCGCTGACCCCATAGTAGGGGCGCACCTGCAGGTGGTCCTGCAGGTTCTCGCCCACGCCCGGCAGGTGCTTCACCGTCTCGACGCCCAGCGCCGAAAGCCGCGCCCCGTCGCCGATTCCGGAAAGCTCCAAAAGCTGGGGCGTGGCGACTGCGCCGGCGGCCAGCACGACCTCGGCGTTGGCGCGCGCCTCGAAGGCCTGGCCGTCGCGGGTCCAGGTCACCCCCACCGCGCGGCCGGCCTCCACCAGGACGCGGCCAACCTGGGCCCCCGTCTCCAGCTTCAAGTTGGGGCGCCGCAGCACTGGCTTCAGGAAGCCCGTCGCCGCGCTCCAACGCACGCCGGCGCGCTGGTTCACCTGGAAGTAGCCGGTTCCGGCGTTGTCGCCGGTGTTGAAGTCGTCGACCTTGGGGATGCCGGCCAGGGCGGCGGCGTCGGCGAAAGCGTCGAGCACGGCCCAGCGCATGCGCGGATGCTCCACCCGCCACTCGCCGCCCGCCGCGTGCAGCGGCCCCGGCGCGATGTGGTCCTCCTGGGCCAGGAACAGCGGCAGCATGTCGTCCCAGCCCCAGCCGGTCAGGCCAAGCTGGCGCCAGCCGTCGTAGTCGGCGGCCTGGCCGCGCATGTAGATCATGGCGTTGATCGCCGAGGAGCCGCCGATCACCTTGCCGCGCGCATAGTGCAGCGTGCGGCCGCCCAGGCCCGGGATCGGGTCCGTCTGGTACATCCAGTCCGAACGCGGATTGCCGATGGTGAAGAGGTAGCCGACCGGAATGTGGAACCAGATCCAGTCGTCGCGCCCGCCGGCCTCCAGCAGCAGCACGCGCCGGCGCGGATCGGCCGACAGCCGGTTGGCGAGCACGCAGCCGGCCGAGCCACCGCCGACGATGATGTAGTCGAACGTCTCGGCCACCGGCCCTCCGCAGTTCGAGCCCCGCCGGCTCGGCGACCCCTGGCCTTCTTACACGGCCGGCTTCGTCGGGCGCAAAGCGGGGATGCCAAACGCCGCGCGGTGAACTATCTGGTCGCCTGACGCGGCGTGAGCGCCGCGCAGGAGCGTTCCGGAGTCCTTCGCCTTGGCCGACCTCGCCGTCTTCTACGAGCACCCGCAGTGGTTCGAAGCCCTGTTCGCCACCCTGGACCGCCGGGGCGTGGACTGGACCGCCGTGCCGATCCAGACCCACACCTTCGACCCGGCCGACACGGCCCTGCCGGCGCCGGTGATCCTGAACCGGCTCGCCATGTCCTCCTTCCTGCGCCAGGAGGAGCACGCCCTGTTCTACAGCCTGGCGGCGCTGGACCACTGGCAGACGCTGGGCGCCCGCGTGATCAACGGCCCCGGCGTCCTGGCCTACGACACCAACAAGGCCCGCCAGCTCAGCCTCTTCCGCAAGGCGGGCCTCGACATCCCCGCCACCCGCGTCGCCCACCGCCGCGAGGACGTGGTGCGGCTGGCGGCGGAGGTGGGCTATCCGGTGATGGTCAAGGTCAACGTCGGCGGCTCAGGCACGGGCATGATCCGCTACGACAGCGAGGACGAGCTGGCCGCCGCCGTGGCGGACAACCTGACCCCGGTCGGCGTCGACGGCGTGGCCCTGATCCAGGCCTACGTCCCGGCCCGCGACGCTCGCGTCATCCGCTGCGAGATGCTGGACGGCAAGCTGCTCTATGCGCTGGCGCTGGACGGCGCGGGCTCGACCTTCGACCTCTGTCCGGCGGACGTCTGCATGGTCGACAAGCCCACCATCACCATCAGCGCCTTCCAGCCGCCCGCCGACATCGTACGCGCCGTCGAGCGCGTGGCGGTGATGAGCGGCCTCGACGTGGGCGGCATCGAATACATGATCGACGACCGCGACGGGCGGGCGAGGTTCTACGACCTCAACGCCATGTCCAACTTCGTGGCCAAGCCGCTGGAGGTGCTGGGCTGGGACCCACATGACCGGCTGGTGGACTGGCTGCTCCCCTTGATCGCCGCACAACAGAAGGCTGCCGCTTGATGAGGTATGGGTTTTGGACCCCGGTCTTCGGCGGCTGGCTGCGCAATGTCCCCGACGAGCACATGGCCGCGACCTGGGACTACACAAAGCGCCTCTGCCAGCGGGCCGAGAAGATCGGCTACGACCTGACCCTGGTCGCCGAGCTCAACCTCAACGACATCAAGGGGACCGACCAGCCGGCGCTGGACGCCTGGTCGACGGCCGCGGCGCTGGCCGCCGTCACCGACACCCTTGAGCTGATGGTGGCGGTCCGCCCGAATTTCCACCACCCCGCCCTGCTGGCCAAGCAGGCGGCCAATATCGACAACATCTCGAACGGCCGTCTGGCGCTGAACGTGGTCTCCTCCTGGTGGGCGGAAGAGGCCACCAGCTACGGCCTGCAGTTCGACCAGCACGACGACCGCTATGGCCGCACGTCGGAGTGGCTGGACGTGGTCGACGGCCTGTGGCGCGAGCCCAAGTTCACCCACGACGGCGCCCGTTATCAGCTCAAGGACGCCATCTGCGAGCCGAAGCCGGTCCGCAAGCCCGTGGTCTACGCCGGCGGCGAGTCCGAGGCGGCCAAGACCCTGATCGCCAACCAGTGCGACGCCTATGTCATGCACGGCGATACCGTGGACGTGATCGCCGAGAAGATCGCCGACATGCGCGCTCGCCGCGCCGCCACCGGAAAGCCGCCCATGACCTTCGGCATGGCCGCCTACGCCATCGTCCGCGACACCGAGGCGGAGGCCAAGGCCGAGGTCGCCCGGATCACCACCCTGGACCCCAACGCCCCCGGCTTCGGCAACTACGACCAGTGGCTCTCCGGCACCCAGCTGGAGCGCGAGATGAAGATCGCGGAGTACTCCGTCTCCAACCGCGGCCTGCGCCCGGGCCTGATCGGCACGGCCGAGCAGATCAAGGAACGCGTCGCCGCCTACGAAGCCGCGGGGTTGGACCTGCTGCTGCTGCAGATGAGCCCGCAGTACGAGGAGATGGAGCGGTTCGCGGAGAAGGTGATCAACTGAGCTAGGCGGGGCCGCCCGCCCTACCTCCCCTGCGAAGCGGCGGGAGGTGGGGCGGTCTTGGGACACAATACCGAATTCACGCCCCTGCCGCTGACAGGCGCCAAACCTCTATGAGCCGGCTTGCGGGTTGAACGATCAGCTCACGCGCCGAGTCTTGTCCTCGACTCCTCGCAGCGTGTATATACACGTGATGACACGGAGGCTCCGATGACTGTTGTCGACAGCAGGACCTTTCGCAGCGGCAACAGCGAGGCCGTCCGGTTGCCGAAGGAGGTGGCCTTTGGCCGCGATGTCGAGGTGACCGTGGTGCGTTCCGGCGACGTGCTGACGATCTATCCGAAGAAGCCGCCGATGCGCGAGCTCATCGACCGTCTCCGGGCGCTTCCGAAACCCAGCAGCATCGAAGTGCGCGACGAAGAGGAATTGCCTGAACGCCCGGGCCTCTGACTCTTGGCCTACCTGCTGGACACCAACATCGTGATCCGTCTTCGCGACGGCGAGGCGGAGATCGAAGACCGCGTCGCGGCCCTGTCGACCTCGGCGGTCCTTTCGATCGTAACCCGTATCGAACTCGAAGGCGGCGCTCACCGCGATCCGGCGGACGCGCTCGCGCGACGCCTCAGGCTCGATGAGATTCTCGAGCGGATGCCTGTCCTCGCGTTCGGCGACGCAGACGCCGATGCCTACCGGGCGATCGTCGAGGCCGCCGGCTATTCGCGGCGCAAGCTCCTGGACCGGATGATCGCCGCCCAGGCGCTCGTTCACCGCGCCACGCTCGTCACCCAGAACCCGGCGGGCTTCCAGGACATTCCGGGCCTTGATCTGCTGGCCTGGTGAACGGCGGCGGATCCCTAGGGTCCCTACTCAATACCGCTCATCCCCGCGAAAGCGGGGACCCAGGCGTTTTGGGTCGCCGAGCCTGAACCGCAGAAATCCCTCCGGCCGCCCACAATACGGAAAAAACCTGGGTCCCCGCTTTCGCGGGGATGAGCGGATGTGAATTGAGGCAAGCTATTGATTTCTTTAGGACCCAATTGATTCTGGCCCCTAAACCTTCTTCACCGCCCCGGCCCGGAACAGCAGCGCCAGCAGGCCCAGGAACGGGAGGCAGGAGAGCAGGTCCGACCAGGGGCCGTTGAACACCGGATTGATCCCCTCCATCAGCTTGGTGATGTCGCGGTCGAAGTTCCCGAGCACCCCGGCCGAGAAGGCGATGCCGATGCCGGCGATGGCCCCGCCGGCGATGTAGCCGGAGGCCATCAGCACGCCGGGGCTGCGGTCGGACTGGGCCAGGAGCTCGGCCTCGGACAGGGTCTCGGCGTGCGCCAGGCCACGGCTGCGGCGGTCCACCAGCCAGCGCACGGCCCCGCCCACGAAGATCGGCAAGGACGAGGAGACCGGCAGGTAGACGCCGACCGCGAAGGCCAGCGACGGGATGGCGCACATCTCCAGCACCACGGCGATCATCACCCCCAGCAGCACCAGCGCCCAGGGCAATTGGCGGTTCAGGATACCCTTGATGATGTAGCTCATCAGGGTGGCCTTCGGCGCGTCGAACTTGGTCACCGTGGTGCCGTCGGGGCGCACCTTCACGTGGCCGTTGATGCCGGGGTCGACCAGATAGGCCGCCGTGCCGTCGGCCCGCACCAAGTAGCGCGTGGCCGCCCCGCCGGACGGATCGGCCTTCTGCCAGACATGGTAGGTCTGGCCGTCCTGGACGTGCTGCGGACCGATCAGGGCCTCGGCCGGCAGGCTGGCGACGGCCGCGGGCGGCACGACGGCCGGGCCGGCCGGCTGCGGCACATAGACGGTGGCCGCCTGGTTGAGCGACAGCAGGATGGGCCCCAGCGCGATGGCCGAGGCGAGCGCGCCGATCATGATCGCGATCTGCTGCGCGCGCGGCGTGGAGCCCACCAGGAAGCCGGTCTTCAGGTCCTGCGACGTCGACCCGCCGTTGGAGGCCGCGATGCAGACGATGCCGCCCACCGAAAGCGCGGTGACGTAGTAGGTCGGGCCCGTCCAGCCCAGCAGGAGGAAGATCAGGCAGGTAAGCAGCAGCGTCGCCACCGTCATGCCGCTGATCGGGTTGGACGAGGAGCCGAGCTCGCCGGTGAGCCGCGAGGACACCGTCACGAACAGGAAGCCGAACAGCACGATCAGGAGGGCGCCGGCGATGTTCATCCGCAGCGAGTGCGCCATCAGGATGGCCGCGATCAGCACCACGATGCCCAGCGCCACCCACTTCAGCGACAGGTCCTGGTCGGTGCGGGGGACGGCGACCGCGCCCGCCGCCGGGTCGGGGCGAATGCCGAAGTCGCTCAGGCCCGCCTTCAGGCTGCGCCAGATGGTGGGCATGGCCCGCGCCAGGCTGATCAGCCCGCCCGCGGTCACCGCGCCCGCGCCGATGTAGAGGATGTAGGCGCTGCGGATGTCGCCCGGCGACATGGCGCTGATCAGGGTCTTGCCCGGCGGAATGATCCCCGTCGCGGCCGCGCCGAAGAACTGGATCGCCGGGATCAGCACCATGTAGGCCAGCACCCCGCCGGCCGCCATGGTGGCGGCGATCCGCGGGCCGATGATGTAGCCCACGCCCAGCAGCTCCGGCGAAATCTCCGCGGCGATCGAGGCCTTGGCGAGCGGCGCGCCGAAGATGTGCTCAGGCGTATCCTTCCAGAGTTTGAAGACGCCCTCGGCCAGCTTGTAGACCAGGCCCAGGCCGAAGCCCGCGACGATGGTCCGCGCGCCGGCGGAGACCTCCGCCTCGGTCTGCGCCTGGCTGGCCTCCATGCCCATCTCGTGCTCTTCGCGGGTGGCGCCGGCCTTCAGCACCTCGGCGCAGGCGGTGCCTTCGGGATATTTCAGGATCCCATGCTGCTCGACGATCAGGGCGCGGCGCAGCGGGATCATCATCAGGATGCCCAGGAGGCCGCCCAGCACCGCCACCAGCATCACGTGGGCGATCTCCATGTCGAAGCCCAGGATCATGATCGCCGGCATGGTGACGCCGAGGCCGAAGGCGATGGACTCGCCCGCCGACCCGGCGGTCTGCACGATGTTGTTCTGCAGGATCGAGGCCTTGGCGATGCCCAGCCGCTGCAGCAGGCGGAACAGCGTGATCGAGATCACCGCCACCGGAATCGAGGCCGAGACCGTCAGGCCCACCTTCAGGACCAGGTAGAGCGACGAGGCCCCGAAGATCACCCCCAGGATGGCGCCGGTGACCACGTGCAGGACGGTCAGCTCGGGAAGGTTGGCGCTGGCCGGAATGAACGGCCGGAAGGCGGGCTTGGCCGGCTTCAGCGAAGCGGGCTTCAGGGTGGTGTCGGTCACTCAGGCTCTCCGCGGCGAGCGCAGACTAGACCATGGCCCGAAGAACGCCGCTAGACCGTCTTCGCCGGGCCACCACACCCCCTTAACCTGTGCCCTGCAGGATGGCCGCGTGATCGCCTCGGCCAAGCCATCCCTTGCCGCCGGGGCGCAGGTCCTGACGACGGCGGCTGCGTCGAACGCCGGCGCCACGGCGAGCACCGACACGTCGAAGGCTTACCAGGCGCGGCAGGCCGACAAGCTGCAGCAGGCCGAGAGCGCGCTCACGATCCTGAAGGGCCTTCGCTCCGCCTCCAACGCCGCGTCGGCGGACATGGCCAAGCAGAAGCTCGACGCCCTGAAACAGCGCCTGAAGACGCTGATGATGTTCGGCGGCGATCCCAAGGAGGTCGCCAAGGAAGCGGCCCAGATCGCCAAGGAGATCGGGCAGGCGGCCAAGGACTATGCCGACGTCATGGGCGGCGGCTCCGACGCGCAGCCCGCGGCCACCTCGGCCGCCGCCGACGCCTCCGCCGCGTCGAACCAGGCGACGGCCAGCGCCGCTGCGGCGGTGGACGGCGGACAGAACGCCGCGGCTCCCGCGACGGCCTCTGCCGGCGATGCGCCGGCTGTCGCGCCGTTGGCGGCGTCGCGTCCGACAGCGGCCTCCCCTTCAGCGTCGGGCGCGACATCCCCCGACCCGGCCAAGGCCGATCCCGCCTCGCCCGCGAAGACAGCCGACACGCCCGCATCCGCCGGAGCGCGCCCCTCGGGCCCCGACCCGGTCATCGAAGAGGCCAAGCGACTGGCGGCCCAGGCCAAGGCGATCCTCAAGGCCGCCATCGCCAAGGCGAAGCTGCAGCATGCCAGTCCCGCCGAGCTGCAGGACGACCAGAACAAGATGAGCGCCGCTGAACAGGCGATCCGCGATGCGGAAAAGGCGCTGGGCGCGAACGACGCGACGGCCGGCTATTCCGCCGCGGGCCAGGCCGTCGCGCCCCCCGCGGCCGCCGCCCCTTCGGTCTCCGTTCAGGCCTAGGCGGGCTTTGCCGCGCGGCTGCGGAACAGCCGTTCGGCGGCCGGGGTGACGCCGTTGAGCGCGAAAGCCAGGCAGGCCCAGGCGGTGTGCAGGAAGCTCAGGCCCACCACCAGGGCGGCCGACACGAGGAACACCGCCAGGCTCACCGACCCGTCGCCGAGTTGCGCCCGCTCGGCCCGCGGCAGGGAGGCGGAAAGCCGCCAGGCGCAGATCGCCATGCCTGTGAGGTTGGCCGTATAGAGCCAGATGCTCGGCGGCAGCGAGGCGTAGCGGCCCAGGACCATGGTGGAGAACGGCACCAGGGTGACCAGCAGCAGATAGGCCAGGCCCCAGTTCACCACGCGGCGGCTGACCTCCCCGTGGCTCGACCGCCCCTTGATCAGCTCGCGCCACCGCACGCCCAGGACCGCGAAGCTCAGCACATAGGGCCAGAACTTGGGCGAGAGGCCATAGAGCTGGTCGATCAGCGCCTGGGCGGTTTGCGGGTCCGCCCCTTCCGGCAACCGGACCTCCAGCACCAGCAGGGTCATGGCCACGGCGAAGACCCCGTCGGTCAGGCTGTCGAGGCGGTGACGCGGAAACATGGCGCCACCTTGCGACGCTTCGGGTCCGCTCGCCAAGCCGCGCACGGACCCGGACGCGCCTACCCGCCCTTGGCGACCTTGCCGCCGGGCGCGGCCACCATCAGCTTGATGATCGCCTCGGTGACGTGCGGCTCCAGGCCCTCGGTATGGCCCTTGTCGAGGCGCTCGACGTCGGCGACCACGCGGCCGCCCTGGCACTTGGGATAGACCCAGACGTGGGCCGTGCCCGGCCGCGCCTTCATCCCCCAGACCGGATAGCCCTGGCGGGCGTAGTCCCAGACATAGCCCGGCTGGTCGTCCACCACGTCCTTTTCCTCGACGCGGGCGGCGCAGGCCCACTGGTCGGCCAGGGGCGAGGTGGCCGGCAGGCTGACGATCTCATGCTCGCCGGTCTCGAAGATGTGGCTGAACTGGCAGGCGGGCAGGTTCGCCCCGCCCAGCAGGCCGCCGCCCGGCGGACGCGGATCGGGCGGCGAGCCGTCCGGCTTCGGCGGGCCGAAGCGCGGGTTGATCTCGGCGCGTCCGACGCGGCCGCCGGAGAGGCTCAGGAGGCCGTCGACCTTGTCCTTGAAGAAGTCGGAGCAGACGATGCGATGCGAGGTCATCCCGCCCTGGCTGTGGCCGGCCAGCCAGAAGGCCTTGATGTTCTGCCTGCCGAAGGCGTCGAAGACCAGGTTGGTGATGTTCTGCAGGTGGGCGTCGTCGGCGTCCGCCACCCAGACCCGCACGCCGGGTTGGCCCGGAACGCGCGCCGGCGAGGTCGCCGCGGTCGGCGTCGCCACCACCAGCTTGTACTTGTCCTTGTAGTCCATGGCCGGGAAGTAGTGGCGCTGCCACTCGCCGATCGAGCCGGCCCCGTGGATGTTGAGGATGAAGACGACCTTGTCCCCGGGCTTCAGGTCGCAGGGGTAGTCGAGCCAGAACTTGCGGCCGGTCTTGGGGTCGGTGGCGTTGCCGGGGTCGGCCAGCAGCGCCTGGCAGGCGTCGCCCGAGCAGTGCGCCGGCGGCGGGCTCTTGCAGGCCACGCCCAGCATATCCTTGGCGCTGGCGGAGCCGGCGGCGCAGAGCGCGGCGAGGCCGGCGAGCCCCGCAAGCAGTGTCGATCCGATCGTGCGATTCATAGTCTTCCCTCCCGGCCCCGCGCCCATGCCGGCGTCTAGGCAGGTCAGACTATCAATCGCAAAGAGGGCTGGCGAGCCGCCCGTTCAGCGGACGGCCACCACCTCGACCTCGGCGCCGTTGACGGCGACGGTATCGCCGGGCGCCTTGCCCAGCAGGGCCCGCGCCAGGGGCGAGACGTAGGAGACGCTGCCCTTGGCCGGGTCGGCCTCGTCCTCGCCGACGATGCGGAAGGCCTGGCGCCGGCCGTCCTCGCGCTCGATCTCCACCGTTCCCCCGAACTGCACCCTGCCCGCCTGCGGCTCCGGCTCGGTCAGTTGGGCGCTGGCGCGGCGCGCCGACCAGTAGCGCAGGTCGCGGGTGGCCCGGGCCATGGCGGTGCGGTCGGCGCTGATGCCGCCCTCGGCCTGGGCCGCCGCATAGGCCGCCCGTGCGCTCGCCAGATCGGCGTCGATGGCGGCCAGGCCGCTGGCGGTCACCAGGTTCGGATGCGTCGAGACCGGCCGGTCCGGCAGGTTCGCCGCCTGGGCCTCGTAGTCTTCCTCGCGGGTGAAGGCGACGGCCATGCCCCAGACTTAGGGCTCGCAGGCGTGAAGCGAAAGGGCCGGGGCGCCGAAGGCTACCGGACGCCGTTGGCGCGGGGTGCGGATTACTTCAGACTCGCTAGGCGATCGGTAACCAACGGCGCCGATCTTCGGACCGCCGCCCCGCCCGCCCGGAACCGCCCCCGATGATCCTGCGCCTTTCGCAATTCGCACACCTGCTGCCGGTGGCCGACGGGCGGGTGCTGGTGATCCATGCCGCGAGCCAGATGCGGCTGGTCGTCGACCGCGAGCTGGCCGAGATGATCGCGTTCTTCCGCGAGCCGCGCGACCTGGGCCCCGAGGCCGACGTCGGGTCCTTCACGGCGTTGATCGAGCGCCAGATCCTGACCGACAAGACGCCGCAGGAGGAGCTGGCGGAGCTCACCGGCGAGCTGGGCGCCTATTACGGGCGCGATCCGGTCGAGGCGCTCGACCGGCTGCGGCGCGGGGCGAAGGAGGGCGGCGAGGCCTATTGGTCGGCGGGCGCGGCGCTGAGCGCGGCGGACCTGCAGCCGGGCGCCCGGCGGCTGGACGTGCTGCTGTTCGGCGACTGCGACATCCAGATGGAGGCCGACTTCCTGCGCCGCGAGGCCGCCGGACGCGGCCTCGACCTGCGGGTCGCCGCGACCTTCCCCGACGACCATCGCCTCGCGGCCGAGCGCAAGCACGACGCGATCATCATCGGCGCGCTCGCCGCGCGCCATGCGATCACCGATCCCCTGCGGCCCGACGACTCCGCACCGCCCTGCGCGCCCTACATCGCCGAGGCCCGCGGGATCATCGAGGGCCTGCGCGCCCACACCGCCGCGCCGATCCTGCTGGATAACCTGCCCGAGCCTACGGTCCAGCCCTTGGGCATGGCGGACCGCGGCGGCTACAGCCATCGCAACCGCTTCCGCCTGGCCAACATCCTGCTGTCGGACCTCGCCGAGAATTACCCGGACGTGCACGTCGTCGACGTCGCCGCGACCCTGGGCGGGATCGGCGCCGAGCGCCTGCTGGACGACGGCCAGGTCGGCTACACCCACTTCGGATCGCCGGGCTGGATGCTGCAGCGGACGCCCGACGAGATGGCCGCCGTCCACGGGATCTTCCCCGACGTCGCGCCCTTGGCCCAGGCCGTCGGCGGCGACCCCTACGGCCGCGAGGCGGCGATGGCCAAGGCCCATGTGGACGCCCTGCAGGTCGTCACCGGCCTGGACCGGAAGAAGTGCGTCATCGTCGATCTGGACGGGGTGCTGTGGCCGGGCGTCCTGGCCGAGACGGGCGCCCCCTTCGCCTGGTCGCCGGAGGTCAGCGGGCCGTTCTCCTACATCGGGCTGTTCTTCGGCCTGCACGAAGCCCTGCTCAGCCTCAAGCAGCGCGGGATCCTGCTGGCCTGCGTCAGCAAGAACGACGAAGCCACCGTCCGCGAACTCTGGAAGTACGAGGACCATTATCCGCGCGAGCGGCTGCTGACCCCCGACGATTTCGTCACCTGGCGGGTCAACTGGGACAACAAGGTCGACAACATCCGCTCGATCGCCGACGAGCTCGGCTTCGCGGCGGAAGCCTTCCTGTTCATCGACGACAATCCGGTGGAGCGCGAAAACGTCCGCCAGCGGCTGCCCGAGGTCGAGGTCTGGGGCGACGAACTCTTCAGCCTGCGCCGCCGCCTGCTCAACGATCCCCGCCTCCAGGCCCCGCGGGTCAGCGAGGAGTCGGCCCAGCGCACCGCGCTCACCCAGGCCCAGCTCAGCCGCCAGCGCACCCGGGCCGACGCCGCCGACGAGCAGGCGTTCGTCGCCTCGCTCGACGTGCGGACCGAGATCGTCCGGCTGGAGCCCGGCGCACGCCTGGACCGCATCGAGGAGTTGTTCCAGCGCACCACCCAGTTCAACGCCACCGGCGCGAAGTTCTCCCAGGCCAACCTGGACGCCCTCATCCGCCGGGCCGACGCCGAGGTGTTCGCCATCCAGGTCTCCGACCGCTTCGGCGACCACGGGCTGGTCGGCGCCGCGGTGATCGAAGGCGACGAGATCACCGCCTTCGCCCTGAGCTGCCGGGTGCTCGGCCTCGGCGTGGAGCACCGGTTCCTGCAGCACGTCGTGCAAGCCCTCAGCCCGGATCGCGCGGCGCTGACCGCGCGGATCGTCGAGACCTCGCGCAACACGCCGGTGCGAAACCTCTACCGCGACAACGGCTTCGAGCCGGTCGGCGAGAACGTCTGGCGCCGCAGCCTGACGGCCTGAGGGTTCCGCCGGCCCGTGGCCCAGCCCCTGGCAACGGTCAAGCCTGCAATCGCGCCGCAATCCACGGCCGGTATCGAGGGCGCCATGAAACAGACGCTCGCCCTGATCCTGCTCTTCGCCATCGCCGCCGGCGCGGCCGCGGCGGCCCCGCCCCAGCCCGACTATCACCCCAGCATGGGCGACCTGATGACCATGGCGGTGCAGCCGCGCCACACCAAACTCGGCCTGGCCGGCCAGGCCCACAACTGGACCTACGCGGCCTATGAATCGAGCGAGCTGCGGCATGCCTTCGACCGCGTCGCCAAGACCATCCCGGTCTACCGCGACAACGACATCGCCGGCGCCGCCCAGCAGAACATGAAGGCGCCGCTGGACGCCCTCGACGCGGCGATCAAGGCGCGCAACGCCGCAGCCTTCGCGATGGCCTACGGCAAGGTCACCAAGGGCTGCAACGCCTGCCACCAGAGCAACGCCCACCCCGAGGTGGTGATCAAGTCACCCGCGGCGAACGCCTATCCCGACCAGGATTTCCGCCCGCGTCCTGGCAAATAGGGAAACCGCCGCCAGGGCTCCGAGTTGAACGGGGACCACACCCAAGGGAGGTCCCCATGCCCGCCAAGTCCGCCGCCCAGCAGAAGGCCGCCGGCGCCGCGCTCTCCGCCAAGCGCGGCGACACGCCCAAATCCAAGCTTCAGGGCGCGTCCAGGTCGATGATGTCGATGAGCGAGGCCGAGCTGGAGAAGATGGCCCACACCAAGCGCAAGGGAAAACCCGAGCACGTGGCCAAGGGCCGGTAGATCAATCTCCCTTCCCATGACTAGGAAGGGGGACCATCGGCCGGCCTAGGCGACCGCCGGGCATTGCGCGCCCACGTCGTGGCGCTCAAGCTCGGGGGATGACTCGCATCACCCGCCGCGCGCTGGCCGCCGTCCCCCTGGCCCTGGCCGCCACGCGCGCGGTCGCAGCGCCCAAGCCGCCGCCGGTCGCCCCGGCGCCCGTCTCGCCCTGGCCCGACGCCACCGAGACCGCCGCCCGCGTCCGCCGCGGCGAGGTGTCCGCCGCCGAGGTCGTCGAGGCAGCCATCGCCCGCGCCGAGGCGTTGCAGGGCACGCTCAACGTCATCGTCAACTCGGACTTCGACCGCGCACTCGCCAAGGCCCGCGCCGGGACGCCGGCCGGGCCGTTTGGCGGCGTGCCGTTCCTGGTCAAGGACCTGGTCGACTACCGCGGCCTGCCGACCCGCAGCGGCTCGCAATCGGGCCGCTACGCCCCGATCGCCACCAACCAGGCGCCGAATTGCGACGCCTTCGACCGTGCCGGCTTCGTCACCCTGGGCAAGTCGGCGACGCCGGAGTTCGGCTTTCTGCCGACCACCGAGCCGGTGGCCACAGGCGTGACCCGCAATCCGTGGGACCTGACGCGTTCCTCGGGCGGCTCCTCGGGCGGGTCGTCGGTGGCAGTCGCCGCGGGCATCGTGCCGGTCGCCCACGCGACCGACGGCGGCGGCTCGATCCGCATCCCGGCCTCGCACTGCGGGCTCTTCGGCCTGAAGCCGTCGCGCGGGCGGATCGTCGACTTCGAGGGCAAGGCCGGGATCACCGACGTTGGCGTCGAACACGTCGTCTCGCGCACCGTGCGCGACTCGGCCGCCCTGTTCGCGCTCACCGAGGACACCGCGCTTCGGGCCAGCTTCCCGCCGGTCGGGCTGGTGAGCGGCCCCGCGAAGCGTCGCCTGCGCGTCGGGGTCCTGCTGGAGAACGGCCTGGGCCACAGCCCGACGCCGGAGGTGGTGGCGGCCACCGACCACGCGACGAAGCTGGTCGCCGGCCTGGGCCACCGGATCGACTACACCCACCTGCCCTACGACGGCGGCCAGTTCATCCAGGACTTCCTGCTGCTCTGGGCCAACGGCGCCCTGGGCTTCGCCAACCGGCTGGCCCCGGTCCTGGGCCGCGCCCCGGACGCCCGCGACCTCGAGGCCTTCAGCCTCGGCCTCGTCGAGATGGCGCGCAGGGCCGGCCCCCAGGCGTTCGGCGCGGCGCTGCAGCGCCTGGGCGCCAATGCGCTTGCCTACGACACCTGGTTCCCGGCGCACCAGTTCGACGTGGTCCTGTCGCCGGTGCTGTCGTCCGGCCCACCCCGGCTCGGCGAGGTGGGGCCGCTGGTTCCGTTCGACAGCCTGATCGGACGCCTCACCGAGTACGTGGGCTACACCCCGATCCACAACCTGGCCGGGGCGCCGGCCATGAGCGTGCCGCTCTACTGGACCGAGGCCGGCCTGCCGATCGGGACCATGTTCGCCGCCCGCGCCGGCAATGAGCGCATGCTGTTCGAGCTGGCCTACGAGCTGGAAGCCGCCAGCCCCTGGGCCCAGCGCATCCCGCCGGTGCGCGTTTAGAGTTCCTCCCCTCCGGGGAAGTGGCGCGAAGCGCCGGAGGAGGTCCGCTCAGACGCCGCTGAGGGCCCCTCAGTCAGCTTCGCTGACAGCTCCCCCGAAGGGGAGCAACTTCGCGCTCAGGCCGCCAGTCCCTGGATCCGCGCGGCGATCTCGCGGACGCGCTCCGGGCCGCCGAGCAGTTGGCGGTTGAGCCCCAGGCGCTTGAACCAGAAGTGCAGGCCGAGCAGGTCGGTGATGCCCATGCCGCCATGCACCTCGGTGGCGGTGCGGGCCACGAAGCGCCCGACCTCCGAGGTCAGCGCCTTGGCGTGGGCGGCCATCAGCGAGGTCTCGCCAGAGACTCCTGGGGGCGCCGCGTCGAAGGCGTAGGCCGCGTACCAGACCAGCGAGCGGCAGGGCTCCAGCTCGGCCGCCATCTCGGCGCACATGTGCTTCACCGCCTGGAACGAGCCGATCACCCGGTCGAACTGCCGCCGCTCCTTGGCGTAGGCCACCGCCTTGTCCAGCATGACCTGGGCCGCGCCCAGGCTATCGGCGGCCACCAGCACCCAGCCCGCATCGCGCAGAGCGGCAAGCAGCTCGGGGCCGCCAGCCAAGGCTTCGGCCTCCACGTCGTCGAAGCCGAGTTCCGCGAGCCGGCGCGTCTCATCGATGCCGGGCATCAGGCTGCGCGTCAGCCCGGCGGCGTCGCCCTTCACCAGATGCAGGCCGCCGGCGGTGTCCGCGACGATCAGCAGGCCCGCCGCCATGCCGCCCGGCACGAACAGCGCCTTGCCGCTGAGCTTGCCGCCCGCCACCGTGACGCCCGCGCCGTCCCGCGCGCCGGCGATCGGCTCCGAGATCGCCGCGGCCGCCATCACCTCTCCGGACGCCATCTTCGGCAGCCAGAGCGCCTGCTGTTCCGCCGAACCGCCGCGCAACAGCGCGATGGGCCCGAGCACGACGCCCATGAACGGCACCGGCGCGATGGCCGCGCCCAGGGCTTCCGACGCCAAGGCCGCGTCGAGCATCGCCAGGCCGAGGCCGCCGTGCTCTTCCGGGACCACGATCCCCGCCAGGCCGAACTCGACGAGCGCCTGCCAGATATCGCCGCCCCGGTCCTTCAGGTCGCCGGCGAACTTGCGCACGCGCTCCAGGCCGCTGGCCTGCTCAAGCGTCCTGGCCAAGCCTTCCTGCATCAGCCGCTGGTCCTGGGTGAGGGCGAAATCCATCGCCTCAGGCCGCCGCCGGCTTGGGTTCGCGCGGCAGGCCCAGGCCGCGCTCGGAGATGATGTTCTTCTGGATCTGCGCCGTCCCGCCGCCGATGATCAGGCCCAGGTCGAACATGTAGTTCCATTGCCAGCGGCCCTTGGCGCGCAGGTGCGGCCCGTCCGTATAGAGGATGCCGAGTTCGCCCAGGGCGTCGATGGCCAGCGCCGCCAGCTGGTGGTTCAGCTCGCAGCCCTGCAGCTTGACGATCAGCCCGGCCAGGCCCGCCGGCTCCTGGGTGAGCTGGGCGGTCAGCAGCCGCAGCCCGTTGAACTTCATGGCCAGCACCCGGCCCTGGAGCTGCATCAGCCGGTCGCGGAAGACCGGGTTGTCGATGATCCGCTGGCCGTCGACCGTCTCGGATTTCATCAGCTCGATCAGGGCGCCCAGGCGGGCTTCCGTGGCGTTCGGATCGCCCAGCATGCCGCGCTCGTGCTTGAGCGTCGTGTTGGCCACGAACCATCCGCGCCCGCGGCCGCCCACCACCTGGTCCTGCGGCACGCGGACGTCGGTGAAGAACACCTCGTTGAACTCCGACCCTCCCGTCATGGTCTTCAGCGGCCGGACCTCGACGCCGGGCGCATCCATCGGGATCAGGACGTAGGAGATGCCCTCGTGCTTGGCGGCCTTGGGCTCCGTGCGGACCAGGGCGAACATCATCTGCGCCATGTGGGCCGTGCTCGTCCAGATCTTGGATCCGGAGATTATGAAGTCTTTTCCGTCCTCTACGGCCTTTGTCTGAAGGTTCGCGAGATCCGATCCCGCGCCCGGCTCCGAATAGCCCTGGCACCAGACGATCTCGCCTCTCAGCGTCGGCTCGATCCAGCGCTTCTTCTGCGCCTCGGAACCCACCTCCAGCAGGGTCGGGACCAGCATGGAGACGCCCTGGTTGGCGATGCCGCGCGGGGCGGCCGCGGCGATGAACTCCTCGGCGATGATCCGCGACTTCAGGATGTCGGGCTCCACGCCATAGCCGCCGTATTCGCGCGGAATGGTTCGGGCCGCGTAGCCGTTGGCGATCAACAGTTGCTGCCAGGCCTTCGGGTCCTTGGGCGCGCCGGCGGCGTAGTCGTCGCTGTGGGCGGCCAGGAAGGCCCTCACCTCGCCGCGGAACGCCGCCATCTCGGGCGTTTCGTTCAGGTCCATGTCGTCGCTCCTGGACCTAAGCTGAACCCCCTTTACGGCCCTCGCGCAACGGCGACGCAGCGTCAGCATGCAACAGAGGCGGCGAAGCTTGGGTTATAAGGGCGTTCGGGAGACTCAAGACATGCGCCAATCCGCCCTCTTCGCCGCCGCGGCCTTCGCCGTCCTGTCGCTCAGCGCCTGCATGCCGGCGGGATCCTCCGACCCCTGGACCGGCTATGGGCCCAACCCGCCGTTGCCCAAGCCGCAGAGCGCGCTGATCCCCACGGTCGGCACGCCGAAGGTGGTGGGCTGGGCGCAAGGCGCCGCCCCGGTCGCGCCGAAGGGCTTCACCGTCACCCGCTACGCCGAGGGCCTGGACCATCCGCGCTGGCTCTACGTCCTGCCGAACGGCGACGTCCTGGTGGCGGAGTCGGCGTCGGAACCCTCGCCCGCCGACAAGTCGAACCAGGGCGTCAAGGGCTTCTTCCAGAAAATGCAGA
>Ga0210400_10000634_pt1 | contig 37735 bp, 25 predicted proteins | sample IncBWH26MmetaG_FD_155456 | JGI IMG/M metagenome (GOLD analysis project Ga0210400, IMG submission 155456) | Forest soil microbial communities from Barre Woods Harvard Forest LTER site, Petersham, Massachusetts, United States - Inc-BW-H-26-M | ecosystem: Environmental > Terrestrial > Soil >... | reverse complement strand
TAACGCAACCTGCCCCTCGTAACCATATTTAGAATTAACACTTAGTGACCGCCCACAAGTGTTGATTCTAAAATACTTACGGCAAATATATGTTGTTTAGAATCAACACTTATGAAAAAACAGGGGGAGGAGGGAGGTACGATTTTATAAACAAAAACACCTAGTGCGGACGCACCGAAAAGAAAAGGGGTGCAGGCTGCTGCCTCCACCCCAGTGAAAGTTAATGAGTGAATTTGAAGTCTGCCACGCCGATCGACCACAAGCCCGTGCTGAACCCCAGCACTGTTGTGAAGCAGCCGGCCGCTGTTTTCGAAGTCTTCATGTTGAACTGGTAAGTTCCGTTTCCGAAATTCTGGAGACCGGAACTCCCACTAGCCACGGTGGGTACCGTATCGATACCGACATCGTCGGTCAAGCAACTGATGGGGATCGTCCCGATGAATACCCAAGGCGTACTTGAGGGACAACTGGCACCGCTCAGATCCTGGCACAAAGTGAGATTTGTGACCGGGATGGTGCCAGCCGGATCGCTAAACGTTTGCCAGATCAAGGGCACGGCTTGACCCGCCTTGATCATGTTCATTGCAGTATCGGACACAGGGTTCTGGAATCCCACGAAGGTTTTTTGTGTCAGAGTTTGCCCGACGGGAATCGGTGCAGCAGTGGGGTCGAAGCTCCCTACGTAGCAGGAGTTTCCTCTGCCGCTACCCGTTATGGGATCGGGTGCCGTCGCCGTGTAGGAAAAAAAGTTGTTTAGATTGAAACCGTTCGTTGGACACTGGCCGAGATAGGCATTGGTGGGGCTGCCGTCATGCTGTCCCAGAAATGCAGTACCCCCGATCGTGCCGAGACTGTGGGTGTCTTTGGTGAAGTCGAGCTGCGAAGTATAAAGGAACGTGAGGGCATCGGCACATTTGGCGTTGCTAATAGTATTGAAGCAACTGAGTTGGAACTCGAGACACACAGGGTTCCCTGATGCGCTTAAGTCGTCATACGCAATGCAGGCCTGGCCTGGGAAATTGCTGGCGCTGAAGCTTGTAGTCGGGAACAGCAGTGGTTCCGGCGTGCAATTGAAAATGAGAGTGGGAGTGCACGGCGCGGGCTCGACAGTGGGATAAGTGTTCCCTAGGCCGACAGGCCCGGCTGGCACGGGTATCGGCAGAACTGTTAGCCTGTCGCCGGAGGCGCTGTCGAACGGTGTGATTTGGTAGTCGTCATTGCCGATTTGGAATATGCTAGTCATGCCTGCGGTTAGTGTCTTCGTTTGCGGCGCATTGAACCCTCCACAGTTGCTGCTGTCAGTCGACAGCGCAAGTACCGCCGACGCATTGGCTGCCAGCGTGGTGATAGTATCCGAAGCCCCGCCGGCTGGGGGGCAGAAGGTCGCATTAGCCGCTGTGAGACCCACTGCCGTCCCGCTGAGAGTGATGGTTCCGCTGAAATCGTTACCGACGCCGCTATTATTCATTATTGTGAGAAATCCCGTGAGAGCGCTGGCCCCGACAGACACCGAGTTATTGGTATTGCTTCCTGAAGTGTAGGACGTGGTGATCGCAAAGCTATATCCGGGCCCGCTGACCGTGGCGTTCCCCGACGCTTGAAGCTCAAACGTATCTCCTGCATCGCAACCCGTCCATGAACTGCCTTGCAACACGTATGCGTCGGTCGGGAATGTCTGGTCGTTAGCATTGCAATTGCTTACGCTGTCTCCCACAGGTACTTGCCGGACCGTGCCGGTATGAATCTGGCTGTCGTGAATGTTGCGGTTCACGACAGTTGCGCCGACTGTCCCATTGATTGTGAGCAGCGCACCGCTGGTGGGGGGAAATATGCCGACCCTAGCTGCTGTCGCCGCCGTTGTGCCTACCGCGCTAAACTCTTGGTCCGCGTTTCCCTGAGCAACTGCCACGGTACTCGCACCAAAGGCATAGAACTGGTAAGCCGTGGGAAAATTGAAAGTCGCTATGTAGCCTACCTCACATGGCGGCGGGTTTGGGCTTGAACATCCGGCGGGGAGGCCACCGCCAAGGGGGGTCTGGGGCGTCAAGACATTGTTCACTGTCACCGGCGGGATGCCAGTGGAGGTGCCCAGCGTGAAAGGTTCGCCCGCGCCGGTCACCGAGGTCGCGTCAAACAGCACCGTCCAGTTTATGCCGTCGTTGCTCCCTGCGATCGTGTATTGGTACCCATCGTAAGCGCTCCCGAAGTGGTCCATGTTTGGAAATACCACAATCGTCGATACCGGTTCGGAGAATGACGCGAGAATCCAATTATTACCAGCAGCTAACCCAGTGCCGGCGAGCGTGCCGCCGAAGACGCGGCAACTAGTGGTCAGCAGTTCAGCGGAAGTAGGGGTAAATGGCGATACGGTACAACCGGTATTACTGGAATAGTTACTGAAGGTGGCATAACTCGTAATCGGATTGGTGAAGTCCGCGATGCTGGGATCGCTCGTATAGGTGGTGGTCTGCGCTGTAATTGCCAAAGTGCCCGTCCACGACGCTAGGATGCCTGAATTACATCCGCCGACCTCGCCCTCAGCCTGCAGCCCAATCGTATGCGAACCCGCACTGGCTGACGCCGCCAAGAGGATTGGCCCCGTGCTCTGACCGGGTCCCAGAAAAGCGGAGGTGGTTATCAGCACGTTGTCCAGGTACACGTGAACTTCGATGGATGAGCAGTGGTGTGGTGAGGCTGTGAAGTTGATCGTGATTGGTCCCGTCTGCGTGAGATTCACAGCCGTTGCGAAGGGAGGGCTGCAAAGCTGGCCGACCGCCGGCGTACAGGTAGTGGGTGTCGCTACGATCGTAGTGGTGGCCTGTGCTACATGGCTGCTCATGCCAATCAAACAACACATCACCACCAAAGGCGCGACTAGGCGCATCCTTGATTCAAAGAATTTCATCGTGTTCTCCTCAAGTCAGACTGGGAAACCCGAGTCACACTGCACGTCTTGCACATAACCGGTTAGAGAAGCGGGGGGACACAAGCATCTTGCACCGTTCATTCAGGTCACAGTTGCGCTGGATTGTGCCTAGCCGGCCGCGCATTGTCAAGAACTAGGGAAACAAAACTCCACGTCTAGACGTACTGTAGCGTCTGTATCCGCAGAACTATGCGGAGTTACGCCACGTACTGTACGAGACTTCTCGGGCAAGGTTGGAACTGTGCGTCGCTCCCCGGGTTTTTACTCTGCTGTCAGCGCGTCAAATGGCCGCAAATACTGGCTCGGCTTGAACTCAAAAAACGCCGGGTTCGCCGGCACGGCAATTACCACACCTTGCGGAGTCGTCACGAAAATGATATTGGCCGGTCCCAACGCCGCGGCGTCCTGGTTGAGGTCAGCCGCCTTCAAATCGGTCCACTTTCCTGTGTTCAGGCGATTCAGAAGCCTGTCCACGGCTGTAATCGTTTCCGCTGGCGAGAACTGGCAGTGCCCTGCCCGATGCACAAATGTCCGCCGCAAAAACTCCGCGTTGCCCGCTTCGTCCACCACCTTCTTGTACGCAGATTCATTCTGCACCACCACCAGTCCGTCACCCTTGGTGTGCAGTGTCAGAACCGGAATGTGAATCTGGCCGTCGAAAATAATGTTTTGCTCCAGGTATTGCAGCGCTTGCGGATCCGCGCTGACGCGCACCGTATTGTTCAGTGTATTTAGATCGGCATCGAGATCGAGCCCCGCTTGCTCGTAAAGCGCTCTCACTTCCTCTCGATCGATCGAGTGTGCCAGTTGTTTTCTGTAGTCCACGCCCTCATTCGACGAAGGATTTCCCTGGGCGCGGAATTCTAGCTCGGCCCGCAGCGCAAACAGGAACGGAAAATCCACCTTTGCGGCCCAAAGGAGCTGATTTGCCTGCTGGCTGGCAAAGTCATCCTCCGCCGGCTCCGGCGCCGTCGGGTCGAACCAGCCAGGCCCATCCCCTAGGGCCGATGAAAGAGCTAACCGCGCGCGTCCTTGCGGAGTCGATTGGGCCACCGCGAGAAACGTCTCAGCATTCAGAAGATTTTGTCCTGGATTTACGATATTCACGACCTGCAGCCCGCCTCCCGCGACCAGTGTGTTGAACGCAAATGCAGAATCAAGCCCGGTGTTCCACGTCGCCACACCACCGGAAAGCACTCCGCACATGGGCAGCGCCGCGTCAAAGCTGTCCGGGTTCCTCTGAATGAGTCCTGCGGTAATGATTCCGCCGAGGGAATGGCCCCACGCAATCGTGCGTGTGGGCTGGCCGACGGTCGATTTGAAAATATTCAGCACCGCGATTTGGTCAAACAGCGCCTCTTGGATCGCCCAGCCAGCGTGGGCATACGAAGATCCCGCAAGGGCGACTCCGCGCGACAACAGGATGCCTCGTGTCACTGGATCGCCCGCATCGAACGCTGGATTGGGAGCGCCGGGTACGACATAACCGTGGCTGTACAGAAAGAGCGTTCCGTTCCAGTTCGGTGGAACTTCAATCAGGTAAGTCGCGCCGTCCGGCAACGTTCCCGTCGGTGGTGGCGGAAACATGCCTTGCCCGTAGGCCTCACCTGTAAACAAAAGCGCCAATACAGCCAGAGAAAACGCGTTCTTAATAATCTGCCGCATGTTTATTCCCCCTAAAGACACCCCTGCCGTTTCGGGACAAGAATTTCGCTGATACTATACATTCTTTCTCCGCTACGCAACTGTTCACATCTGGGTAAAATTCACCGCTTCAGTTCGGCCCACTAGACGCTGAGGCTAGATGACGATCAAAAAATTCCGCCGCCGCCGCATAAGCGTTCACCCAACTGCGGTGCAGCAGAAAATCATGAATCTCATCCGGGAAAATCAGCTCTTTGAATTCCACGCCCTGTTTTCGCAGCGCGTCGGCTAGGTCCACTGATTCGCCGAACGGAACATTGCGGTCGTCGTCTCCATGGATCAGCAGCACCGGAGAACGCCAGCTCTTCACCGATGCCATCGGTGACGACTCCCATGCCAGCCGTGCTGCGTCGGGATGCGCCCCCGGATCATAAGTCGGCACAAAGTTCCCTAGCTCCAGGTTCCAATCATGCACGCCGTGCATATCAACACCGGCGGCATACAGATCCGACGAGCGCGCCAAACCCAGCGCCGTCAGATATCCTCCGTAGCTCCCGCCCCACAATCCGATTTTCTTCGCGTCCACATCGGGGCGGCTGCGCAAATAAAGTCCCGCGCCTTGCACATCGTTAAATTCGCTCGCGCCCGCGGCGCCGTAGTTCAAAGCTTCGCGAAATTCCATTCCGTAACCGATTCCGCTTCGATAATTGACGGCCAGCACGACGTACCCTTTGCTCGCCAGGTATTGGTTCATGGCGTACGCATTGCTGTAATACGTCATGTAGTGCCAGCCGAGAAGCATCTGCCGCCGCGAACCGCCGTGGAAAAACACGATCGCCGGATGCCGCGAACCATCGCCGGCGTTGGCCGGCAAAAACAATTGCGCATGGATCTGCATTCCATCCGCGCTCGAAAAAATCACCTGTTGCGGAGTCACCAGTTGATCCCCGGGAAAATCCGCGGGCAACGCACGAGGCGCAAGCTCGCGAATCACGCTCCCTCCGCCCAGAAGCGCCGGTCTCATAGGAATCCTTGAATCCGAACACAAACCTAATACTGTCTGATTATCACTGCTGACCACCGGCGCCGTTTCGATGCCCGTCCCGCTGCTCAGCGCTTCAGGCCCATTCCCCTCAGCTCTGATTTTCCACACATGACGCCGGTCGATGTCATCCTGATTCGAGGAAAAGACAATCGTCTTGCGGTCTAAGCTTTGCGAAACGTATTCCACTTCAAATGCTCCCGGCGTCAACGGGGTTGCCGCGCCGCCTGCTGCTGCAACGGAATAAAGATGCGTCCATCTATCTTTTTCCCATGGGAAAATAATGCGATCGCTCGCGGTCCAAAATAATTGATTCTCGGCCACAACCTCACGGAAAACACTTCCCTGTCCTTCCGCCGCTCTCCACACCTCGCGCGTTTCTCCCGACCCCACCTCGAAAACGCGAATCGACCACGGCGCTCCTTTACGCTTCGGCTCAAAAAAGCGATTTTCTTTCGAGCTGGGAACCCGCAGAAATGCGATGCGCTTGCTATCCGGCGACCACACCGGCTCGCCGTCTTTATCCGTGCTGGGATCGATATAGGTCAGAGATTTCGTTTCGATTCCGTAAAGCCCGATAAAACCGTGATCGCCTCGCCCGCTCGCAAACGCTAAATATTTCCCGTCCGGCGACCATCGCAGCATGCTGCTCTCCCCCCGCGAATGAATCAACTGCTCCGCTTTCTCGCTGCCTGCGAGCTTCGCGATCCACACCTGTCCTTTCAAAACATAGGCCACCGCATCGCCTTTAGGCGAAACCGCGGGCGAATGTCCCTCGCCAAGTTTCCGCGGCTCGCCTCCCTTCAACGAAACGATCCATACGTCCTGCTCGACTCCCTGCGTCAGCTGCGCAGGATTCGGATACGGTTTCTCGCTGAACTCGAGATCTCCTCCGTACGTGTAAACTATCGATTCGCCGTCCGGCGCCCAGCAGAGTTCGCCCACGTCCTGCCCATCATCATTTGTATAGTGTGTGATTTGCCGCGACGCATAGCCTTTGCCATCTTTCCCGCGTTCCGCCACCCAGATGTTTCGCTTGCCCTCCGCGTAAAACACCCACGCGAAACGGCCCTTCGCCGGAGCCGCCACCAGATCCGACGGAAAAGGTGCGCTCATTATTTTTTGGATGGTGAATCCGCGCGACGCGTGCTTCTGCGCGGCAGAGCCCCTTTCTCTCCGCGCAGCCATTGCGTCCGGTCCGACGCCTGACGCAAAAATCAGCAGTAACGCTAAACTCAGGAAAATTGCTTTCATGTTGCGAATCTCTCTCTCAATAAATTTCCGTTCGCGGACGGCATTTCCACTCCTGAAATCGCCGAGGCCGCTCCGACTGGCGTAACACACTACCAGATGTGCCGTTTCCGGCGCACTATCCAAGCGCGATACGAATAAGTTAAAATCCCTAAGAAACGAGTGGTACTCATGAGCGAAATCAAAACAGCGCGTCCCGTCTGGAAACCCGCGGGCAAAGTCGGTACGAGCGAACAGCCCTTCCAATACCATTTCACGCGAGAATTCCTCGAACCAGACTGGCGCCGCCTTCCCGGCTACAAAAACGTTTCTACCGCGGAGTGGGAAACGGCGCTCTGGCAGCGCCGCCACACGGTGAAAAATCTGAAAGAATTGCAGGCCGTCTTCGGCAATCTTCTTCCCGAAAGTTTGCTCGCCGGCATCGAGCGCGACATGCGCGAGCGCGCCACCATGTCCATTCTCATCCCGCCGCAAATGCTCAACACAATGGACGAGAAAGATCTCTGGAACGATCCCGTCCGCCGCTACATGCTTCCGGCTTACGAAGACCGCAATCCCGATTGGCCGAGCCATCCGAAATCCAGCCGCGATAGTCTGCACGAAGCGGAAATGTGGGCCGTCGAGGGACTCACGCACCGTTATCCCACAAAAGTTCTCGCCGAACTGCTTTCCACCTGCCCGCAATACTGCGGCCACTGCACGCGCATGGATCTTGTGGGCAACGACGTTCCGCAAGTAACCAAACTAAAATTTCAAATCCAGCAAAAAGACCGTTACGCACAGATGCTCGACTATCTGCGTGTGACTCCCTCGGTGCGCGACGTTGTCGTTTCCGGCGGCGACGTCGCCAATCTTCCCATCGCCCAACTGGAATCGTTCGTCTCCGCCTTGATGGATTTGCCGAACATCCGCGACATCCGGCTCGCCACCAAAGGCCTGATGGGCATTCCCCAACATTTCTTGCAGGACGAAGTGTTGCAGGGTCTTGAGCGCCTCGCAAAAAAAGCGCGCGAGCGCGAAATTGACCTCGCGGTGCACACGCACGTGAACAACGCGCGCCAAGTGACGCCACTGGTCGCAAAAGCCGCGAAAAAACTTCTCGAGATGGGCTTCCGCGACGTGCGCAATCAGGGCGTTTTGCTGCGCGGAGTCAATACCAGCTCGAGAGAGCTGCTCGAGCTGTGCTTCAGCCTGCTCGACCACGGCAAAATCATGCCGTACTACTTTTACCAATGCGACATGATCCCCAACGCCGAACACTGGCGATTGGCGCTCCATGAAGCGCAACAATTGCAGCACGATATCATGGGCTATCTGCCGGGTTTCGCGACCCCGCGCATGGTGTGCGACGTCCCGTTCGTTGGCAAGCGCTGGGTGCACCAAGTCAAAGAATACGACCGCGAAAAAGGCATCTCCTACTGGACGAAAAACTACCGCACGGGAATTGAGATGGACGACCCCGAAGCATTGACGCGACGCTACGAGTATTACGATCCCGTCTACACACTGCCGTCCTCCGGGCAGGAATGGTGGCGTCAGCACGCCACCGTGACCCAATAGCAAACCGATCTGACTCCTGTTGGGGGACGTCTGCGATAATCACGCCAACGGTCCAGACTCTTGCCTCGATGTGGACAGAACAAAACCTTCCGGATTAAGCTGTGGCCCGCATGCGAACTATTCTCTCGGCGATCCTGGTCATTCTGGTGGCCGCAAGTGGTGTCGGACAGCCGGCTGGTTTCACTTCCGCGAAGTCAGTCGAAGCCGTTCTAGACGGCAAAGAGCAAGATTTGGAACAACTCTACGCGACCTACTGGCAGATTCAGTATCAACTGGAACAGGGTGACACGAGTGTCTCGGACAAAGATGTTAATCGCAAGATCCGTGACGTGGTTAACGACCCAGAATTCCTCCATAAATTGGAGGCGGTTCACTTCGATGACGCAGTGCTGCAGCGTCGACGGCAGTTATTTCTGGAAGTGGCTACTGATTCACAAATCTCGACGGATACTGATTTGGTGTCGCTCGTCGAGTCCATTCGGAAAGACGGGAGCGCCATACGATATAAGATCGGCGGAAAGCTATTGGACCGCCCTGAACTTGATAATGTCCTCGGCCATGCGGTTGATCGCGATCTTCGCCGGCAAGCTTGGAATGGGCAGGCGGACCTGACCACCTTAACGGGCAATCGCATCCGCGAGGCGATGAAACTCCGTAGCCGGCTCGGTCTACGCTACGCGCGTGAGAACTTCAGTGATTTCATGCTGAGACGTCGTGCCACAAACCGACAGAATCTATCGAGCTGGTTTGAACAGATCAGAACGTCAACGGAACCGGAATATCGGGCACTTCTATCCCGTATCCAACGGGAGCTGCGGGTCGAGAAGCTGGAGCCATGGGACCTCGAATACTATTTTTCGACCCTGCGTCCGCAGCTTGAGAACAAATTCGGACTGGAAGGAGCCTGGGAGCGGACGGCCAAAGTCGCCAGCCAGCTTGGATTTGATTTCAGTCGTCTGCCGGTGGCAGTGAAGATTACCGACATCACGTTCGGCGGCTACACCATGCCGATCTGGTACGGAAAAGAAATTAAAATGCTCGTCAGTAAACATACTGGAATTCGTTTCGCGGACACGATTCTTCACGAATCTGGACACGCATTGCACTTCAGTTTTGTGCAAGAACCGACTTTCATACTTCGCGACAACTATCCCCCGCCCATGGACGAGGGGCTTGGTCAAACAATGACCCTGATGCTGTTTCGACCAGAGATCTCAACTACTGTTTACGGGCTCTCCAGTGATGAAGCACGAGCTCTGATCGAGAGACGCCGGTTGGAATCGAATTATTCCCTACGTGCTCTTATGGTGCAGTCTGAGTTTGAACTGGAAGCATACGATAATCCGGAGCAGGACTTCGCCGCTCTCTATGATCGCGTCTGCTCAAAATATCTCGATGTAGACTGCCATCAATCAAACACTTGGGGATATGATCCTTTTTATGCTGCGATTCCGCTCTACCAACAGAACTACGTACTTGCTGAGATGTTCGCCTACCAAGTCCACCACATTATGGATCAAAGATTTGGCAGGAACTGGGGTCAGGAGGGCGGGTCTTACCTCCACGACAAATTCCTGATCCGTGGTGGATCGCTGACGCTGGATGAGATCATGCGGCAGGGCACCGGTGAAGGGCTAAGCGCCAAGTACCTTGTGGCGGCGCTGAAAGCCGAGCCCGCTGTCGCTGCCGCGAATCCAAAGTCGAAGTGAGTCCCAAGATCAAGGATTGCTTTTGTCCGCAGGCAGCTGCTGTCTGATGACTTCCCCGCCCTTCATCACAAAAACGACTTTCTCCATGCTCGCGATATCGGCGAGAGGGTCGCCAGTAATCGCGATGACGTCGGCGAATTTCCCCGCCTCAAGACTGCCGATCCGGTCGGACAGTCCAAGGAGTTCGGAAGCATTTACGGTGGCTGCCTGCAGCGCTTCGGCCGGCTTCATCCCGCCTTTGACCAGTGCAACGAATTCTCTGTCCAGATATTCAGGAGGATCGTCTTCGCCAAAGGCAATCTTGAGGTGGTGCTGTAGGGCACGTTGAAACGCGGCTTGCTGGAACCTCAGGATTTCCCTGACTTTTTCTGTTTCTATGGCTTCCTGTCCGACTCCAGGGTTGGGAGTGGCGAGACGCTGAATGGCTTCCAATGTGGGAACCAGCCACGTTCCTTTTTGCGCCATTAGGGCAGCTCCCTCCTCGTCCAGCATGGTGCCATGTTCAATAGTGTCGACCCCTGCCCGTACTGCTGCTTTGATACCCTCGGTGCCCTCGGCGTGGGCCATTACTTTCTTGCGAGCGCGATGCGCAATCTCTACCGCCTTGGCCATTTGTTCCTCGCTTAGTTCTTGCACGCTGAAATCACTGAGCACATCGGACACACCGCCCGTGGCCATCAACTTGATCCAATCGGCGCCGTATTTGATGTCACGCCTCACCGCCACACCTACCTCGTCGACATTGTCGGCCATATTGGGACGGCGGGAAATGGCTTGATCGGGGGCCAGCGGATCGACATCGCCGTGACCTCCCGTAACCGACACATAGTTGCCTGCAGAAACCATGCGTGGACCGCGAACGAGACCCTGGTTTATGCTGTCCCGCAAGGCAAGTTGCCCATAGGCGAGGTCATCCTCCCCCGCGTCGCGCAGTGCGGTAAAACCGTGATCCAGCCAGATCTGTAGATTATGAACGCCCCAGAGAACACCCTGTGGCGAAGACGTGCGCAAGCTTCGCGTAGGGGTAAGATCGTTAAGATCGCCGAGTATGTGCGCATGGCAGTCAATCAGACCGGGCAAAACAGTGGCGGAAGACAGGTCGATCACTCGGGCGCCCGGGGCGTGTCCCGAAATGGCTGCGGAATTCCCTACCTCCTTGATCCGGTCGCCTTCAATCAGGATGGCCTGATTGAGCAGCATGTGCCCGCTTCGCGCGTCAAAAAGCTTTCCCGCCTTGATGAGCACGGGTGACTTTGCAGGGGCTTGCCCCCACGCGGTCGCGCAAGAGCAAACCAGGAGCGCTGTGATGAGCTTGCGGAACACTGTTCCTCCCCGAATCTCACACTGTTACGAATAGGCGGGATGAGTATACAATTGCCGCCTTCTATCAGGTCAAAGAGGAAATTCCGACTTACAGATTTCTCTCGGATGGAACCGTTGAGGGTTGTTCGTTGCCAAGCAAGGAGGGGAGAGCAGATGAGAAGAATTCTCGGTGCTGCAGCACTAATCGCGATGTCGCCAGCGGGCAGTTTGCTCTCGCAGAAATGGTGGCGCGGGCGCGCCGCCGTACCCCAATAGACAAGGCGCAGAGCGCCCGACTTTTGTCCCTGGTAAGCAGCATTCAGAGGCTTGTTAAATGCAGCGCAACCGCGCGAGATTCCTGGGTATTCGCCAATCACCTGGGCAACAAAGGACAAAGCTCCAGTGCTTATGGAAAAAGTTTGCTCAAGTTACGCAACAAATTGGGAGGGCGTCACGTTAACCCGTTTGTTTTCTGCGGGGGAACATGGAGGGCTGGTTGCACCTCTTGAAACTCTGGATGCGTGTGTGGGCGGGCCGGTTTGGAATGGCTAAAGCCCAAACAATTGTTCGCTTAGCGTAGCCGAATGGCAGTCAGAAAAGGGGTCTGAGCTCGAGCCTGGCTTCAGAAGTCCGGCGCACTCGGAGCAACAACAAGAAGAGGAGACAATCCCTTCTCTCGCGGGTATCGAAGCAACGCAGTGATGCACAAAGGGGAGGCCCAGCCCCAAATGAAGACACCCGGCTCTGTTCTAAAGAGAATTTTCCTTGCCCTGGCTCTAATCGCGACGTTCGCTGTCAGGGGAAACGCGCAAAGTTCGCTCGCGTCGCGCGTTCTAGTAGTGTACGACTCCACTAACGCGAATTCCGTGGATGTGAAGAGCCACTACGTCGCGAGCCGCGGAATTCCGAATGCGAATCTATGCGTGGTGACGCCGCCGGAAACGCTGACGCGGCTGACGTGGGCAGTGTACGTGTCGGCCATCAAGACGCCGATTCAGAATTGCCTCACCACGGTAGGTCCCGACCAAATTCTGTATATCGTGCTGTGCTACATCCGGCCGTTCACGATTTTGGGGCAGAACGGACTTGTGTACGGACTGGACCATTACGTTTCCGACATCTGGGATCAATATTCGAACTCAGATGCCTTTCCGTTTCCCGCGCAAACGCAACCCTACTTTGCCGCCAATCAGGCGCAGGGAAACGTATATCCGCCTTTTCAAAGCTTCGCGGACTACCGCGCGCAAGGCGGGTCGCTGCAAATCTATTCGGTATGGCGGCTGGACGGAGCGACCACGACGCTGGCCAAAGGCTTGGTTGACAAAGCGCTCTCCGCGGAATCGAAGGGCCTCTCCGGCCAAGCGTGCTTTGACCGCATCTACGGAAACATTAACAACCTGGCGGACTTTTCCTACGCGATGCACGATTGGGATCTTCACTTGGCCGCGATTTTCGCCGCGGAAGCCGGATTCAGCGTGACCGAAGATCCGAACACGGCGGAGTTCGGCACGCCTCCGGCGCCAAATTGCCCGAACGCGGCGATGTACGCAGGTTGGTACAGCCTGAATCATTACAATAACGCCTTCACCTGGAATCCCGGCGCGATCGGATTTCATATCGACAGCGCTTCGGCGGTGGATCCGCGCGCGGGTACGAATTGGTCAGCGAACGCCATCATTAATGGGATCACGGTAACGAGCGGAGTGGTTTCCGAGCCGTTTTTACAGGGGTTCTCGCATCCTGACGGAGTCTATTTGGATTTGATGACAGGCGCAAACGTGGGCGACGCCTTCCTGAGAAACACGAGTTATTTAAAGTGGGTCAACATGAATATGGGCGACCCGCTCTATCAGCCATTTCCGGGAGGACTCGCGCCCTTCAACGGACCGAACCCGCAAAATTCCCTGGCGCTGAATCCGTGGGTCACGGTGGGATCGCAGGGGTCGACCGGCACGATTACGCTCAACAGCCCGGCGCCTCCAGGTGGGCTGTTGATGAACCTGTCGAGCAACCTACCGACGATCGGCAGCGTGCCCGCGAATGTGACGGTTGCGGAAGGATCGACGACCGCAACTTTTCCGATTACGACCACCGGCGTGTCGGCGAGCCGATCGATGTTCATTACCGCATCGGGCGGGGGAATCACGGTCAGCAACACTCTGACTGTTTCACCTCTTCTGAACAGCCTATCGTTGCTTCCTTCCCATGTGATCGGCGGAGGTTCGTTTAACGCCGTGGTGGTGCTGAACGAGAATGCGCCGGACAATAGCGCGACGATTTTCCCCAGCACGAATAATTCAAGTGTCGTGCCGGTGCCGGCCAGCGTGCCCATTCCGCAAGGCGCCTCCCAGGTAACCTTCCCGGTCTCGACAAATCCCGTGAGCGGGTCGACCGCGGTGACTATCGGGGCGCTAGTGAACGGGAACCTGTCAACCTCTATCGTGACCGTACTCCCGGCGCTATCGACGTTTACCCTCTCCGCTCCGACCGTGGTGAGCGGTACGACGGTGCACGGAACAGTCACTCTTCCTGCTGCCGCCTACGCCGGGGGCATCACGGTGAATCTAATGTCCAGCGACACAACCGTGGCGACGGTTCCCGCAAGTGTTATCGTCCCCGCGGGTCTGACGAGTGCGACATTCAACATCACGACGCTGGCAGTTCTGAACTCGAGCCCGATCACCATAACGGCAAGCAGTGGGGCCTCGGTAAAGCAGGACCCGCTTACCGTCAACCCATCTGCTGTGCTGTCCGTGACTTTGTCGCCGACGAGCGTGGCCGGTGGAAAAAATTCAACGGGGACGGTGAAGTTAAATGGCCCCGCGCCCATGGGAGGCATTAACGTCTCGCTGTCGAGCGATACTCCGTCGGTGGCGTCGACTCAGAGCACGGTGACTGTCTTGGCCGGGTTATCTAGCGCGACCTTCCCTATCACCACGGTTCCCGTATCGAGTTCCATTGCGGTGAACATCACGGCTTCCTACAACAACGCAGGAATAACCTCGCAACTCACGGTGAATCCGCCGTCTGTTTCGACGCTGGCCCTTGCGGCGACCAGCGTAACAGGGGGGAAGAACGTCTCGGCTACGATCACTTTAACCGGCCCCGCGCCAAGCGGAGGAATCTCCGTGACACTTGGGAGCAGTACGGGCGCGGCAACGCCTCCATCGCCAGTGACTGTTCTCGGCGGGGCAACCACGGCCACATTCGTGATTCCAACAGTCCCCGTCTCAGCCGCGACGCCAACGACCATCACAGCGACGCTTGGCGTGGCAAAGAACGCTTTGCTCACGGTGAATCCGCCAGCGATGCTCACCCTGGGCCTGTCACCCAGCAGCGTGATCGGCGGAGCCACTAGCATCGGCACAGTGACATTGAACGGTGCGGCGCCGAGCGGAGGAATTTCTGTAACGCTAACAACAGGCAACTCGGCTGTGGCTTCCCCACCAGCGAATGTAACAGTCTCGGCGGGAATGACTTCGGCAATGTTCAACATCCAGACGAATCCAGTGGCCCCCAACACACCGGTAACGATTTCGGCGACGCTGGGCGTTACAAAATCAGCGACGCTCACCGTACTTGCGCCTACCGCACTTTCACTTACGCTTTCGCCAACGAGCGTGACCGGAGGGACGGGCTCAACGGGCACAATTACGTTGACGGGAGCGGCACCGAGCGCGGGAATTTCCGTTACTCTCGCAAGTTCCAATTCACCGGTCGCCGCGCCTCCTCCCAACGTGACCGTCTTGGGCGGCGCAAACTCAGCCAACTTTCCGATCACCACGTCTTCCGTGGCGGTAAAGACAACTCCAACAATAACCGCAACCCTGGGAGTGGCAAAGACAGCGGTGCTCACGGTCACCCCTTAACCAAAGGTTGAAACGGCAGAGCTCGCAATCCTGTTCGCTTGCAGGACACGGGAATCCCAGTAACGGACAGGGAGAGATACTTGACCACCCTGGAACGTCTATCAAATCTCCTGTTATCAATACCCTAGATACTCCGACGCGTGGCGCGAAGCGTGCGATTATGAAAAGGACGATCGCTCCCCCCAGGAGAGTCCCCATGCAAACATTTTGGAAAGACATTCAATTCGCGATGCGGACCCTGGCCAAGAGTCCTGGGTTTGCTGTGGTTGCCATCGTGACGCTGGCCCTGGGGATGGCTGTCAACACTACTATCTTCAGTGTGATCAACGGAATTCTGCTGCGGCCACTGCCCGTGCCCCATGCAGAACAGATGACGGTGCTAGCGCTGCAGCAAGGGGGAGAGAGCTCTCTCCAGAACTTTTCTTATCCGGACTTTGTGGACCTGCGGGAGCAGGTGAAAGACACCAACGAGCTGTTTGGTTATCAAGTTACGCTCGGTGGACTCAGCGTGGACGGCAAAGGCGACCATTGCATCATCAGCCGCGTCACGAACAATTATTTTTCGGCCTTGGGAATTGCCCCGGCGGCCGGACGGTTACTCCTGCCTACAGAAGGAATGACGCCGGGAGCCGACCCGGTCGTAGTGCTGGGCTATTCCTATTGGCAACGACGCTTTGGCGGCGACAAGAGCCTGGTAGGAAAGCAAGTGGAGATGAACGGGCACCCGGTCACAATTGTCGGCGTTGCGCCAAAGGAATTTCATGGCACGTTTTCCGTGATGAACATGGACGCGTACATGCCGCTGAGCTCTTCCGTCACGCAAGACTTGGAAAAGGACGTACAGGATACCTGGACTAAGCGAGACCTGCGCTCGCTCACGGTCATGGGCAGGCTTAAGCCGGGAGTCAGCATCCAGCAGGCTGGCAGTCTATTGAATGTGGCCGCGAAGCGCATCGCCACCGAACATCCCGACACCGATAAAGACATTTCTGCGCTAATTTTTCCTGAAAAATTAGCGCGACCTTCGCCGGATCCCGACCACACTCTGCCCGGGGTAGCGGTTGCATTTACCATCCTTGCCGCGCTGGTTCTGTTTGTGGCGTGCTTTAACATCGCCAATGTCCTGCTGGTCAGGGCCACCGTGAGGCAGCGCGAGATGGCTATTCGCGCGGCGCTGGGAGCCAGCCGGGGCAGGCTGCTCCGGCAGCATCTGACGGAAAGCCTTCTGCTCGCACTGTTTGGCGGCGGAGGTGGTTTACTGCTGGCCACCTGGGCAGGCGCCTATCTCAGCTCGCTGGAGTTCGGGACCAGTCTTCCGCTCCGTTTCGACTTCCAACCGGACGGCCGCGTAATTTTATTTGCCGCGTTGGCGGTCTTCTTGACAGCCTTGATCGTGGGCATTGTCCCCGCGTTGCGGGTGGCACGCACCAATGTCAATTCCGTGCTGCATGAAGGAGGACGTGGATCGTCGGACGGCCCACGCCGGCAAATTGCGCGCAGCGCGCTGGCAATCGCCCAGGTGGCGGGCTCGCTGGTGCTCATGGTGGTTGCCGGTCTGTTCATCCGAAGCCTGAACAAGGCGGAAAACATCTACCTGGGATTTAGTCCCGATCACATCCTGAATCTTATGGTGGATGTGGATCAAATCGGGTACAGGGAAGACCGCGGACGGGAATTCTACCGCGAACTTGATTCCCGCGTCCGTGCGTTGCCGGGCGTGGAGTCAGTAACGCAGGCCTTTTCCGTACCGCTCGGTTATATCGGCTCGGATGAGCAATTGACCTTTCCGGGGCATCCCGTGGAAGCGGGAAAAACCCTTCCAGACGTGGCATACAACACGGTAAGTCCCAACTATTTTGACACCCTTAGGATAAAACTGGAGAAAGGAAGAGTATTCCGAGACTCCGACGACCAGAAGGCGCCGCTCGTGGCAGTGGTCAATCAAACGATGGCAAAAAAATTCTGGCCGGACCGTGACGCGATCGGGGAACGCTTCAGCACTAAAGGTGCCGGCGGGCCGTTCATCGAAGTAGTAGGAGTGGTACAGGACGGCAAATACCGTGGCGTGACCGAAGATCCACTGCCATTTTTTTACCTGCCAATCGAGCAAAAGTACGTCTCTTTGCGCACGATTCAGGTTCGCACGTCTGTGCCGCCGGAAGCGATGGCGCTTTCGATCGAGGCACAGATTCGCGAGCTTGCTCCCAACATGGCGGTCGCAGACGTACAAACAATGACACAAGCGCTGCAGGGCCTGAACGGATTTTTCATCATCCGCTTCGGGGCGCAGCTGACAGCGGCGCTGGGGCTACTAGGACTCGCACTGGCGCTGGTGGGAATCTATGGCGTGGTTTCGTATGCTGCGGCGCAGCGCACCCACGAAATCGGCATCCGCATGGCCCTGGGGGCCTCGCGAGTTGACATTTTGAAAATGGTCCTGAAGCAGGGAGTAGGAGTCTTGAGTATCGGCCTCGGGATTGGCCTGCTGTTAGCGCTTGTGGGTACGCGAGCGATTGCGAATCTTTTTGTGGGAGTCAAGCCGAACGACCCGCTCACTTTTGGAGTCGTGGCAATCTTGCTCACCGTTATCGCCCTGCTGGCATGCTGGATCCCGGCAAGGCGTGCGACTCGGGTCGACCCGCTGGTGGCCTTGCGCTACGAATGAAGAAGCCTGAGAGCGGACATCGTGCGACACGCATCCGTTTAGTTCCGAGCGGTCCGACGACTAATTCTGTTAACAAGTTTTTGAAATAACCTTTAATAACACAATCAACGTCTCTCTGGCGGCCGTGCCGCTTCCGGGAGCTTGCTAGGCGTGCGGGGAAGCGCAAGCCTCCGCTACTTCCCTCTCCTGCGTGCTACAATTCCGGCACCTGGAGAGTGTGGTGCCGGATACCCTGCCCGTCAGCGAATCGGTTCTCGAAGTAGTCTCGCCGGATGGCGCGCGGCGCTACGTGCGCGTAACCCATACTCCCTTTCTGATCGGGCGCGGCGCGGAAACCGGGAACCACCTGCAACTTTCCGACCGGCGCATTTCGCGCAATTGCGCGGCCATCGTCAGCGAAGCAAACCGTCTATATCTGGAAGACCGCGGACAAAGAAGAGGTCTCTACGTTAACGGGGAAAAAGTAGAGAGCCGCGGGATGCTGGACGGCGACGTCATCACGTTTGGTCTCGAAGATTCCTATGAGATTGTCTTTCGAACTTCCGCCGGCACGGGCGATGAGGAATTGCCGCATCTGCTCACGCGCATCGAGCACATCACGAGTTCCGAGCCCGCCAGTGGAGGCGGACTTCGCAAACTGAATTTGCTGCTCGAAGCCACGACTCTTCTTCATTCGCAGCTGCCTCTGGATTCCGTGCTGGGGACAATGCTGGACCACGCCGTGGCGGTCACCGATGCGGATCGCGGCCTGTTGTTGGAGGCCGATGCCACCGGCAAGCTCAAAGTGCGGCTCGCCAGGCGCAGCGGAGGAATGCGGCTGCCCCCGGAAAGCCTTGCCCCGAGCCAGACCGCGATCCAGCTCGCGCTGAAGAAGGAATCGGCGGTAATCACGGAGGATCTCGCGCAGGCGGAGATGAATCTGCAGGCGGCAGAGAGCATCGTCGCCCAGCGCCTGCGCGCAATCGTGGTGGTTCCACTTTACGCGATGATGCGAGCCAGTACCGACCAATCGATGATCAATATCAGACGCGGGGAATTTCTCGGCGTGCTCTACCTGGATTCGCGCCGCCCTGCGGCGTTTTCGAAACTGGACCGCCAGATTCTCGACGCGCTGGCAGCGGACGCCGCCAGCATTCTGGATAACGCCCGCCTGGTCGAGAAAGAACGCGAGCGGCAGCGGCTCGAAGAGCAGATCAACATTGCGCGCGGCATTCAACAGGCTCTGCTGCCTCGCGATTTTCGCGAGTACCCGCATCTGGCCGTCAGCGGCATCAACAATCCGTGCTTATCCGTGGGAGGAGATTACTTCGACGTCTTTCCGCTGAGCGATAATCGCACGGCTTTCCTGATCGCGGACGTCTCCGGGAAAGGACTCGGCGCCGCGCTTCTGACCACCATGTTGCAAGGCGCGCTCTCAGGCATGACGTTGGGAACCGATCCCGCGCAACTCTTCAATCACGTCAACAAGTTTCTGTGCGGCCATGCGGAGGTGGGGCGTTACGCCACCATGTTCTTTGGCGTTCTGGAAGATCACGGCAATCTGGATTACATCAACGCCGGCCACCCCTCTCCATTTCTGATTCGCAAAGGGGTAGCGGAAGAAGCTTTCACGGAAGGTTCCTATCCCGTGGGGCTCGTCCCGGAAGCGGAGTACGCCACTGCTTCCGTCAAGCTCGAACCGGGGGACACCCTGGTGCTCTTCAGCGACGGCGTGACGGAAGCGATGGACCCCGATGACCAGCTCTTCGGCGCGCCGCGCCTGAAGGAAGTGCTCACCGGACTCATGGACACGCCGCTCGAGGAAATTCAGAAAACCGTGCTCGAATCGGTGGAGAATTTTTCCCGAGGGGCGCCGCAGGCCGACGATGTCACGCTTCTGCTCGTACGTTACCGCGCCGCCGTTCACCGGGCGCCGACGGATACGGATGTTCCCGCCAGCGCCTCCTCGGCAGCCTCCGCTTAGCTCGGTTGTAGTGAGAGGACTCTCCGGAGGACAAAGGTCTGGGCGAATCATTACTTGACACCGCAGCGGAAGAGATTTATGAATATGTTTCCGCGAGCTCTTCCCCACCTCTTCTCTCGCGGAAAGGGGGCTTCCCGTGAACGCGTCCCGCCGTGATTTCCTTAAGTTAACAACCATCGGTGGCGCTGCTGCGGCCGTTTTCGGTTTCGATTTGCAGCCCGCCTACGCGCAGCTCCGCACCCTGAAGATCGCCCGCGCCAGCGAGACGCGCTCGACTTGCCCGTACTGTGCGGTGGGGTGCGGCACCATCATCTACACCATTGGCGACCGCGCCAAGAATGTGACCGCGCAGGTGGTTCACGTCGAGGGCGACCCCGATCATCCGACCAACCGAGGCACGCTGTGTCCCAAGGGTGCCTCGCTGCAGCAGGAGATCTTGAACGACCGCCGCTTGCTGAAGCCCCTGGTGCGCCGGCCGGGTGGCACCGACTGGCAGGACATTTCGTGGGACGATGCCATCAGCGAAATCGCGGCGCGCGTGAAAAAGACGCGCGATGAGACTTTCGTCGAGAAGGACGCCGCAGGACATACTGTGAACCGCCTGGAATCGGTCGCCTGGATCGGCGGCTGCACCGACACCAATGAGTTTAACTATCTGGTTGTGAAAGCGATGCGCGCCCTGGGGGTCGTGCACCTAGAAAATCAGGCCAGGGTTTGACACGGCCCCACGGTCTCAAGTTTGGGACCAACGTTCGGCCGGGGCGCGATGACTAATGGCTGGGTCGACATGAAGAATACCGACATGATGCTCATCATGGGCGGCAATCCTGCCGAGAACCATCCCTGTGGATTCAAATGGCCCATTGAGGCGAAACGTACCCGCAACGCAAAGATAATCTCCGTCGACCCGCGCTTCACGCGCACGTCCGCGGTCGCCGATCTCTACTGCCAAATTCGCGCCGGGTCAGACATCGCGTTCCTTGGCGGCGTGATCAACTACGCCATCCAGAACAACCGCATCGCGAAAGATTACCTGGTCAATCACACGAATGCGGCCTTTATCGTTAAAAACGATTTCAAGCTGCCTGCTGATACCGATGGGGTGTTCTCCGGATTTGACGCCAAGACGCAGAGTTACGACAAGTCCACGTGGAATTATGCCGGGACAGGGGGGGATTCTGCACAGCCGACATCTGGAGGCGCTCCGCCCGCTCCTCGGCTGCCGGAAAAAGTCGAGTTCGATCTAACTCTACAGAACCCCAATTGTGTATTCCAACTGCTGACGAAACATTACTCGCGGTATACGCCGGACATGGTCGAGCGCATCACCGGGATTCCCAAGGAACAATTCCTCAAAGCCGCCGACCTCTATACTTCCATTCGCAAAGACGGCGACATGAAGAAGGCGGGAACGATCATTTACGCCGTCGGGTGGACGCAACACACGTTTGGCACGCAAATCATTCGCACCGCGGCGATTTTGCAACTCCTGCTTGGCAACGTTGGCCGTGCCGGCGGTGGCGTCAACGCCTTGCGCGGGCACTCCAACATTCAGGGCGCTACGGACATGGCCGGTCTTTTCGACACTTTGCCCGGCTACCTGAAAGTTCCCACGCCCGCGGACGGTTCTTTCGACGCCTGGATGAAGCGCACTACCCCAACAGCTTCGAAGCCCGCCCAGTGGGATTCGTTCAACTACTATGGCAACACGCCGAAATTCACGGTCAGCTTTCTGAAAGCGATGTATGGCGACGCGGCCACGAAACAAAACGGCTGGGCCTTCGATTATCTGCCGAAAGTGGATCGCAACTATTCGTGGGGGCAGATGTGGGACGACATGTACAACGGCGGCATCAAAGGCATGCTCGCATTTGGGATGAACGGCGTTGCGATTGGTCCCAACTCAAAGAAAAACATCGACGCGCTGAAAAAAGCGGATTTCCTGGTAGTGGGAGAAATTTATCCGGATGAAACCAGCGAGTTTTGGAGGTCGCCGGGAATCACCACGGACGAGATGAAGCAGATCCAAACGACCGTATACCGCTTGCCTTGCGCGGGATTTGCCGAGAAAGACGGCTCGTTCACCAATTCCGCGCGCTGGCTGCTATGGAAAAACACGGCTCTGCCAACCCCCGGAGATGCCCGGCTGGACCAGGCGATCGTGGCTCAAATTTTCTTGAAGATCCGCGAGCTATATAAGAAAGATGGCGGCAAGTTCCCCGATCCCATCCTGAACCTGACTTGGAACTACAGCACCCCATCCAGCCCGCCCCTGGCAGAGGTATTGAAAGAAATCAACGGGAAGGCGCTGGCGGATCTGGAGGATCCGGCGACCAAGCAGCAAATCAAAACCGGCCAGCAGCTTCCTGGTTTCGCGTGGCTGAAAGATGACGGCACGACTTCCTGCGGGAACTGGATTTACTCCGGCTCGTTCACCGAAGCAGGCAATCAGACGGCGCGGCGCGATCCTTCGGACCCTTCAAATTTGGGCATACATCCTGGATGGGGCTGGTCCTGGCCCGCAAATCGCCGCGTGCTCTACAATCGCGCGTCGTGCGACGCGGACGGGAAGCCTTGGGATCCAACGCGAAAGCAAGTCTGGTGGAACGAGAGCGCTCAAAAATGGGTAGGCAATGACGTGCCCGACTTCAAAGTGGATTCCAAGCCGAAAGATCACATGGGTCCGTTCATTATGAACCCGGAAGGTGTCGGGCGAATCTTTGCTCCGCTCGCGGCCTTTGCCGATGGACCCTTCCCCGAATTCTACGAACCCATCGAGAGTCCGATTGACAACCCTCTTCATCCCGCGCAGACGCACAATCCGGTCGTCAAGCGCTTCAAGACGCCCGAGGACAAATACGCCACGCCCAAGGACGGTTACACGATTGTCTGCACGACCTATCGCATGACCGAGCATTATCATTACTGGACGAAGAACAATCCGATGAATGTGCAGCTGGTGCCGGAACCCTTTGTGGAAATCCCCGCTGAGTTGGCGAACGACCTGGGGCTGCACGGCGGTGAAAAAATCAAGGTCTCGAGCATCCGCGGCGCCTACATTGCCAAAGCCATGGTCACCAAGCGCATCAAGCCCATGATGATCGACGGCAAGAAAGTCTATCAGATCGGTTTCCCCATTCATCAAGGCTATCGCGGAATCTCCGAGGACGAAGGCAGGGACGCGCGGACGCTGGCGAATCTGCTCAGCCCGACGGTCTTTGATCCCAACGCTTTCACACCCGAATTCAAGGGCTTCCTCGTAAAGGTCGAAAGGGCGTAGGGGGACAGCATGAGCCAAGCTACGCTACGCATCCAAAAAATCTCCGGACACGCGGGCAGCGTTCCCGGCGAGGACACGCAGCGCGAATACACCGTCTGCAAGCTCATCGATACCACCACCTGCATCGGTTGCAAAGCCTGCGAAGTCGCCTGCATGGAATGGAACGACCTGCCATTCGGCGAGACGTTCTTCGACAATACCTACCAGACCATGCCGGAGACGCGCTGGAATTACTGGAACCTGATCCTCTTCAACGAACACGAGCGCGAAGACGGCACGCTGATGTGGCTCATGCGCAAGAACCAGTGCATGCATTGCGCGGAGCCGGGTTGCCTCGCGGCGTGTCCCGCGGACGGGGCCATCGTGCAGTACACGAATGGCATCGTGGATTTTCAGCAAGCCAATTGCATCGGCTGCGGCTATTGCATCACGGGGTGTCCGTTCGACATTCCGAAGATGAATCCAAAGACCCATCGCGTTTTCAAGTGCACGCTGTGCACGGATCGCGTCAGCGAAGGGCTCGAGCCCGCATGTATCAAGTCCTGCCCAACGGGCTGCTTGCACTTCGGCAGCAAGGAGGATATGAAGTTCCTCGCCGAAGGCCGCGCAAAACAGTTGCGCGATCATTCCAATTTCCCCAACGCCGGCGTGTACGATCCTCCCGGAGTCGGCGGCACCGGCGTGATCTACGTTTTGCACGACGCCACGAAGCCCGAGATATACGGCGGCCTGCCGGCCGATCCGAGCATCCCCTGGACGGTGAAGCTCTGGAAGGGTCCGCTGAAGTGGCTTGGCAACGTCGCCATGGTCGGCGGCCTCATCGGGCTCTTCGTCCACTACTTGCGCTATGGCCCCAAGGAGCGCGAAGACGAAGACATCAACCCCTCAGGAGCGAAGCCGTGAGCCACACTGGACAGGTCATTCAGCACGGCCGAATCCTTCGCTACAAGCTGAACGAGCGCTTGAACCATTGGGTCGCCGCGGCGTCTTACATTTATTTGTTGCTGACCGGACTCGCGTTTTATTCTCCCTGGCTTTTCTGGATCGCTGCGGCTTTCGGCGGCGCTGCGGTGTCGCGCATGCTCCATCCCTGGGCCGGGCTGATCTTCTTCGGCGCCGTCATGTACATGTACAAGATGTGGGCGCGGCAAATGCGCCACACCGACGTGGACAAGGCCTGGTGGAAAGCCGTCCGCTACTACAGTACGAATCAAGATGACAAGATGCCGCCGGCCGGTCGTTACAACGCGGGGCAGAAGTTTCTGTTCTGGGGATTTTTCTGGTGCGGCATTCTACTTCTGTTAAGCGGGATCGTTTTGTGGTTTTCCGAATACCTGCCGTGGAGCCTCCGCTTCCTTCGCTATATTTCCGTCATCGTGCACCCCGCGGCGGCGCTGCTCACCATCGGCCTGTTCCTGATCCACATCTACATGGGTGTGTTTGCTGAACGCGGCGCTTTCGGATCGGTCATCCGCGGTGACGTCTCGCGTGAATTTGCAAAGCGCTACCATCCCGGCTGGTATGAAGAAATCGTTGGCGGCTCGTCAGCGCCGCGCAAATGACTGCGCCAAAAACCGGTGGGACTCCTTACGATGCGCGCATCCGGCGCGCGGAGCATCTCTCCGCCACGTATCCCTTCGCTGCGGAATTTCTCGATCTGTATCTCAGCGTCGCGGGATTCCAGAAAAATCTTTTTCAGCACCTCGCGTCCGCCGCAAGTAATTCCGCAACTTTACCCGGCCCTCATCGCGGTGAAGTTGATCTGACTCAATTGCTACCGCACTTTCGCGATTTTCTCTCGCTCGTCGAGCAGCGTGGGCCCGCCGCGCTCGCCGAATCCGCGAAAGAAATCTCCGTCCTGCCCTCGGAATCCTGGGTTGCTCTCCTTACGGCCTACTGGGAACACGCCGGCCTTTACGATCAGCAAATCGGCGCCTTCGCGCAATTTTTTCCGCGCGCGTTTCTCCAACCCTACATCGAACTTCTTGCCGGGCGCACTCCCAAGCCTCCGCTCGCGACAACACCCAGCTTCTGCCCGCTGTGCGGCGCGCGCCCGCTCCTCGGGGTGTTGCGCCCGGAAGGTGACAGCGGCAAGCGCTTCCTTTTTTGCTCGTTCTGTTCCTGCGAGTGGGATTTCCGCAGGATTTTGTGCCCCACGTGCGGCGAGGAGCAGGAAGGCAAGCTGCCCGTCTATGTGGCCGAGCAATTTCCCCACGTTCGCGTGGAGTGCTGCGACACCTGCAAATTTTATCTGCGCACGATCGATCTCACGAAGGACGGCCATGCCCTCCCTCTCGTTGACGACCTCGCCGCCATTCCTCTCACCCTCTGGGCCCACGAACACGGCTACTCCCGCCTCCAGCCCAACCTCCTCGGCACCTGAAAAGGTAGAAACCTCTGGTTCGTGGCCTCAGGCCGGGACGCCTTCGACGATGGACACGGGGACTCCGGTGGAGATGATACGGCTCAACTGCCAGCCGGCTGCCGCCAACAAATCGCGGAATTGCTTTTCGGTTCTCTCGCACCCGCCGGGAAAAATCAGCATTTGAATGTCGAGGAATTTGCCCGGAGCGAAATCGTTCCCTGCCTGAATCACATTGTCCACCACGAGGAGCTTGCCACCGGAATTCACTCCTTTTCGGCAGCCTTTCAGGATCTTGATGCACAACTCGTCCGGCCAGTCGTGAATAATGTGCTTCATAATGTAAGCGTCGGCGCCCGCGGGAACCGAAGTAAACATGTCACCGGACGTCAGCGTACACCGTTCCGTCATCGCCTTGAGGGGTCCGTCCTTGGCGCCCGCTACGACCTGCGGCACATCGTAGAGCGTGCCTTTCAAATGCGGATTCCTCGCCAGGATCGTCGCAAGGAGAAATCCATGCCCACCGCCCACATCCACAATAGAACGAATTTCCCCGAACGAATAAGCGTCGGCCACGGCCGGACCGTCGATCGCGGATAGATCGGTCATGGCTTGATTGAAGATTTGCGCCTCCTCAGGGCGCTGCTCAAAATATTGAAAGATGGGCATGCCGTAAACTTTATCGAGAGCTTGCTTTCCGGTGCGCACGCAATAATCGAGCTGTGACCAGCCGAGTCCGTGCCATTCTCTGCTGTGCATGGCCGCGAAGCCTCGCAAGCTGGGATTCGCGTTGCTGCGCAGCACCGCCGACAGTGGTGTTTCCGAAAACTTTCCGTCGGGGCCTTCCGAAAGCACTCCCACACAAGCCGTGGCGCGCATCAGCCGATAGAGCGCGAGCGGGTCAGCTCCAACCTGGGCCGCAAGCTCCTCAGCCGACTTCGGACCGTGTTCGACGAGATCGGGAATGCCAAGGCGCGCGAGACAGGAAAGGGCTCCCACAACATAAACTCCGCTCAACAATTGAAACATGCCGGCGTGAGCAGGCGGTGTCTGGCCCTTTGCAGTCGTTGCATTTGCTGAAGGTGTCGCGTTCATTTTTTCACCGAGATTTCAATTTAGGGTTGCAGGTCGCCGACATTGTACATCGAGCCGCGTTGGCGGATGCATGTCTCTCTCCTAAATCCAGCCATCGAGGTTTTGGGTATCTGATTGAAGATCGGCGTGGTGCTCCACGCGCCGGGGGCGTTTACCCCGACGCGGTCGGTGCGCCTGGGTTTTTTGCTTTCCCGTGGGTGGGAGCCCCTGACTTTCAGTCAGGGGAGCGGTGCCCTTGGGCACCGCGGAACTTGGCTCGCTCCCACTGGGCTTCAGCCGCGGCGCCGCGTTAGCGCCCAGGCCTTTTAACTTTTTCGCGGTTCAGTGATGCGCATTTCCGTTAGCGCTGCAGTTTGAATTCCATAGGCTCTAGCTAAGTCTATCGACCTGTGGCAAGCTGTGGGCATGGGAAACAAGGACGCACGAAGACGCGAAAAAAAGAAACCTAAGCAGAACAAGCCTAAAGCCGCGGCCTTCAGCCAAACCCCTGTGCGGATCATTCGGGAAGCACCGGCCACAAAGCCGCCCGTTTCTAACTGACAGTTTTTCCTAAAGCCGGATGCCCAGGTGTCCAGTCCTGGTGGTGGCAGCCCACAGTTCCAGTTTCCCGAGTCTTGCCTACTTGCTCGAGAACACGAATTCATTTCCATCGGGATCCAGGAAGATCGCCCTCGTCCCCCAAACTTCCTTCTTGGGTTCGGCTGCAAGTTTCACGCCTTTCGACTTCAATTCATTCGCCGTGGCGAAAACATCGTCGCACCGGAAAGTCACGGGCTGGAATCCACCGATGCGATTTTCGTGGCCTTCGGGTGTGAACAGTGCGAGCCGCGTGTCCGCTCCGGGAACAAGCAGTTCGATCCAGCGTTGCTTGCCCTCGCCAAAAAACTGATTTGTTGAAACCTTGAATCCCAGCTTCTCCGTGTAGAACTTCAGCGCTGCGTCCTGATCCCGAACAGGGATACTGACAAGTTCGATTGCTCGTAGCATGGTTAAGCCTCCAAAAAGAGCTTCGGGGAACATAAGGCGCTTCCCGCGATTGTGTCAATCGGTGAACGAATGCTATATTATCCTCCGGTATAGCATGATTAAGCTGGATGACTACGTTCTGGACGCTCTTATCCGCGATCTCGTCGGCCATGACCGCCGCCCGGTCTGCTTCCTCGCTTACCTGTGGCTCGCGGCCGCGCAGCAGCGCCAAAAGAAGGCCGTCACTATCAGTTATCGCGATCTCGCCGAGTCGATTGGGGCATCGAAAAGCTCGGCGCAAGCCGCGGTGGCATGGCTGGTTCGGCGAAAACTCATCTCGGTCACTAAGGCTAGCGTAACCGCCACCCCCAGCTACACGGTTCAGACTCCCTGGAAGACCGATCATCGCCGCGCTCGGCCCAGACCTTGATCCCGGCGCGGCGAGCAGGCCGGGTGCCCCAGGCGTCGACTTTACGCCTGGCTCTTTAGCTTATACAAACGCATTCGCTCTGTGACGGCTGAATTTGGACATGCACCAATTCCGTCCCATAGTCCAGTAGCGGTAATTATATCCATCAGCTAACCTGAGTCGTGATCTTCGCCATCGAGTCGCCACAATTTTGTCAGGCTCCACGTGGCTCAGACTTCAGTCTGTGCTCTGAGGAGGAAGGCAATAAACCCGACGCTGCTGTCGGTGATTCTCACTCCATAGATGAACTGAATCGCGTTTCTCGCCGGTCTGTTGGGCTGTCTCTTTCCCAACGTCTCTCACTTTTTCGAGCCGAGCCTTTCAACGCACCGCCTTCAATTGTGTTAACTCCTGTGTTTTCACATTCCTGCGAACTCTTTCTTGCCCCGAGCGCAGTCGAGGGGTGCACGTCCAACCTCTCCGGGGCGTATATTCTTTGTTTTCATATTCTTACGAACTCTTTTGCGTCGTGCAAGATCACATTTCCTTTGTTTTCATGCAATTCCATACTCTTTCGCAAAAACACCCGGGGGGTGGGGGCACTGCTTCCAGCGCGCTCCGCGCTTCGCGGAGTACCCCAGTCTTCAACACGAGGAACAAAATGAGACCACAAACTGAAAATTCTATCTCCCCTCGTTGCACCCATCGCACTGCGGGAGGCCGTCAATGCCGTCTTCTCGCTTACGACGCGCAATCCGGACTCTGTCCGCAACATCGCGACGCACAAAAACAAGAGCAAGAGGAGGATCACTTCGACTACCTCATCAGGAATAACCAGTGCTTCCAAACTGCGCAGGGCATCAACTTTTCCCTTGGCAACCTTTACGCGCTCCTCGCCCAGAACCTAATTTCCCCTCGCCGGGCCGCCGTCCTGGCTTACGTTAGTAGCCTGATGCTGCGTACCTTGCCGCAAATTGATGCCGACACCGCTGCGGGAATTCTGGACCCTAGCAAACCTCCCGATAAACCCTTGCCCACCCCTAATCCGGCCCCCGATCTCGTCTCAGGCAAGGTCGCAACTCCTGAGTCTGCCAGTGCTTGGGATCCTTCCATCCCCGAGCCTGACCCCAATAAGAAACCGTCGTGAATGTCAGTGCCGAAAGTCGTCTCATAAATGGTCTTCGGGAGGGTACGGCGGAACCTGTCCCGAGCGCAGTCGAGGGAGCCGTGCCGAAATGCATCGAGGAATCTGGGGTTTTAACCCCTGAAGTCAACGCAATGGAATGGTTGCAAACCGTCGCCTCTTTGGGGCAAGCTACCGGCGCAATCGAGGAGTCTTCCATGCGAAAACTATTTGTCACATTGTTTGCGGTCTGCTTAACGGCAAGTGTCGTCCAGGCGCAGACTAACGCGCCCGCCTCGCCGGCGTTAACCGTGATTCGTGCCGGATCCCTGATCGACGGCACAAGCGATGCGCCGCGCAAAAATCAGCTCATTTTCGTGCGAGGAAACAAGATTGAAAAAGTCGCCGACTCATCGGTCGCAATTCCATCCGGCGCGGCGATTATCGATCTTTCTTCCGCGACCGTCCTGCCCGGCTTGATCGATTCTCACACGCACATATTCCTGTGGGGCGAAAAAGCCGACAAGGGCGGATATGACGCAAATATTTTGAAAGCCGGAATCGCGCTACGCGCCGCGCGCGCAACCTTCGCCGTCCGTCGCGCGCTCGAACAAGGTTTCACGACGCTGCGCGACCTCGAAACCGAAGGCGCGGGCTATGGCGACGTCGAGATCAAACAAGCTATCGCGGAAGGGACCATTCCCGGACCCCGGCTTTTTGTCGTCACGCGCGCCATCTCTTCGACCGGTGGATACAACCTGGAAGACTATGCGCCGGAACTCGTTATGCCCAAGGGCGCGCAGATCATCGACGGCCCGGTGGAAGCGCGCAAAGCCGCGCGCGAGCAACTCGACCATGGAGCGGATTGGCTCAAGGTCTATATGACACACCGCTCGTGGGTCGATAAGCAAGGCAATCTCGTTTCGCAGCCCACGCTCACAGTGGAAGAACTTAAAGCGATTGTCGACGAGGCGCACGGCTGGGGCAAAAAAGTCGCATGCCACGCCTACAACGGTATCGGAATGCAGCGCGCACTCGATGGCGGCTGCGATTCGATCGAGCACGGCCTCGAAATCACTGACGCGCAGATGGCCCAAATGCTACGGCAAGGCACCTGGTATTGCCCCACGCTCTCTCCGTATTACGACGACTGGGCGGCCGCAGATACCTCTGCGGGTCAGCGCGACCGCGCCCGCGCGCGAGTGCACGAAACAACCTTCCGCAAAGCGTTGCAGGCGCACTTGAAAATCGTCTACGGCACCGACATGGGCGGAATTCCGTGGACGGAGCCGCTCGCGCAGGAATTCGGGCGATTGACTTCATTGGGAATGTCGCCGATGGATGCTATTCAATCCGCCACTTCGCGCGCCGCGGAATTGCTCGACATGAAAGGCGAAATCGGCGTGATTGCTCCCGGTGCTTACGCCGACGTCGTGGCGGTGGAGGGCGATCCCCTTAAAAAAATAAGCGAGCTGGAACACGTGCGATTCGTCATGCACGACGGCTCAGTTTTCAAGAACGAAATCGCAAAATAAAAAAGGCCGCATAGTGCGGCCCACAACAGGGACTAAATGTTCGAGTACGCGTCGCTTATGAAGCACGGCGCGCATTCAATTTTCGACGCGCACGCCCTTCCAAAACGCGATGCGGCCCTTGATTTCCGCGGCCGCGGGCTTTGGGTCGGCATAATACCAGGCAGCGTTCTCATTCCGCATCCCGTCGACCTCGATGTGGTAATAATTCGCGGTCCCTTTCCAGGGACAAATCGAAGTGTGATTGCTGGGCAGGAGAAGCTCTTTCTTCACTGCTTCAAGCGGAAAATACTGATTCCCTTCCACCACGACGCAGGAGTCGCTCTCGGCAATTACTTTTCCGCCCCACGTCGCCTTGGGCATTTCGGCTCCCGTCGCGCAAAATCTCTTTCCACAGAATACGCCTGGCGCGCGGAATTATCACGCTGTCAGTCTCGAGAAGCATATGCTCGACTAAGAATACCGCGCCGGCACAGGCCTTTTACGATATCGAGAAAAAACTCTGCTAGAATGTGCCGCATCCAACCGGAGGTGTCTCGATGACTGAACAAACTTTCGCGAATCATGGGCGATTTGTTCCCCCGTACCACTTTTTCGTAATCCCAGTATTAGTGATCAATTTCGGTTGGTCCATTTATCGATGGAAAGTTGCAGGCTTTTCCGTGGACGGATTTGTTTCCATTGTGGTTGCTCTCGCGCTGCTTTTGGGCTTCCTGACGGTGCGGGTCATGGCCCTGAGCGTGCAAGACCGCGTGATTCGCGTGGAAGAGCGGCTGCGATACGATCGCGTGCTTCCGGCCGATCTAAAGCCGCGCGTGGCTGAGATCACCCTGAATCAATTTGTTTCGCTGCGGTTTGCGAGTGACGCCGAACTGCCCGCTCTGGCACGAAAGGTTCTGGACGAAAAGCTCGACAATCGCAAGGCCATCAAACAGCTCATCAAGAATTGGAAGCCCGATTATCTTCGCGCCTGATTGCGCAAAGAGTTCGATGCTCTGATGGAGGGCGTTTGGCGATTTTCGCGATTCGGGCAAAGCACTAGGATCGGAAAGACTCTCAATTGACAACGAATGCCGCGTCCATCGAAACACTTTCCCCGTCGGGATTCGTGAGGATAATTTGTTGCGATCCCGCGATGAGTGACGGCGTGACGAGCGTCAGTGTGTTCATGTCTTTTAACGTGAGAGTGACCGCCTTTCCCCCAATCGTTCCCTGAATCCCGTTCTGAAATCCACTGCCGCGAATCGTGATTGTGGTCCCGCCGGCGGCGGGACCCGAGGATGGGGAAATAGTACCGATGCCGAGAGGAACATTCGCGAGTTGCACGATCGTGAGTCCGGACGTTGTGAGCGCGAAAAGCCGCTGTCCGTTTTCATCCACGGCCAGGAATTCGCCGTGTAAGCCGTCGATGTCGGTCGAAAGCGTTGCTAGTGGCTCAGGCAGAAAAATCCTCAGCCGCAGTTGGCCGCTGTGCGCGTCAAGGATATCGACGCCTCCCTGAATTCCCGCGGCAGGCGGCGCTGCCGGCGCCGCGCCTGTCAAGAAAGGTTGATAGATGAGGGCGCCGGATGGATGCAGTGCGATGCCCGGCACATTTACGCGGCCGGGGATTGCTTCGCGCTCCGCCGTGGCCGGTGCGCCGAAGAGAGTGAAGTCCGCGCTGCGAATTTCTGTGGTGCCATTGGCGCGCGCGGCAAATGTCGAGCCGTCGGCCGAGCTCGCTAAATCGAGCGCCGCATCATTTGCTGTCAGCATTGTGAACTGATTGGGAGCGGCCGCATCCCACGCCGCGAGCGGGCCGCCCGGCGCATTGGTAAATGCAAAATAGACGCGATCACCAGTGGCGCCGGCCTGAAGAAGCGGCGCGCCGGTCAGAAAAGCAACCTGCGGCTGCGGTGCAGGCTGGACGGTTGGCGGGTTCGCGGTAAGGTTCATCTGGCTGATACAAGAACTGCAGCCCCCCGATCCGCCGCCTTCTCCGCTCAAACCAACGAAAACCGTTTGCGCGCTAGTGGCCGCGACGCGGGCGGGGCCAGAATTCAGAAATCCGCTCACGCCACCGACAAAAACGGTGGTGCCGCTTCCGGCCCCTCCTGGCGCGGGCGGATCCGGGTTAAGCATATACACGTTTTGCGAACCGAAATCGGCGACGGCGAGTTGCGTGCCGTCCGGCGTGAGAGAAAGTCCGCGCAAGCCAGCATTTGGCGGCGGACCTCCGGGCGGAAGAAGACCGCTCGGTTCGAATGGTTGCGTATGCGGAAAAAGCCACTGCGATGTTTTGATGTCGAAAACGTCGACGTGATCGGTGGCGCTTAGATAGACGCGCTGGCGGCTTTGGTCGTAAAGCACAAACTTAAACAGCCCGGCCTTCGGAAAAACCTGAACGCTTTGCACAAATTGGAACGACTTCGCCATCGAAGTGCCTCCCGCCGGCGAGGCGACCGAGATGTCAGCTTTGCCGGCCGCGCCAGCAGGAGTCCGCAGCGTAATGCGTTCGAGCGAGAATGGATAAGTTGTATCGAGTCCGAGAGACTCGGTGATGCTCGCAACATTTTCGACACTTTGCACTATTGCGTTCGCGCTCCCGATGTTCACAGTGACTTTGCTCGCGTCACTCGCGAAGCCGTAGCCGAAAATTTGCACGGTATCGCCGCCGCCCATTGCTCCTGCATCGGGAAGGACCTCGAGAATCTGCGGGCCATAGCTGAACGCATCGGGGGCAACGGCTAACCAACCGCTCGGGAAAAACGCGGTGAGGTTGACAGCGCCGTTGATGACACTCGCGGGGGAAGTTGTCGCGATCTGCGTGGCGCCCGACACGGAGGCGGAGGGAGCGACTTGTCCCCCAAAGCGCACCTGCGAAGACGGCTCAAAATTTTGTCCCAAAAGAGTGATGGAAGCCCCGCCAAGGATTGTCCCTTCCGCGGGCTGGGCGCTCGGAGCGCTCGCGAACGCGGGCGAAGCGGCAGGCAAAATTCGCGGCGCTGAAGCGTCGATAAAACTTATTCCCCGATTGGCGATACCAAAAAGCAATTGCGCCTCATCGCCTTCTTCAATTTCTGACCGGACGCCTTGAATCGCGGGATCCGGCACCTGTCCGATGACATGAAGATCCAGGCCACCGAGCGCGGTGATCACGGGCGGCGACGCAGCGTTTTCGCTGACGAACAAAAATGCGCCGTCGCGCGAAAATGTCATGCCCTGCACGGCGGAAGTCACATAGGAGCCTGCCTGCGCTAAGTTGCTATCAAGCAAAAGGATTTGCGTGACTCCATTCAGCGTGAAGACCACGGCAAACCGGCTGCCGTCCGGATTTGCAGCGAGGAGCGAAATTGTTCCTGCTCCCAGCGTTTGCGGCCCAGCAACTAGCGCGCCAGTGCCATCAAAAATTCCAATCTCCCCGCTCGCATCGTTCGCCGCGACCAATAATTTGGAATGGTCGCCGGTGCGTGCCATCGCGCCTACACCGTTTTGAAAAAGGGACGGGGCAGCCGAAGTCAGGTTCGTTGGCGTGTTCCCTCCACTGTCCCACAGCGCCAGTAACGCTTGCGAACCCCCCGGCTGCCCCAACCGCACGGCCTCCTTTCCATCCGAGAATGTCAATACTTCGATGGGCCGGTCGAAAATCGTATTGGGAATGGGAGACAAACCCGCGATGGCATAGCGATTGCGGATTTGCAACGCGGTGGTATCGATAGCGACGATCTGCTCGATCGCCGTCCCCACCCACACCGTCGATCCATCAGCGGAAAGATCCGCGCTGCTGGCGGCCGGCACATTGATACGCGCCACACGGGATTCATCCACCGTCGAAAAGACTTCAACGCAATTCCTGGCGCGATTCGCCACGAACAGATGTTTGTTTGCAGAATCGTACGCGATGCGCCGGTGGCGGGGCTCCGCCGGCGGAGCATCGAGCGAAGGGATCGCATCCGTCCGCGCGTAGCCCGTGCGGGAAAATGCCACTACCACGCCGGCCTGCAAGGTAAGCGCGAGAGTGGCGGAGTGCGAAAGGTTTCCGCTCGCACCTTGCACGGTCACTGTGAAATTGCCGGTAGGTGCATTCGCCGCAGCCCCAAGAACCACCGGGGCGCTGCTGTTTGCGGCCAAACTGAACGCACCCGAAGGATTGGTCTGGACGCCGCCCGGCAGGCCGCTAAGGGTGACTTGCACCGAGCCGGTAAAACCGTTTTGCCCTTTTACCGAGACGCTGAGCGCGGAACTCGTCGTGGCTTGTTGCAGGTTGATGGCATTCGAGGAGACGCTGATGGAGAAATCCTGGGCGGGAGGCGGTGTTGGCAGCGATCCGCTCGAACCGCCTCCGCCACAGCCCACGGTGGCAGCGGGCAGCAAAACCAAGAATAAGAACGGAGCCTTTTGCGGTAGCCGTCCCATCAAGCGACCCCATGCACCGTTCAATCGCGTGCTGAATCCAGCCGGCCGACCAGGCTGACTCGATTCCAAGAGCGCAGTTGTCCGGAGAGAAAGACTCTGTTCACTGTACGCCTGGGATTTTAATTGTCAAGTTAATTAATAAATAGGTAGGGTAATATAAAGGCGCAGTGGGAATGAACTCGGCGCGCCGTTCGGCGAGTAAGCTGTTCCGCCGCTGTGGAAGTCGCTCATGCTCCTTCTGAAGACTCTAGTGAAGGCCGCAGCTTTCACTTCGTGTCTTGCCAAGTTGAATCAGCCAGCACCACGGACGTTTCCACCTGGCGGTCCGGTATCTTCCAGTACCGCCTGAGAAGCTGTTCTTTCTGTTCCGGAGCAACGACGTGAAATCCATGCTTTTCATAGAAGCGAATTGCCCATACTGCATCGGCCCAAGTCCCGATCAACACAGGGCCGTGGGCCAGCTTCCGCAGATGAGATAGAAGCTGACCGCCGATGCCTCCCTTCTGGCTGTCAGTACGTACGTAAGCGTGGCGAATCAAAGTTACGTCCTCGACCTTTTGAATGCCCATCACGCCCTTCAGCGCCTCGTTCTCCACGTATCCCCAGAACGTCACGCCGTCTTCCATTTCGGTACACAGTTCATCCCTAGACATGTATGGCTCAGTCCAGCAATCCGCAGGGATGACGCCTTCATAGACGTGCGCGCCATCATTGATGATGGACCAAATCAGCTCAAAATCTCGTTCGTCACAACAGCGGATCATAGGTGACCTCCGACGGTAAAGCCTGATCGCTCCAGGAGCGCTGTCCGCCAGACACTATAACGCCGACGCCAAACTGGTCATGGGAATGGCGCGGGAAGTGATGGTCCGAAACGAACATCATCGGTGCAATTCCAGCTATGGCCGATCTGTAGTGTTTCGCCCGATGAATTCGTGATGCCGTGGATGTTTGGCGTCGCGCGCCGTCCTGTCTACAACAGCATGCCAGATTTTTGCCCAAATCGCGGGATGCAGTAATCGCGAGTATTCGCGCGACGAGGAACAAATGAAAAGGCGGCGAGAGTTGTCTCTGCGCCGCCCTTGGGGAATACGATATTGGAACGGATGAGAGGTGCATGAATTGAGGTTGAGATCCTTCGGCGATCCTCATCGGATCGCCTCAGGATGACAATCTCTTGCTCGGTTTGCTCAACAGCTAGAAGGTAAGCTTGCGAGAAGGTTCGGTTAAATGGTCTTTGACGCCGCGGCGCCTGCTGTTGCGGAGGCGGGTTTGGCAAAGGCGCTGTGGGCGGTTTCCTTCTCCGAGCTCTTATCAATCTCGATGGAGCCCTTAAAGTAGGCGCCGTCTTCGATCATGATACGGGCGGTGGTAAGGTCGCCGTTCACCGATCCGTCCTTCTTGATTTCAATACGGTCTTTCGCGCGAAGGTTGCCCTTCACGGTGCCGTATACCACCACCTCGCGGGCAATGATATCGGCGGTAAGTTTAGCGGTGGCTCCGACGGTAAGCTTCCGCTCGTCGAGCTGGATCAGTCCTTCGACTGTACCGTCGATAAGCAGATCCTCGTTGCCGGAGATCTCGCCTTTAACGTGCAGGCTGGACCCCAGCCGAGCGGTTGCCCGGTCTGCGGTCGCGCCCAATGGACGCATAGCATCAGTACTCATTGCAGGTGTTCCCTCCCAAGCCGCCGGAGCGGACTTCGACGGCTGATTCGTAGGTAGATTTCTGTGTTCAGATTGCGCAGCATGAGGCGAGTCCGGTTTTTTTGCATTCCACATCAAACGTCTCCAGGGGCCAGTTCCGTCCCACGCAGATTTCCGGCCGGGGTACTGCAAACTTTATCCCCCGGAAGGGCGCGCGGCAAACACGGCTTGCGTTTGCAGTTCGTGACAGTAACTAGCCTTTCGGACAGGTTCCGTGCTGAGCGATTCGGGATGGGAGCGAGATTATACGCCAGGTCCCCTACAGAAGTCCTATAAATTAACAAAATAGGAGTTCAGTTTCCGCTCACCGGATTTGTCAGAAGTTGGCAGTTTATCGCTGGGCGAATCGGGTCCAGTGATTACTTCCGGGTAGCCGACCAACCGAGGACTACTCCGTTCGTGGACAGAAGAGCGTTTCACAGGACTAATGTTGAGTTCGAGAAACATTGGTCGCTGAGCGCATTTAGCCTGAAGGCAACAGTTGAGCCAAGGTTCATTTGGCCGGAAATGCGACTATTCGGCCAAGCGACGAGAAGCCCGTTCTAACTAAGCCCCCGCCGCCAGCCTTAGCTGTATCTCGCGGATGGTGATCATCAAAACTTCAACTTCTTATTTCGCCTGCGCTAGCCCCGCAACAACTGCGGCAACTTTATCGAGTATCTGAATCCAACCCTCTAGTTGCCCGCTGTTTTTGGCGTTCTCCATGGTTTCATTTCCAATGAGGGTGAGTTTCGTCTGACCGTTTCCAAAATCCTCAAAAATAACCACGTCGTGCGCATCGTCTATGGCCTCATGTTCTATTCCATAGTGCGCAGGCTCAACCTTGTTTCCCTTCGAGTCGGAAAAGTACATGGAGTAAACGATCTTCTCGTGCAGAACAATCTCGTGGTATTCCCCGCCATTCCAGAACTCTTGCCCATCCGGTGTTCTCATGCA